>JAABUO010005993.1_pt1 | contig 14055 bp, 12 predicted proteins | sample 5559291 | NCBI WGS metagenome assembly JAABUO01 (sample SAMN10711878, study PRJNA513372) | rock metagenome | isolation source: Antarctica rocks | place: Antarctica: Victoria Land, Finger Mt sud | reverse complement strand
GGCAGCATCAGTTGAGCAGGCTCAGACATCAGAAGTCCTATCAGCAACCTGCAGCTAACTTGCCCTATTCTGCAAGCCTCCCATACACAGAGCCTGGCTTGGCGCGAAGTCAATCTGTCAGTGTTCCTCCAACAGCTCCCCGCCAGTCTTCTCCATTAGCCGCTGTCAAGCAAGAACAAGCAGCTTCCCTCCCTCAGCAAAGCGTACCACAGACCGCTGCAGTGCCATCTCCGGCCACATCCACTTTCCAGTTTGCACCCCCCTTCAGTCTGGCTGCTATGCGGCCCCCCACATCCCAGCATCCCCCTGGCCCCAGGGACAGCTCAGGCAACATCATCCCCCCAGCACAGTACTACAAGAACATGCTCGGCCCTCAGAAGTTTGAGGCCCTACAGCCTAGGCTGCCCCTGCTTCAGCCTGGGGCCACGTGGCCCATGGGACCTCCTGGGGGACCATCCCCATTTGTCAGTGCGCCCCCCATGCTGAATCCTCAGCAGGCTGCTGCTTTTGCTGCTCAGATGTCAATGTTTGCCGCAGCGCCACATTCGTTTCCTGGCCTTCCTGGTTTCCCATCAGGGCCTCTTCAAGCACAACTGGCCTCCAATCAGCCTGGGCAGGCTGGCTTTCTGAGGGGAGTGCGATGGCCTGATACCAAGGTATGACGCCACTCATTCCAATCTACACCAATTGCTACACCAATGCCAATAGCAGCTGCGTGCACACAGGCGTCCTCACATTTATGCTTGCTGTTCAACTGTTGCATCCTACTGCTGCCATGTAAAATCAAGTATGGCTTGACTGTATGTTACATGACTCCATATCAGCAGTATGATTTTGTATCGGATGTTCTTGCAAGCATGAGGGCATGCATGACACCTTCTACCTGTGCGGCTTGTATGCATCAGCAGCAATGCTGGCTGTTTTTTGTATGCTGGAGTATGGAAATGGGACATGACTAGGCCTCCAATGTCTGTTGCAATCTGGGATGAAATCTCTTCTGCATGTCAGGTTGTACAGCTATATTGCCAGCAAGTATCACACTATGCATGCTGACGCTTCATTGTGATGTAGGAGGCGTCAACCCTCCAGGAGCTGCCTTCCTCTGCGTCCCCTGTGGTGTGAGATGCCAAGCATGTGCCCAGCAAGCTTGTCAAGCAGGAGGACAACAAGGGAGATTCACCAGTGCCGGCCGTTCCTGGGATCAGTGCTGAGGGACTCGAAAGACTCATTGCCATGGGCAGGCCTCAGGGTGAGTCTGCTTGCATGTGGCCAAATGTGTGACTGATATGTCTGGCACAGACGCTGCTGTGTCTGTCATGCCGTCATGCCAGCATGCCAGGCTTTGCTGGCTTGACGTAGCTGCGTGTGCAGGTTTTTGCAAGCAAAACAGTGGCTGCTTGTGGCAGCGCGACATACCCTGGTTGAAAAGCACTCATTCAGTATGTCTCTGAGGCAAGCAGTGGCCTGCAGACACCACACATTCCAGTACCACACAACTTGACAAGGCTGCTCTGCAGGTTTCTTGGACAGTCACAATCTGGCTCAGTTTGGTGTGCCAGAGCATGTGCTGCAAGCAATCAAGCCTCACAGCCAGCATAATCCGCAGAATCAAGATGGCCGTGCTATGCATTGATCTACTCATCGTAATAATGCTGGTATCTCTAATTTATTGCTGGGGTGTGGGGATGTGTTGCTTTGAAAGTACTTTTCTGATATGTGTTGTTAGACCACGAGCTGCACACATGCCAGGACAAGCAATGTCGTCAAGTGCAAGCTCAGTCAATGTTCTGATGTGTACAATGATTGGTATCAATACAGTATTCTATGCTATATTTTGTTGGTTGTTTGTGTACAGTAGGCCAGTATATAGTCCAAGCTTTCAGAGGCACGCTTCATTTCATTACTGCTGACATGTGGCCTCAGATGAATGATCGTGAGGTATGCTTTGTTACATAGCTGTGAGCAGGCTTATGGTGGCTTCATGTAGAAACGCTGTTTTCTGGCCTGTCAGCCATCACCACTGTCATGCTATGATCTGCTACGTTCAGCCATCTTTGCTCTAGCCTTTGCGGTTGCTCGGTCAAGCCAGCTTTCTGCTGCCAGATGAACCTGACCGCCTGATCTTCCAGCAGTGTCACTACTGCTGGCGTGCAATGTAAGCTTTACTGCAGGATGAGTGGCGTGCACTGTTTCAGCATCCTGCACGCTTTGCTGCTGCTGCTGTTCCTGCCCTTGTCTTTCCGCAGCTGATCTTTGTCTTGCAAAACAATCATTGCTGCCTCCAACATGCAACACTCCTGCCTGTATGGCATGAATAAGGCTTGTCAGCACATTGACACTCCAAACACCATACAATCACATGCAGCATGATGACAGCACAACAAGCTGCATTCATACTTGCTGCATCAGCGCACAGCTGCTTGCACCTTGAAGCCTAGGACATTGTGGATTGTAACGTATGAGTGTGCTGACCTAAATGCAATGCAATGATGCAGTGTAGTGTGGCTGCAGTGTAGCTGCATCGCACTCCTAGGTCGAGGAAGTGAGACTACTCAGGGTCACAGTGGTGCATCGTGCATAGTGTGAGCCAAGCTCTGTAAGCATGACATCTTGAGCCAGTGCTTGAAGCAACAGACAGGTCTGGCACATGCATCTTCTTGCAAACTGCACACCTCAAATCGCACACCCTGTGCGCAACTGACATTGCTGGCAGGCTCCAAGGCAGCTGAAATGGCCCCCAGCTGGGGGGGAAGGGTGCAGATTATATCTCCACCACTGCTGTAGGCTTGTACCTCCCTCAGGTTCTCTTGTAGCTTCAACTGTGTGTCAGCACAATCACTCCAAGCCTTTCACATCAAATGATACGTGAAGTTGTGTGCTGCTGTTCTCACTCAACCTCAATGCAGTAATGGCCGCAGCACTACAGACAGCCGTGGAAGCTGATCATAGTGTTGTTGTGAGGCCAAGTGACAAGTGTACAGGAGTCATCAGGCAATGTCCAGGACCAGCATCAAATGCACTTAGGGTTTAGTAGGGAGTCAGCTCCACTCTTGGTCCCACCACTGTCTTAGTCCTGCTTGCAGAAGGCACCCTGATTGAATGCATGCGGTAATGCACACTGTGGTGCAGGTAATGCACCACAACAAGCTCAGGTGATGCCTATGAGACCTTTAGGCAGCTCTGTCTGTGTGTTTAGTATGTCTGTCTGTCTGTCTGTATGTCTGTGGCTGGCTGGCTGTATATATCAGGTAAGGCATGCTCACCCCACCATCATCATGACATGAAAACACTCATTGTGTGGCATATGGACTCATGTAGCAGTTATGTCACTCCTCCTTCCCGGAATGAATGCATGAATGGACCATGGCAGAGCCATGAACAGGTGTTTCTTATTGTAGAAGTAGTTTATTTTTAGCTTGCACCTGTATGGGGCCACCATGAGATTCCAGATGAGCAGTACCATCAAGCCCATTCACTGTTATGCCCTTGCCCTTTGAAGAAAGGGTAGCACTGCCACTCATGGTGTCCAAAAAGCCCATAGTGATGGGGCCTGTGCCAGTCTTGATCTCCAAGGACTCGGTATAGGCCACCTCCACGTTCACACTGTGACACAGGGGAACAGGCTCGTTAGGCAGTTTGAAAGGCAGGCAAGGCAAAACAAAGGGCACATGAAAGGGAGGAGATTTCAAGCATGACTGGCGAACAGGCTCTGTAGGCGACTTGAGAGGCAGGCAAGGATAAAAGAAGGGCACGTGAAAGGGGGGGAACCTTTGATACTGAGTGACAATTCCCATGGGCAGCATGAGAGGCAGGCCATGAGGGGTGGAGGGCACAGGAAAGAGGCAACCAGATTGGTTGGCAGACTGACTGGCAGACAAGCTGGAACCTGGCTAGAAGGTGCAATGGCCTCCATGGGACTATATCAGTTCTGACACCTTGGAGTGTCTGCTGCATGCACAGTTTGCAATCACAACGTCAATGCAATACCACACAAGTACAATATACAGCCACATAAAACAGCTATTGTAAACCTAAAAGGGCGCCTGAATACACTGAAAGGCCTGAAGCTGCAAGGAATAGGGCTGTGCCTGCAACATCCACTATAGACTGAAAGGCCATGGCCACCAATGGGCTGTAGGTGGGACACGGCAGCAGCATGGTGAAAGTGTGCATGTAGGTTGTGAACACAAAACAAAGGCAGCCATTGCTGAGCATTTTTGGTTGCGGTGTGTGTATCTAATGGCTAATTACGGCATCGCTTATGAGTGAGTGTTACACACAAACGCAACAGCCGGACAGGTCACTGAGCAGGTCACTTGAAGCTTTGAGTCAAGTCTGAACTTGATTTCATCATACTTTCAGCATCTCAGCAGGATGAGCATCACGTACGCAACCATTCACACACTCTGGGTTTGAGGAAGAGAAACAAATGAGCTCCCATGAGTTTGGAAGCAGCTTGTTGTCGCTTGCCAGCAGAGCAACAACAATGCTCAATGCTGAGGATTGTGACCTCATCAGGTTGCTGCAAGCGACATTGTTTGACAAACATATATCTCAGAGAGTCATTTGCCCCATCATACCGAATCCAAGATGCATTTCATTCTGTCAATTGCGCTAACACACCAGATTCATGCAGCAGGTTGCAAGTGCACTGGCAGTACCTGCCTGATGCTGATGTGGATGGCTCAGAGGATGCTGTGTCAGCAGCTTGGGTATCAAGAACACAATGCTGGCCCACCAAGCGGCCCAGGGTGATGTTACCCCCCTGGGTCTTCACCCCAGCCCTGTCAGCAGTGAGTGCTTCACACTCCACAGAGCCACCTGCAATGAAATCGTGCTCACCATCCTTTATAGTACAACACATGTAGAGGTCATGCTGCAATGCTATATGTAGTGGTCAGGAACATCTAGAATATCATCCGCGAGCTTGGATAAGGGCTGACCGCTGATCTCTTCAAGGTACTACTAGTCCTGTTTGTGTTGACTCTTACACACTTGGACCAGGCCTGTTGCATGACCGTGCAGGTGAGCAGAGATGTCAAGCAGGCTAAACTTTGTGTCATGTGCAACAGGCAATCCCCAACCATGAAGCAGAAACTTACTCCTTCCTGTCAAAAGAGCCTTGGCTCACAGAACATGTAGCCGACACATTTTGAGTCTGTGACAGTAAAGGGTCCTAGCAGGCCTGAGAAACAATGCTCTCTGAAGGAGTACGGCACCTGCCTGAGCTCCACAGGGTTGTCAACATGCATTGTCCTAAGGAGGGAGCCACCAGCACCATGAACGGTAAAGATCCTAGCATGCTACAGCCTGGGACAGTTGGAGCTTTATAGACTGTAGCCTTGAGCTGTGGCATGCCAGCAAGGCAGGGGTGAGGCAATGATCAGGGCAGAGAGTTCTTTAGGGTTTTCTAAACCCTAGATGGGGGTGCCTCCCCTAGGAGTATTGCATGTGTATTGAATCAGCAGCAGCAGCAGCAGCAGCAGGGCGCGGTGCTGCAGCAGAAGTTCTCCGCAAATAGCCCAGGCATGCAGGAAAGCCAGTAGACACATCTGCAGAATGAGTCCCATGGTTTACGGACAAACAAACAAAAGTGGACAGGAATATTAACCTAAACGAAATGAGGGAGAGTGTACCTTCAGTAATCACGTCTGCTGAAGAGGCTTTGATTTTGCCTAGCTTAACTGCGCCAGAGCAACTGGCAATACGCAGACTAGCCTCTGTGACGCTTTGTATATCCACACTCCCCCCTGCAGCATCATGCATGATTGATCACATGCTTTCTGAGGCGGTCTCATACAGGTAGGGTACCTGCATCACGTCCGTGATTGCATTGCGCAAAGTGCAGAGAAGCATCATGCTGTGCTCCTGCGACCTGATGCACCTGCACATGAAGTTGTGAGTTCCATGAGGTGTGTGCGTACCTGCAGTGTGGATACCAACATGGCAGTATCGCTCTGGGATGGTTGCCAAAATGCTCCTCCTGCCTGGCTTCTGCTCTATGCTTTGTGTAGCACTGCCCTGCTGTTCAATCAGAGCTGCAATGCAGTGACACGAGCCAAACGTTTGAGGATGCTGTAATTCGGATGGAGTGTAACAAGCATCTCTGGCACCACTTGTGCTGACTGACCTACATGGGTGCCATCATACTCAATATCAAACCCTCCGCAATTGTTGGGAAGTTCGCCTTGCACCTACGCACAACTGACTGTGCCGATCGGATAGAGACACACGTATTTGCGGGGAGCTTTTGATCTGAGCCTCAGCGCTGTACTCACCTTGACCTGCACAATTTCGTACCCCCCAGTGATCACTTTGATGCGTGTCTGAGAAAATGGAAATAGCAAAGTCAAACGTGAAAGCGGCTGAGAAATGTCGAAGCTAAGAGAGCCATCGACCGCGCGTGAGGGCTCAGCGATTGCGCACGATCTGGTGGACGTGAAAGCTACTGCTTGCAAGAATGTGAACAGCGGACCGGCAGAATGGATCGAAAGCAAGTTTGTCGCTTGTGAAAGCTTGTTGGGGAAGGCAAATTGCCGCAGGGTGTTCAGCATAGCGTTCGAAGTTTGATCACGAAAGTGGCCACTCGTTGCAGCAGGTCAACGAGCAAGCCTTAGTCATCGTTGTTGTCTGATGATCAGTCATGACTGCTGTGCTGCATTAGCACATGAAGAAACCATGCATCTGGTGACGGATCCTGTATGCACCGATTGTCGCCATTGCATGGCCACGGCTGCTTATACAACCCTGCCATTGCGGCTGCAGAACTCTAGCTGGCACCCAGAGCAATCAGTGCTGGTTGTTTTACTCATGCGAGACTACACACTTCACTTTGTACTGTTAGCCAATTCATTGAACAATGCTGTCCGTGTGTAACGCACTCAATACATGCCACACGCTGATATCTGACGTAAAGTTGTCAGTATCGATAGATGCAGTTACACGTTCTTGTGTGAACGACATGACAATGCTACCAGGTACGGTGAAATGCAAACACACATGCTGGAAGGAGCAGCCACAGAACACACATCAGAACATTACAAAGAGTCAGCATGCGCTGTAGTCACGTCATGGACTTCAATCACCAGGAATGCCTGGTTGTAGAAGCCTTTCAGCTCAGCAGCTTGACAAATAAACACCCAAACAGCACCACAAGAGTTTTCAGCACGAAGTATTGACGCAGTACTTCTTGACTCCTTTTATCTTTGAAGGTGCAAGGAGAACTGCATTGCCACTACACGCCGAGCTGTCCTTATTATGACCCTGCAACTTGTATCAGCTGTGTGAAGCTTTCTAGTACTGAGTAGAGGGTGTTGCAAGCTTTGAAGCATCCTCAGCCATCATCTGGTCAAAGTGGAACACGCCCTGGCCCTTGCCAATACGCCTCAGCTGAGCCACATAGTCTGCCACAATCTTGACGCCCTTAGCCTACAAGACGCCAGCGCAATGATTGGTGTCAGACCAAACTCTGACAAAACTTTGTCGCATTGCTTGCAGGCATGGCTACAAGCGTGCTTTACTCATCAGTACCAAACAGTACTTGCACGCCTATAAACAAACCGCAGCCGGGTTGTAAAGCACGAATCAGGAGATGCATTGTCATGGACTGCACATTACGAGGTGCCAATGACAGATGCAGGGATATGCCTACAAGACCCCATTACAGCAGGCAGTGAAAGGCCCATACTTGCTCAGCCAGCATGTCCTCGACAAAGTCAGCCATCTGAGCGTCCTCACTGGCATCAGCCACGTCATGTAGCTCACGCAGCTTGTGGAAGTTGAGCTTCTCCAGAGATAGGGCGAGCTCCATGGCATGCAAGGCATCACCCTTCTCCTCGTTCTGGTAGTTGGACTGGGGGGCAGTCAGGTGTGCCAGCTTGGTGCGGCCACCACGCACAGCCTGTATGACAACAAATGCTATCAGTATGCCTGCTGTTTACGCAGAGATATGCCTGCTGATTCAAACAGCGCATGAGATGCTGAGCAAGCCCTTTAGAGCCTTTGAACACCGTAAGGGCGAGTGCCCTCCATACTGTATTCTGACTGTCCTAGATATCAGCTGTGGGAGGCATCATGCCTTTGGCAAGGTGGGTTTTGGGAGATCTGACATTCGTAAGAGCACAGCAACTCAGCATTGCTGTAATTTCTTCTTTGTTTCACAGCTCAAGAGCAGCATCCTTGCAATGCTACAGGCATGCACGTGCCTTCCAGTGCCAGGCGATCAAACATAGCAGGCTTATTTCATCCAGTGCATAAGCAGACTTGATGTCTTCAGGAATCAGCAGATGCAACCTATGCCTATCTCCATACAATTACGACCTTTCTCACAAAGACCATTGAGTGACAAATTTTTCAGGTGCCCTTCATAATAGCACTTGAATGACAGGGTTTCTCTACTGCCCGTCATGGAACAGACTGAAGAGCACAGTGTATGCACCTGGAAGTCCATGAGTGTCGTTGCATGAGTCCGCTCCTCCAGAGATGCAGCTCTGAAGTAGGAAGCTAGACCAGGCAAGGCAACATTGTCTCTGTCAAAGTAGGCTGACATGGCATGGTACACATAGGACATATTGTACTCAATGCTGCAAGACACAACAGCACGTCAGCACATACAGCATTAGCTTGAAGCTGCAGTGCCAAGCAATAGTGTCAGCGTGAGCTGACATGCAGACTCACTGCCAACATGTTTGCCTACTTGATCTGCTCGTTGATTGCATATTCAGAATCTTTTGTGTAGCCCACACGAGCAAAAGAGTCCTCAGGTGGGGCTCCGTTCATGTCTGCTTGCTCTACCAGGCTAAGCTCGTCCTTGACCTGAAGAGACAATCCAAGATAATTCTGCAGGTGCAGCTTTGCTGACCATGCCAAAGTGTGTTACTCCAACCCAAAAGTCTACCTCATCAAAAGGCTTAAATATGATGTCATTCTGCAAATCCTTCTTTTCAACCAGCTCAGTGTCTTTGCCAGTGGCTCTGGTTGCAAATTGCTTCCGCTGAACCGCTGGTGTAACTCGAGAGGAAAGAGACCTGCTGTGACTGACAGACAGTTAAATTTCGGCAATGCAACAACAGATGCCCCTGAGAACGCAATGGCCTGCTACTTCGGCAATGCCTGCAGGGACCAGCCCAAGACATGTTGTATGCTGTGAGCAAGCGATAACTTGTTTTTCGGCGTTCACCTTGCAGGGGCAACAAAACTGATGCGGGAGCCTACGACTTTGAAAGCCTGAGTTCGCATTGCTTGCATGCTGATGTAGTCTCCCTTTGCACAGTTAAGACCGTCACGAAGCCACGAAAACTACAAACTTGGTAACCTTGCCAAAATGCAGATTGGAATGGACGGCTGCTTCGCTTACGTGGCTCAATTTAGGGTTTTGTAGGGCTTTGGTTGTCGGCATAATGCATTATCAGACTGAGCAGAATTGTGCCAAGTTGACGTAGGTGCAAATAACTGAACGCGCATATTACAGACATGGCAATGTCTATCCTCCGCTCCGCAAGCACCCAAGTAGTTGCAGCTGCAAGAGGATGCACACACTGCAACAGGTAGTACCAAAGGGTTCATCTTTGGCAGATTCTCCGAATTCTCGCGTGACACCTTTTCAATGCAGGTCCGCTGCTGCGGCCAGGCCACTGCTTGCTTCCTCTTCAATAAGCGGCTCGCGGTCGTCTGTGCGCACATTTGCTCAGGTCTCCAAGCAGGAAAACCACGACCTTGTGCAGTTCCAGCCTTTCGATGAGGTGACTGACTTGGTGTCTCTCACCACCTGGCTAGCAAGACAAATCACCTACTGCTTCACTGTCAACTTGGCTAGCAGTATAGTCATATCACATCCGGGTTTTCTGTTACTCAGGTCAAATCAGAGCTGACACACGTAGAGGACTCAGAGATGTCTAGCAGTTCTTTGGAGGACTCATTTGCCCGTGTAGGGTACAGCCGCGAGGCTGAACATGCTGTTAACGAGCAGATAAAGTAAATATACATGTGCAGAGCAAGTCTTTGCCAACATGCATTCGTCACCTGTTTGCAGTCAGCAATTGCACAGGATGTTGTCAGGGCATTATAAAATTTTGATTGGAGTAGACATCCTGGCACTACTTCAGTAATATAGCAGTCCTTCTCAACATGCCCTTGCTGTGCAGTGTGGAGTACAACATGTCATATGCATATCATGCTATCTCCTCTTACTTCAACAGAGACAATGTGGCGCTTCCTGGGTTTGTGTCATATTTCCGAGATGCAAGCATAGAAGAGAGAGATCATGCACAGATGCTGATGGACTTCCAGGTGACTTGAGATCTCCATGGTCCTTTTCGACGAATGCTAATCGAGTGTTTGTCATGCTCAAGCTGCATGGAGTCATTGTCATGGTGGCCACTGCTGCACAGTGATCATATGCTGTTTGCCAGCTGCATGGCTGGAATGCCTTTTGTGTGCTGCAAATGCATACAGAGATATAGCCCTTATATACATGCATCTTGAGCTGCTGTTGCTGAACTGAGATTGTACATAGCTCCACTGGATTGTGCAAGCTGACAGTAGACACAATGTGGCAGCAGACTTGTCATTGTGCCTAGCCCATGGTCTTGACAATATTCTTTATGCAAATCAGAGTCATCTGACTGGCTAGCTTAAAGTGACTGGTGGCCACTGGGACACCTGCCTTGCTGTGGGTCTGCTCAAAGTGTTTTGTCTACTAGATAGCACAGAAGTTGACGGTAGTTCTGCTGCTGCTGTAGACTGTACGTGGCGGCCACACCAAGCTAGCACACATTACAGCCCCTCAATCAGACTTTGGTGGCCCTCATGGCAAGACTGATGCACTGCACGCCATGGAGCTTGCCCTGTCGTTTGAGAAACTGAACTTTCAGAAGCTGAAGGAGCTGCAAGGCATTGCTGAAGAGAACAAGGATGCCCAGATGTCTGACTTTGTGGAGGGCATGCTGCAGGAACAGGTGGGCATTCCTTGCTTTTTTGCCCATATTCTCGTGGCCAGAACAGTACATAGAAGCAACAGTCCTTTGATCAACGTTAACAAGCACATCTCTGGTCGAAAAGCATGGAAATTGGTTGTTGGTTTCAGCTGCTTGGACTGTTGAGGCTGTCAGCATACAAGTCTGCTCTGTGCATAGACATCACAGACTAATATTTTTGTTGCTTGTTTGGCACTTAACAGCTGACCATATATTTGTGCAGGGCAGTAGCATGCATGGCTGACTGTTTCAACTTTCGCTAGCCTACTCTGCATGTAAAGTGTGTCAACATGGACTGACAAGTTTTCATGGTAATTGCAGGCTAAGGGAGTCAAGGTTGTGGCAGATTATGTTGCTCAGCTGAGGCGTGTATCTGATGGTCATGGTGTGTGGCACTTTGACCGGATACTCCAGGCAGATGCTATGAAGTTGAACACACCAGCAATTGCCAGCATTCCTGCCTAAATCTAGTGTATGCCATATTTGACTGCAGTTATGCTGGTTGACATGCCCTGCAAAGCCTACAATTCACACAACCAACTTTATATGCATATGGCCTCAGAGATTGTCCAATGGTAATTGGTTTTGTTTATGTAATAGCCCGGTTTGGCCAGTGTGATGTTTCTTGAGCAGACTTGCGGGTCAACCCTTGTGATCAATTAATCTGGGATCCGATGGGGCTCGCAAAGTTGTGCACTTGCATGCAGGGTGCTGCTCATTCGCGGTTCAATTGGCATTAATTCAACATGCACTGTCAAAGGTGTTGCAATCAGAGATCTGCACAACTCATAACCAGTCAGATTAAGCTGTCGATGAAGTATACAAAGTCAAGGGTCACATTGCGACAGCAATCTACACCACAACGCTCAAAATTTGCTAATCTATACGACTGTGGCGCCAGCTGCTGGGGTGGCAACACCCCTGTTGGGTCCAGCAGCACTGGCACTGGTGCCCTTACGGTATGCAACACCATCAGACTCATCAGGGATTGTTCCCAACACCAGTATGAGCAGACTGTTGAATATTGACACTAACAGGAAGCCAGCAAACAGTGTGTCAGCACGTCTGCTGTCGGCACCACGTCTAGTCTGGTTCCATTCTGCACACAGTGAATGAAGCAAGTTCAAGGAAGCACCAAAATTGTAGACAAACTGCTGAACTCTGACTGTTTCAGCACATTGCTTCGGGGGAAGGGAACTTACGGTTGCACCAGATCATGCTCAGCGCAGTGACGACTGACAACAAGGCAACGACTGCGGCATGACTTGCTCTGAATCCCTGCAAGACAGAACCAACTTGTGCTTGAACATGTTTTCGTTCACGATCAGCAGCTGTCGGGTGGCTGACAGGCTTACCAAGAAGTGCCCAGTAGCAGCTAGGAACAGAACGAAGGCATCGAACCACAGGATCTGCGAGGTCCAGTGCACGTTAGCGCTGCTTCTGTAGGCACGAGATCTCTAGAGAGCACGGGGTGACTTCAGTCAAACTTGGCACAAAGAGCCGAAGGTACTCACCCACCACTCAAACTCTAGGCCGTTATTGCCAACGCCAGCGCTAGACTCTGCAAGAGGCAAAGCAATGGCTTGCCACTTGTCTGGCTTGTGACAGCTAAGGCATGTCAACCGACAGTCAACGGTCGAAGCGAACGGCTTGCGACGCAAACGGCAACAAGCGATAGCTAGCTGAAAACAGTGTGTGCTCAGCATTTCGGCATTGCTTACCAAGCTTTTGTACGCTGGCCACGCCACCTAGTAGCACCAACCAAGAGATGAAGGCCAATCCAAGCAACAAGGCTCCCAGGCCGAGGTGGGCCTTGTTCCTGTTGGAGCTCGTGTTGGTCATCATGTTGACAACACGCAGCTGCTGCAGGTACAACGAAATGAACACGTCAACTGGAGAAAGCTATAGTGAACGCTTCTTGGCAAAGTGTTTCAAGTTCAACGCATCTTTTGGCCGGCAATGCATCAGGGACTGAGAAATTTCAAACTTTTGCATCCCCAATGCAGTACTGCTCGAAACCTGCGCACAGATGCGTTTGACCATGAGCAACACAATGTTAATAGTGTCGGGCGTCTGCCTACAAAGTCATCCGGCCGTGTAGCTCACGGCATATGCAATGTGTAGCAGGTAGTAAGCTTTACGTACTATGATGCGCATGCATCAAGAAGACCCCTATGATCAATGTCAGTGTCAATATGAGGGACCCCAAACATGTGAACGCCTGCAGCATATGCATGGGGAGCCTAACCTGTAAAATAAACAAATGCTCAGCAAAATGCTGTCTAGATGCCATGCAGACACAATTCTCCTGGTGTCCTGGAAGCTGAATTGGAAGTGAGGGATTTTGAATGCCTGACTAGATGAAAGCGTTTTGCCGGCAGGCAAGGTATCTCTGATCCTGACCGCAAGTTCGCTACTGATACGATTTTGGTTAGCATGGCAGGCTGCACTATGTTGCAAAGTCATATCTGTCCTTCTGCACTTGTCGCACCAGGCAACCGAGGATCTGCACCTCGCAGGCCGTTCATGGTGGCCTGTGGTAAGATCCTGAGCCTGTGCATGTAGCTGCACCTTTTGCTCCTTGTGATGGCATGTGGACTTCGACATGGACTATACCAATTGCGCAGGCCACAGACAGCAACAGCAGCCGCACAAATACTCTCCCAAGGCTGAGAGTGACCCTGCTATGAAGCTGATAGGAAGCTTAGCTGCAGCAGCTGTGCTGCTTGCTCCACACAATGCACTCGCCAATGCTAGATTGCCACCAGTAGACTCTGGTGTAGTGTTTGCTCCATCGAGATCTGTTTGTGACAAAGGTCTACACTAGCTAAGGCAACACCTGTAAATTTTGCAGACCCAAACAGATGTGACAGAGCCTTTGTTGGCAACACACTTGGAATGGTGAGACTGACCATGCCCGTTGTGTGCAGGGTTTTGCTGCGTGCTGCAATGGCATCTCTAATTTGCGTTTGCTTGCGCAGGCAAATGCTGTGTCTGACAAGCTTCTGGATCTCCGCAGTTGTGTCTACACTGGCAAGAACTTGGCAGACAAGGTTTTGTCAGGGGCACTGGTAGCAGACGC
>JAABUO010005992.1_pt1 | contig 14055 bp, 12 predicted proteins | sample 5559291 | NCBI WGS metagenome assembly JAABUO01 (sample SAMN10711878, study PRJNA513372) | rock metagenome | isolation source: Antarctica rocks | place: Antarctica: Victoria Land, Finger Mt sud | reverse complement strand
GCGGCGGCGGCGTTTTCGCGCCGCTTTTGCCCATCGGCGGCATGGTCATGCCCGGCATGGTTTGAGCCAGTGCCGGCGTCAGCAGCGCAGAGGCGAGGCCCGCGGTTAAAATCGTCTTCAAAGGGTTTATTCAGTCATCCTAATAGAAAAGTAATAGAAAGCGGAAGCTACATGGCTTCTTTGATGCCGCGCTTAATCAGCCAGACATTGACCGGGTAGCTGGTGAAAAAGCCCAGGATCATGCTGAGCTGCATCATAAACCAGTAGGTCGCCTCGGTCGGATGCAGGTGCGGGTGCGAGAAAAAGACAAAATACGTCAGCGCCATCCAGCCGAACAATCCGACCTCAAACGCCGTCAGCGAGAGCGTGTCGGCCTTGACGGCGGCCACCAGACCGTCTTTGACGCCCAGGTTCCGCATGGGAGCGATGGCAAAGAATTGGAAGACGATGCCGAACAAATAAGCCAGCGTGAAGTCTAAGATGTATTCGGGCCAAAGCGCGATACCGGCAATCAGCCAGCCGGTCCAAAAGACAACCCATTCGGCAACAATGTCGCCGAGTGTGCAGCCCGCGCCACAGTGGGTGACGCCGACCGCGACAATCTGCCAGAACGGTTTCATGCCCTTTTGTTCGGCCTTTTGGATCGGGTCTTGCGGCTCCTCTTTCGGCTTATCTTCTGGCTTATCGCCTTTCTGCTCCTGCTGCATCTGCTCCATGTGCTGCTTGGTGGACTTGCGCCCTAAAGCGAAGTACGCCCACAGGCCAAGCGGGCCGAAGTAAAGGGCATTGACGGGCCAGACGACGTTCATCACCCACATTTTCTGCGGATGACGCACCTCGTCGGCGGCAATAACAAGGGCGCAGACGCCCGCGAGAACAAGCGAAATGATGGCGAGAACGTGCAGCCAAGCTGGAACCATGACAGATTTCTTTCTGAGATTTGCTGAAACGAGTGCTGGAAGTCAAACCAGGCAACAAGAAAGCGGCCTCAGCAGCGAGGCCGCTTTCTTGTTCGGTGCGGTTGGTGACACGCTACATCTTTTCGTACTGACCTTTGGCGGCGTTTGCGACAAACTTGGCCGGGGTTTTATCGAAGCGCGGCTTGCACTCTGGGCAGCAGAAGTAGTACGTCTTGCCTTTATAAGTCTCATGGTTATAGGCTTGGGCGGCGGACGCGATCTTGTTGCCCGTCACAGGGCAAACCAAAGCGGCAGACTTGGAGGGTACGGTTTTAGCAGTATGTGCTGGGGCTGCAAAAGCCGCCGGTGTCAGCGCGGCGATTGCCGCAATAGTTGAAATGGTTGTTTTCATGGTTTTTTCTTTCTGTCGGTGTGTTAAAAACTTGTTTTTCAAGGAGGATAAGCATTATCCCATCAACTCGCCGCCCCAGTAGCCGGCCGTCAGCATAAAGCCGGTCGCTACAAATGAAGTCAGCAGATATAAGCCGTAAGCCGGACGCGAGGCGGAGTCCCGGACCACCAGCCGCCAAACAGCAAGGGCGACAATCAGGCCAAACGCAGGCCAGACAAACAGATGGTGTTTCGCCAGCTTGCCGCCGCCATAGAACTGCCAGTTTGAGATGATCAGACCGGACAGCACGGCGGCGAAGGAGGCCAGCGCCCCCAGCAGAAGCGCATAAAAGGCCGCCGTGTGCAGGTCACGGCTGAAGGCCCTGCGGTGCAGCGCAAATCCAGCCGCATCAAATAAAAATGATGAGAACAGCAGCGCGATTGGGAAATGTGTGCTGCCGCCATGAATGTTGCCCCAGAAGCCCATGAGTCATACCTTCCCTGACTATTTGGCCGTGAAGTCAAAGGCTTTGGCTTGCGGCTTCTGACCGGGCGGCATTACTTTCACGCTGACGCGCCAGGGGCCAGCCATGCTAAAGCCGACTTTGCCTTCGTACTTGCCGCCGCCCATGTCCTTGAACGCCGGGTGCGTCGTCCCCATGTCCATAGTGGTCATGGCGACGCTGGAAGTGACCTTCGCGCCCGCAACAGGCTTGCCCGCCGCGTCTGTCACCGTCACCGTCAGCGTATTGGGGCTGCCGACCTGCGGCGGGTTGGGCGTCAGCGCCGCCGCAATCGCCGCCGGTCCTACCGCAGTTGCCGCCGATGCGGGCTGCGTGTCTGCGGGCTGCGTCTGCTGCGAGGCCGTGCCGCCTGCCTGGAAGTCAAAGCTCTGCTTGAGCTTGCCGCCGTCACCGGCAAGGGTGACGCGCCAGGGGCCAGCCATGCTGAAATTAGCTGTCGCTCGATACTTGCCGCCGCCGACTTCCGCCACTTGCGGGTGCGCCGTTCCCATGTCCATCGTTACCATCGCCACGGTCGCCGCCAGCTTGAGGCCCGTCACCGGCTTGCCAGAGGCATCCGTCACGGTCATGTCCAAAGTGTTGTCGCCTACCACCGGCGACCCTGCGGTCGCGACGCTGACCTTGACGGCGCTGACTCCGGCGGCGGGCGCGGCTTGCGCTTTGTCCGAAGACTGCTCTTCTGAGGCCATGCGTGCTTGTTCAGGCGTCGGCGCGGGCATCTCAGCCATCTTCACGTCCATCTTGCCCATCTTCATGTTCTGCATCGGCGAGCCGCCGACCATCATGGAGTTCATCATGGTCACCATGCCGGTCGCCTGCCCGAAGCCGCGCAGCATGGCCCAGTCTTCGGTTCCCGTGACGGTCCACACGCGCTTAGGCTTCGCGATCGGCATATTGGTCATTGACTCGTGCATAATCGTTTTGCCCGCTTCCTGCACCGGCGGCGCAGGCGTGTCCATGCCGCGCCCTCTGTCCGCATGGTCGGCATTGCTGCTTTCCCGCGTCGGGTCGCCGGTTCCGCCCATGCCAGCCATTCCGCCCATGCCGGGCATATTCTTCATGCCGGGCATATCTTTCATGCTGTCTTCTGCCATTTTGCTTCTCTTTCTTGTTACCGCTCCGGGATATACTGGTGCTGCAAGTTGAGCAGCGAGCGGCGCGGGCCGACCGTGTTGTTGAAAATCGTGGTGAAGTTGAACACAAAGCCCACTTGCACCGAATTGTCGTGGCTGCCGCCGTAGAGCGACGCCAGTGCCGGGTTGCGGTGCTGGTAGGAATACTGAGCCACTAAATCAAAACCGTCGCCCAGGCGCTTAACGCCCGTTAGCGCAAGGCCATACGAGGCGGCGTCATGCACTTTGTTGTAGGATTTGTAGCCTCCCGTCAGCGAGACCTGGTAGCCGGGCCGCCCGAACGGGCTGTGCAGGTACGCAAGCGACGCGGCCAGTGTGTTGGACGCCGCCCGGAACGAATCGGGCAGGGTTTGAAAGCGGCTCAAATCGTTGCCGGTGGAAAAAATGTCCTGCCCGCTTAGCGTGACCAGATTGACCGGGCTGGGGCGCAGGTTGATCACCCCGCCGCCGTAAATGAGGTTGGACGCGCCGCCCTGCGCCCGCCCAACGGCCTGCCGCTCGTAGCCGATCTGGTAGGATACGATTTTCTGAATGGACTCCAGGCCCGGCGGCGGCTCATGCAGCAAGTCTACGCCGTAGGAGTTCAGGCCCTGGTCGTCGCCGATGTCCCCGGCGCTCCGTATTAGGTGCTGGACATGCAGGTTTACGAAGTTCCGCAGGTCGCGGTTGAGCGTCACGGCGGCGACATTGCTGTAACGCGGCTCTTCCGTGTTCGCCCCGCTGGAAAATGGGTCGGGCAGGTCAGTGAACGTGACCAAATCATCGCCGCGTAGGGTTGGAAACTGAATGAACTTGGTAGGAACATTGGTGCGCCCGACGTAGGCTTCCGTGTTTCGGTCCTGGTAATCCGCGTAGCCCTGGTGCAAAAACAACTGATTGTTCAGATTGCCGCTGTTCGTCTGGTCGGTGGCCTCCCCGCCGATGACCAGGCTGCCGAGCGCTCCGGGCTTGTACAGCCGCTGCGTCGCGCCAAGCAAAATGGCAGAGTCGGACAGATTGACCCGGCTGGAGGACGAGCGGTTGCCGGCAGCGTCGTACTGCCGGCGCAGCCCCAAATCCAGTGTGCCGAGGGCAACGCCGCTGATCTCGATCTGCGGCGCGACGCTCGGCTTCTGCGGAATGGGAACCTGCTCGGCCTGAGCATGGCCCCGCAATGGGGCGACCAGAAGCAGCGGGACGGTCAAAATCAGCCCGCCGCCTGCCCCTACCCGCCTCGTCTTGCGGTTAATTCCTGCGATCTTCGACCTATTCTGTGCTGTGTTCTGCAATCGTGCTTCTCCTTCTGCCGTTATGTCAATCCTGCCTTATGACGAAACAGCGATGATGGGATCAAACTTGATGCCCGCTTTGTCCGCGTCCTCATACATCAGCATCGTCATCATGCCGCCCGGAAAAATGCCGTTGTTGGTCGTCCCCTTGTCGCTGTGGTCGTGGAAATGCCACATGCCGGGGTTCGTGCCGTGAATGATGATGTCCGACGTCGAGCCGGGGTAGACCAAAATCGTGTTGCGCCGGATCGGGTTGGCGAGCGGCGAGCCGTCCTGAAAGACGTGCCAGAAGTCATGCCCGTGCAGATGCAGGTAGTGGGAGTCCGCCCCTGCCCCGATCAGCCGCACCCGGATAAACTCGTTTTCGCGGATGTAAAGCGGCTCCGTGGACGGGTACGACTTGCCGTTGATGGTGTAGAAGTTCGGGTCCATCTTCATGGCCGGGCCGGTGTTGGCGGTGACATACGGCGGCACATAGCCGCCCGCAATGGCCTTCCGCAGATCGGCCTCAGTCTGGAACCAGCCCATCATCAGCGGCGACATCTCGCTCATGTCGCCCTTGCGCCCCATCCAGTCCATGATGTCCATCGAGGCCGACATGGAACTCATCATTTGTTCCATGTAGTTGGTGTCATGCTCGCAGAGGACCAGCGTGTAATCGCGGGTGTAGGGGAAAATCTTCTTGATCGGGTCGTTATCGCTTTCGATGATAAGCGCCCCGTACATTCCCGCTTGGATGTGCAGCGGGGTCATGTTGTGGCAGTGGTAGTAGTGCGTCCCGGCGGGCTGCGCCCGGAACAAGTACTGGTAAGTTTGGTTTTTGGCGACCGGCCACTGCGTTCCCATCGGAACGCCGTCCATTTCATTGGCAAGCATCATGCCGTGCCAGTGGATCGTGTGGTACTCGCTGATGGTGTTGTGAAAGTTGACTTTGACCCATGCGCCTTCCGGGACGCGAATCTCCGGCCCCGGCACGGTCTTATTGTAGGTATACATATGGGTGACGATGCCCGGCACGATTTCGTGGGGAGAGACCGTCAGTTCTACGTCATACTCGTGTATTTTTTCGCCCGGCTGGGGCAGGGCGCGGGGATCATACAGCGGCTTCGCGCTGGCAGGATCAAACAAGATCGGCCATTTTTGGGTTGGGCTGCCCCCTGGGTTCTCGCTGGACGCCTGCGCTTCCACAAGCCGAGGCGAGAATGCAAGTCCCGCTCCGGCAGCGGCCCCAGCCAGCCCGGTCACGAACCGGCGGCGAGAAAAAGTCTGGGCTTCTTCCGTTTGGCCTTCCAAGTTTTGTTCGGTTTGCGGGGCTTCTTCCAGAGCCGTATGTTCCGAAGTGGTAATTGGAAGGATACTCTTTTTGCGAAACAGTTTCATGATCGTTTCTTTCTTGTACTTTGCTTCGATAGAACTTGAATGCAACGGAAGCGATTCCCGCAGCGACGAGAGCAACGTATGAGGAAGATTTCCATCTCTGCCCTCTTTTTGATCTCTGCCTTTGGATTTACTTTAAGAAGTTCCCAAGAACGGCCCGTACTTCATCTAAAAGTTGTTCCTGGCTCATTGGCTTTGTGTTGTCATGCGCCGTTTCCATGCCGTGTCCCAGCACACAGGATTCTAGGTGGTCGCTGGGCAGCTTGATGCCCAGCGAGTCCAGAGCCGAACGTGCGGCGGCAATCTGGTTGAGGATGTCCACGCAGTATTTGTCTTCTTCAACTATCCATCCAATGCCCGCCACTTGACCCGCGACCCGATTGACGCGGGCCTTCAGGTCATTGCATGATTTTCCGTCCGTCAAGATACTCCCCTGGGGTATGCGCTGTTGACATATTATACCCCCATAGGGTGTATTGTCAACCCCACCCGGAAGTTATTCTCGGCGGCGTCAGGCATGTCTGCCAAATCCCCGCGCAGTTTCTCGGCAAGGGAACCTATCTCAAGCTTTCGGGGTATAATCAGCCAGTATGTGCCGCCGAACCTACAACTTCATGCCGTTTTTGCTGGCGCTGCTGGTAGCCCTGTCCGCATGGACTCCCGGACGTGCTGAGGCGCAGATGCGCTGCGTCGGTACGCCGGCTCAGGCGGCTCCGTGCGCCACGATGGACTTGCCCGCCGCCGGGCTTTCCGAGCGTCAGGTTTCCGGCACGCTGATGATGGCCTGCTGCCGCTCCATGCCGCAAGGCGCTCGGCACGGCTGCTCGATGCACCGCGCCGCCCTCGGCAGCACCGCCCCCCGAAGCGCCTCCGCAAGCGTCGCCGCCACGCACCGCTGCCTCGTCACCATCCGTGTTGCCGCCGCCCGCGCCGCCTTGCCCGGCGTCTCCCGCGCCCGCTGGTTCCTGACCGCAAACCCTGCCCTTGCGCCTCCGGCCCTGGTGCAGCCCGCCTTTGCGCCCGCATCGCTCCTCCGTCCTGCCTTCTGGACATTCATTCCTACTCTGTCACCACACGCCGACCCGCACCTGCACGGCCTTCGTGCGCCTCCCGCCGCCTAACTTTTTCTGCCTTCGCTCACGTCAGCATCCCGGCGCTATGCTGGGATGACGCTGAGTCACTTTCACACGCCCTCTCTATTAACCTAAAATTTAGGCAGCACAATTAGGAGAAACTCTCAATGAAGTCACAGATTGCCCTGGCTGGGCTTGTCCTTGCCCTGCTCCCGATGACGGCCCTGGCCGCGCCTGCGAAGATGAAGCCAACGCCGAAAGCCGCCAAGACTGCCGCGATGTACGAATGCGCCAAGTGCCACATGAAAGTCACCGCCGCCGTCGCCAAGAAAGACGGCTATAAAGACCCGATGGACGGCGGCACGCTGGTTCCCGTCAAAACCGCCAAGCATTAGAGGCTTAGGGAAAAGCCGCAGGGCGCGTTTTCGCCCTGCGGCAAAGCTCGCAGACAGACAAAGACTATGAACAATTGGATTAAGAACGGGATCGGCCTCCTCGCCGTTGCCGCCGTGACCGTCGGAACGGGCTGGGCCGTTCAGCATTACCATAAACCAGGGCAGCTTGACGTGCTGACCGCGCAGGCGATGGATATGGCCCAGATGCGCCCGCCATCCGGCGCAGCACCCGTAGCGCTGGCTGCGGTGCGGCTGGGGTCGCTGGCGGACACCGTCACTTACACCGGGACCGTCGCCGCGTACAATGAGCAGGCCCTCAGCCCGCGCATTACGGGAATGCTCGTGTCCCTGCCCGTCTACCCCGGCGACAGAGTCAAGGCCGGGCAGGTTGTAGCAAGGCTGGACACGTCCGAAGTCGGCCCGCAGGCGGCGGCGGCGGCTGCCGAAGCGCGGCAAGCCCAAATCGGCACGGGTGTCGCACAGACGACGCGCACGTTCCGCACACAAGCGGCTTTAGAGCAGGCGCAGGCCATGCTGGAAGCCGCCGAACAGGGCGTTCCCAACGCCCGCGCCGAAGCGGACGCGGCCCGGCAGGCCATCGCCGACGCCGCAGCGGGCGTGACGAGCGCCCAAGCGACTGCGGGTTACTGGAACACGGAAATCGTGCGGGAGCGGCAGCTTGCGGACGCCGGGGCGGTCTCACGGCAGGAGTACCAAAACGAGCTGTCCCAGTCGCAGGCGGCCCGTGCCGCCGTGAGTCAAGCGCAGGCCAAAGTGCGGCAGGCGCAGGCAACCGCGCAAGCGGCGCGGGACAAAATCGCCGTCGCCTTGCGTCAGGCAGCGGCGGCGCGGGCGGGGGTCGGCATGGCGCAGGCGGACATGCAGGTCGCCGCAGGCCAGACCGCGCAGGCGCAGGCCGGGGCGGATGCGGCCAAAGCGGCGGCAGGAGCGGCGGCGGCGGCGGCGGGATACGGACAAATTGCCGCGCCGTTTGCGGGCCTCGTCACGGCCCGCCCGGTCGCGCCGGGAACGCTGGTGCAGCCGGGAACGACGGTTCTCAAAATCGCCGAGATAAACCGTGTCCGGGTGCAGGCCAATGTCGCAGCGAGCGATCTCGCGGGCATTCATGTTGGCTCGCCGGTGCAGATTACAGTGCAGGGGGATGACGGCAGGACATTCGCGGCCCATGTAACGTCGGTGTTTCCGTCCGCGAATGCCGAGACCCGGACGGCGATTGTGGAAGCGGTCGTGCCGAACCCCGGCGCTCGCCTCCTGCCGGGCGCGTTTGTGACCATGCAGATTACGACCGAGACCGTGAAAGACCGGCTCCTCGTGCCGTCCTCAGCGGTCATCTCGCAGGGCGGCGGCTCTGCCGTTTGGACGGCGAGCGGCGGCACGGCCCGCCGTGTTTCCGTGCGAGCGGGGGCGACGAACGGCGCTTTGACGGCGGTGGCGTCGGCGGCGCTTTCTGCCGGAACGCCGGTGGTGACACGCGGGCAGGCCGGGCTGACCGACGGAACCCCTGTTGTCGCAGCGGCGTGGGGCTTGGACGGGCCGAAGACGCTGCCCACCGCAGCGGCGGCCACAAGCGGCCAGACCGTCTATCGCTGCGAAAAGTGCGGCATGACCTACTCGGCGGCGGACGCCAAGAAGCACAACTTTGTAGACCCAATGGACGGCGGCAGACTGGTTCCCGTTGCGCCCGCGCCTGCGCCGAAGAACAGCGGCATGATGCCGGGGATGAAGATGTAAGAAATTGTACGAAGAGGTTCCCCCAGAGTATCGTTCAGATTCCCCCTAGCCCCCAATAATGGGGGAACCGGACTCAGAAGGGCTTTCCTACTCCTATCATGTTCCCCCATTATTGGGGGCTAGGGGGAATCTTTCCGGCTCTCTCCAGTCTTTAATCGGAATGAAAATGTAATGCAGACACTCAATAAACCCTCACAAAACAAGCCTGCACAAAAGCTGGCGCGTGTTTACCCGGCGAACGGAAACGGCAACGGAAAGCCTCCGACGCGCCGCTACGGGTTCAACGCCTCAGCCTGGAGCATTGAGCATCCCTGGATCGTCATCTCGTTCTACACGGCGGTTGTGCTGCTGGCGCTGTGGGTCGTCTTCGGCGGGGTCATGCCCCGGCGCATGATGCCGTATGTCGAAAGCCCGCTGATTGGCATCGTGACCATGCAGCCGGGGCTGTCGGCGCAGGAGATGGAGACCTATATCTCCAAGCCCATCGAAGAGCGCATGACCGATATTCGCGGCGCACGGTATATCCGAAGCACGTCTCAAGACGGCCTGAGCATTGTGTCTTTAGAGTTTCCGTATGGCACGGACATGAAGAAAGCCACGACCGACGTGCAGTCCGTGATGAACGCGGCGCAGGCCGATTTGCCGCAAACCGGGGCCAATCTCAAGCCAAGCTGGGTGCTGCCGATTGACCCGCTTAATATCCCCGTCCTGTCCGTCAGCGTCACAGGCGATGCGGACAAAGGGTGGACGCCGCTGGCCCTGCGCTCTTTTGCCGAAAACGAAGGCGTCGCCGCGCTGAAGCAAGTCCCCGATGTCCAGAACGTCGAGGTCTATGGCGGGCTGAAGCGTCAGCTTCGGGTTGTCGTCAACCGCGACAAGCTGGCCGCTTACGGCTACTCGATCTTGGACGTCCGCAACGCCATTGACAAGAACAGCGTCGCCAAACCCGCCGGCGTCCTCACAAGCGGCGCGAACGAAAGCATTGTTCGGGTCGCCGACCTCGCCCAAAACGCGGCATCTGTCCAGAACTATCCGCTCGGCGCGAAGAACGGGCAAGTCGTTTACATCAAAGACGTGGCAAGCGTCACCGATGACGCCCGCGAGCAGCGTTCCGGCTATAACTTCGTGGACGGGCAAAAGAAGCAGATTGAAGGGCTGAATAACAGCGCCGTCGAGATGGCGATAATCCAGAACCCCGCCGCCGGCTCCCCGCCCGTCATCGCCGCCGTCCAGAAGCAGTTGGCCCAGATGGAACAAGATCATCCGGGGCTGCATTTCCAAGTTGCTTACGACAACGCTCACTTCGTGAACATTCTGTTCCACAACACGGGCGAAGAGCTGGCCCTGGCGGTTGCACTGTGCGGCCTGGCCGTGCTGCTGTTCCTCGGCAGCGGGCGGGCCACGGTCATTTCGCTCATCACCATCCCCGTCTCCCTGGCAATGGCGATTCTCTTGATGGTGCCGTTCGGATTTAGCCTGAACTCGTCTACTTTGATTGGCCTTTTAATCTCTATTGGGCGCTTAGTAGACGACTCGGTCATTGACATCCATGCCGTCGAGCGGCATTTGAGAATGGGCAAGGACCCCAAGACCGCCACCGTAGACGGCATCACCGAAGTGCGTCTGGCTGTGGCCGCTTCGACAATCATGCTGGTGCTGGCCCTGCTGCCGCTGGTCTTCTGCGGCGGCATTACGCAGCTCATGTTTGTCGGGCTGGTTTATCCGATTATCTTTGGCCTCATCGCCTCGTTCTTTGTTTCCTTGACTTTAACGGCCCTGCTGGCGTCTAAGCTGCTGACGGGAACTGACGCCGCCGAGCGGCGGAGCAAACTCCAGCGGCGGGTTCTGGCTCCCCTGCAAGACGGGCTAGGGCGTTTGGACGACCGCTATCAAGGCTTAGTACGGACGCTGCTCCGAAACAAGTTTTCTGTGGTCGCCGCCGCCGTCTGCACGATTGTGATTGGCTTCGGCTTCTACAACTTCATCGGCTCCGAGATGATGCCGCTGGCCGATGTCGGCCAGGCTTACGGCGTTCTGGAAATGCAGCCCGGCGCGAGCTACGCCCAAACTGAGGCGGCGACGACGGCGCTGGAACGAATCCTGCTGCGCCATCCTGAAATTCAGAAAGTCTCTACGGAAATCGGCGAAGAGCCGGGCGGGACGTATTTTACGGGCTACGCCATGAGCCAGGTCAACAGCGCCACCATGATGATTACGCTCTCCGACAAAGACCAGCGTTCGCATACCGTTTGGCAGGTCATTGACGCGGTGCAAGCCGAAGCGGTGAGAACGATCCCAAACATCCGCCGCCTGCAAATCAAGGAAATGGGCGCGGACGTGATGGCGTCGTCGGAAGCGCCCGTCACGATCCTCGTTTCCGGGCCTGACCTGAACGTGCTGTCCAAGCTTGCGGGCCAAGTCGCGGACGTGGCGCGGCAGACCCCCGGCGCGTACCAGGTCAGCACGTCCTGGGCGGTCGAGAAGCCGTCGTACACTTTAAGCGTAGACCCGCGCCGCGCCGCCGAAGTTGGGCTGACACCCGCCGATGTCGCAGACCAGGCGTACTATGCGATGGGCGGGGCACTGACGGGTGAATTCTACCGCCTGCCGAACGTCCGCCAGGACACCATCAACATCCGCTACCAGCAGGGCCAGCGCCGCTCGGTTTACGATTTGATGCAGATGCCGATTACCGGCAAAGACAGTTCGGGGAACACTGTTCAAGTGCCGCTAAAGACGCTGGCGACGGCGACCCCGCAGCTTGCGCCGACGCTGATCCAGCATGACGGCTTGAAGCGCACGATTTCAGTGCTGGCCTATTACCGCCCCGGCGGGCCGCCGTCTATGAATTTGGCAATGTCTATTATCACGAAGGCATCGTCTACGCTGAACTTCCCGCCCGGCTATTCTATGGAGATGCGCGGGGACATGACCCAGATGATGGACTCCTTTGCCCGCCTCCTGCGCGGTTTAGAAATCGCCGTTCTGCTGATCTTTTTAGTGCTGGTCGCTCAGTTCGGCGGGCCATTGGCTCCGCTTCAAATGGTGCTGTCCATTCCGCTGGAGCTGTCGGGCGTCTTCTTCGGCCTCTTTTTGGCGCACCAGGCGTTTTCCAGCGTTTCTATTATGGCCGTGATTATTTTGACGGGCATGGATATTACGACAGCGATTTTACTCATAGACCAGATCATGCGCCGCCGCCGGGAGCATCCTGAAATGCCCCGCGACGCAGCAATTGCTTTGGCCTGCCGCGACCGGCTGCGCCCGATTTTAATGACTTCGCTGATTACGATCATCACCATGCTGCCCGTGGCCCTGGCTCCAAAAACAGGCATGGACGCCTACCAGCCCCTCGGCACGGTCATTGTGGCGGGCCTGACGGTCGGAACGCTGCTGTCTCTGCTGGTCATCCCGGTCATGCACGCCCTGGTAGACGATTTAGGGCAGCGGGTCAAGCGTAAGCCTGTCGCGGCGGCCTCAGACGTTAAAGCATCAGAAGGAGTACGCGCTTGAAGCTTCGCTTTCTGACCCTCGCGCCCGCCCTCGCGCTTCTTTGCGGCCCGGCCGACGCCGCCGATGCGCCAAGTCCTCCTGCGCTGCCGGTCGTCACCGCCCCGGCGCTGTCGCTGCGGGCCGCGCTTCAAATTGCCGCCCAAAACAGCGTCCCGCTCAAACAGGCCGGGACGGACGCCGCTGCCGCCGCCGCCGCCGCGTCGTCGGCAAATGCCGCGACAAAGCCGGGCCTCTCGACGACGACCTATGCCACAACCGGCGACTCGTCCAACACGTTCAGCACATCGCCCGGCGTTGACCCGCGCAATGTCATCCGTATCCCGCCCCGCCCCTTTGCCGATCAAAATCTGATGCTGGAAGTCCCGCTGTTGACCGGCGGCAGGCTGTCAAACAACGCGGCTGCGGCGCAAACGCAGGGCGACGCGGCCCGGCTGACCCTGCAGGCGTCGCGCCTCACCGTCACCGAGGCCGTCACCGAAGCCTATGCCGACGCCGCTCTGCAAGCGGCGTTGGTCGCAGTCGCGTCGGCCCGCCTGTCCGCCGAAGACGAGCAGGTGCGGATCACTCAGGAAAAAGTCCGCACCGGCCGGTTGGCTCCCGTTGACCTCCTGCGCGAGCAGGCGGAAGAGGCCGACGCCGGCGAGTCGCGGCTTGCCGCCGGGAACAGCGCCCTGCTGTCTTTGGTTCGCCTCAAAACCGTCCTCGGCGTTTCTCAAGCCTCGGTCTTCACGCTGTCGGACTCTTTGGACGCGCTTACCCCGGCAGGACAGCCTCTGCCCGCAACCCTGCCGGATGCGCTGAGGCTCGCCGCCGCCCGCCGCCCGGAGCTTGCCGCCGCACTGAAACAAGTGGATGCCGCCGAAAGCCGGGTCCGGGCCGCCCGCGCCGCCTACGCGCCGCAGGTCTACGGCGTGGCGATGGCCGACGCTTCGGCGGGCGCGGGCGTGGGGCGTAACGGCTACACGGTCGGGCTGACGGCCAGCCTGCCGCTTTACGACGGCGGCCAGCGCCGGGCGGATGTGGATGCGGCAAAAGCGCGTGTCGAGCGTGCAAAGGCCGATGCCCAGCAAGCCGAGCAGCAAGTGGAAGAAGACACGGCCTCCGCCTGGCTGATGGAGCAAACCGCCGCCGCGCAGGTTCCAGTGACCGCAGCGGGCGTGGCCGCCGCGCAGGAAGGCTACGCGCTCGCCGCCCTGCGGTACAATGCAGGCAAGTCTACGACGGCGGAGCGCCTGGACGCACTGGCTGCGCTGGTGCGGGCACAGGGCGCGTTCGCGCAAGCGCGGGCGGACGTCGTGTCGTCACGCGCCCGGTTGAGGGCCGCAGTCGGCTCCTAAGTGGTCGTATATATTTCCCGGCCTTGAAAGGCCGGGCTAACTAGGTACAAAGTTCCTCCGGGGCTGAGGAAAATCCCAAATCACTCATGCACAAGAACTTCTAAGAACAAGAACTTCTAAGAAACTGTATAGAAACCAAGAACACGGGAAACACGGGGCTGAACGGCAGGGAACTTTCAGGGCAGGCTTTCTATACAGTCTCTTAGTCCGCGAAGGCTGAGGCTTTATTGGGGCGAGGCTTTATTGGGGCGAGGCTTTATTGGGGCGAGGCTTTATTGGGGCGAGGCTTTATTGGGCTGAGGAGCCTTCGGCTGGTTGTCCTGCGGACAGAAGAGGAGCAGGCATGCTACTTCTCAATCTCGCTGCTCCTCGATCTCGCTGCTCCTCGATCTCG
>JAABUO010005991.1_pt1 | contig 14055 bp, 7 predicted proteins | sample 5559291 | NCBI WGS metagenome assembly JAABUO01 (sample SAMN10711878, study PRJNA513372) | rock metagenome | isolation source: Antarctica rocks | place: Antarctica: Victoria Land, Finger Mt sud | reverse complement strand
CCGGCGCGGCTCGCCGCCACAGAGGGCCTGGATGACCTCCGGCAGGTCGAGGTCGACCACCACCTGCGAATCCAGCCGCACGCCGGGAGCGGAGCCGGGCGGCCAGAGGAGGCTGGGGAGCGCCCGCTGGGGGGCCGGGCGCGACGGGTCGCGCGGCAAGCCGTCCATCAGCGCCCCGGACCGCGGCTGGCCCGACCGACGGCGGCACGCGGCCGGGACCGCAGGCACCGTGGCACCCTGCACGATGGCATGACGCCGGGGAACTGCCAACGGTCCATCCCCCCCACCAACGCGGGACCTATGTGCTCGTGCATATGGGTATAGTGCCACGTTTCCCCGATCGTGGGAAACGTGACACGGTCACTGCCCTGCGTCTGCCGTGCCGGTCGGGACGACGGGCCGGTACGCGGTCGGCGTCGGTGTGCACGATCACGATGTCCCCGGCTCCCTCGATGTCGAGGAAGCCAGCCGGCGCGGCGCGAGCTGGCGCGGCGCGACGTCCCCACCGCCCGGCCGCGCCTCGATCCTAATCCCGGTCGACGGTGCGCTGTGCCTACAATATCAGACAGTGGGATCGGCGTGCACGCGCGTACCTGCGGGGCGACGCGGGCCTCAGCCGCCCCGCGACGGCCCCACTATTGCGGGAGCCGGACGCGTGGCAACAGGAACGCGGTGTGACAGCGCTCGCGTGTCTCGGCCCCGGCGTGCTCCCAAGATACCTCGATCGCGCTCCCCATGGGGTAGCGCTCGCGGATCGTCGCCAGCACGCCCGCCACCACGTCGGGGGGAGCGTGCGCCCCTCCGCCCGAAAGTTGCCATCCACGCCCTCGACCTCGCGGAACCCACCCCCCTGCCGGTCTTGGGCAAACCGCAGCCCGCCCCACACCACTTGCGCGTCCACCAGCGCGTAGCCCGGCCGCCGCGTCCGCCGACATGTGCCCGTCTCCGGCGCCCTGCCGGCCGCGACGCTGGCCTGACGGTCGGTGATGGTGAGCTCGAGGCTCACCACACCGCGGTCCAGCATGTCCTGGTTCGCGACGCGGGCGAGCACGACCCGCTCGCCGTCCACGAGCGTGCGCCCGTGTACATAGCCACTGCTGTCTCCGTGGTCCGTCTCCGGCATCGCTCCCTCTCCAACCACGCCGTGCGGCGCCTCGTCGGCTGCTCTTCCCCCGGTGTACCGGGCGCTGTGGGCGTCGCGCCGGGATGGGTCAAGGGTGGACAAAACTGTGCGCCTCGCAGGTCCGACACTGAAGAGAGCATGTCGTTCATCTATAACCCGAATGGTGTTCAGTGCCTTCTCGACCCAGAATGGAGTGGGGGCACGTTTGCATGTGTAATTGAATTCATGCACCCATATTCCGCAATACATCTACAGACGGGATATTCAGCAGCGGCATTCTTATGCGTTTGCTACAGTTGCTATAGGCTAATCGGGTATGGAGCTGACGAGCGATGCCCAAGGACATTCCAATTTCCTCGAAGTCCAGCTTGCCGAGGGAGGCCTGCGTGCTCACCACCTATCAGGACGTTCTCAACGAGATCACGGCCCTTAGTCCACCTCCCGTCGGTTTTACACGAGTGTTCCGTGGTCAGACGGGGAACTTCGGCAAGATGCTTCCGAGCGGATTGCGCGACAAAAGGCTCCGCAATGAGGAAATTCTGCGTCGCTACTGTCACATCCTTGCCGACGATCTCCTCGGTCAACTTGCCGAATGCCATGACTCCGACGACCTCTATATCTGGGCCTTCTGGGCGCACGCCATTGTCCAGCATTACGGGCCAGGGTCGAAATTTCTCGACGTGACCCGCTCGCTCGATGTCGCGCTCTGGTTCGCGCTGCACGCCTTGGAGAACGTGTCGACACACCACATCATCGGGCCGCCCGGCCACGCCAATCCCGGCCGGGACATCACCATGACCATGCCATGGGTCCGCTACCAACCGTGGACTGGGGCACCGGGATGGTTGTATGTCTTCGATGTCCCCGAAGGAGGCTCACAGCCGCACCCCTCCCACGGAGCATTGCTCGACTTGGCCGACGCGCCGCCCGCGTTCGCGTCGAGTGCGCGTATTCGCGCCCAAGCGGGATGTCTACTCGTGGCAGATTCGACGATCAATGGTGGTGACCTTTCTGCCAGGTATGCGTGCGCGCCCCTACCGGTGATGTGGCCGCCGACGGACGCGCCAGAAACGGTGAGCGCACCGACGGAAGCGCTGTTTCCTGTGCCCTCACAAGATCCCTGGTACGAGCGGCTGCTCGGCATCCCGCTCGTCTGCCAACTGGACCCGGCCACGAGGCGCGTTGTCCTGGAACGGGCTGTACCGGTCTCGATCCACCGCCCGGAGGATCCGCATCAAATCGCCGACATCGCCCGTCGCATCATCGCGGTCGAGCCAGTACGCCTGTTCCCGACGGCTATCCGCGAGTTCTCCGCGGCGGTGGCGGGATCTTTGCCGGCATGGGCGACCACCGCACGATTGGAGAACGCCACACCGATTATGCTCGAGAGCCCCCTCATCTTCGCGACGCCCCCTGTCGATAGCGTTTCCTGGAATCAGGGTCTGTTGAGCGGAGAGCTGCCCGATATCGTCGATGTGTTCGACGCCACCGAGGATGTTCCCGCAGGCGCCGTGACCGTGACAAATGTGTTCATAGAGTTCAGCCCGCTAGAACGGGCCGGATGGGAGAGGGTCGAGCGGCCAGGTGTCGACATGGAGATCCTGCGGGCTGTATGGCTGGTGCGTGACGGGACGCGGGCTGTCATGTACCGCTTCTCTCAAGCGTGGCCCGATGGTCATGTGTCGGTGCTCGGACCGCTACCCATCGCATTCGATCCTATCACCGCCCGGTTCGGCATCGAAACCACGCACGGAATCTCCGATCTGGTCGACTCGGATGCGTTCCACCCCGTTGCCAAGCCCTTGTTCCTCGCCCTCACGCTCTTGCGTGAATTGTCCCCGGTGGTCAAGGCGAACCCTATCCCCGAGTTAGTGGCCAAGAGCAAAGACGGGTGGGACATTGTCGTTGACGTTCGCGGCACAGCGGCGCGGTTAGTACGCGCCCGTGACGATCACTGGGGTGATGATTGGTATTTCCTGTGGGATGTCGAGCATGATGAGCCCTTCACCTCGCCGCATCAAAGGCTCTATGTCGTCCAAATCACGGCGGATACACCATGGTCCTAGATAGATGCCAGGGAGATTCGCCGCACCATCGCGTCCAGATCATGACAACGGCGATCACGAATCGCTCCTGCCTGTCTCCTCACCTGCAGGCCGGACCGAGGTAAGGAGATTCTGAATCTCGGCGTTTGGAGGGTCGAGAGCCAACGCATCCCGAAGGCCAGCTACACCATCGTCGAGTTGTCCTCGACGGATCAGCGCGAGAGCACGATTGAGATGCGCATCCATCCAATCGGGCCGGAGTGCGATCGCTGCGTCGTAATGGGGAATCGCCGCGCTGTCATTCCCTGCCTTGGCGAGAACCGCGCCGACCTCGAACTGTACCCACGGATCGTTCAGCCCGTGAACCAAGGCCTTCTCGGCCTCGAGGAGCGCCGCGTCGATGTGCTCCGCTCTCGCCAGTGCTATGGCAAGATGTGCGCGTGCTTGGCTGTCGGACGGGTCAAAGTCGAGCACACGCCGGTAGTAGCTCGCGGCCTCGCTAAAGGCGCTACGTTGATATGCGGTGGCTCCTCCATTGAAAAGAGCCAGTACCTGCGATTGGGGGTCGTGAGCGCTCGAAACGCCGATGCTGCGCGCGATCGCAAAACGCTCCAGAGACTCGTCGTACTCCCCAAGCTGAGCCAAGGCTTCCGCCAGAAGCCAGTGTGCATCGCCATTTTCTGGGTCGAGCTCGACGGCACGCCGAAAGTACCCGGCAGCGGTCACATGATCCCCGTCGTTCCCGGCCACCACGCCCCCGTTGACCTCCGCCTTGACCTCTTCTGCAGAGGCTAGTCGAGGCGCCGCTACCTCTTCGGTAGCAATAGAGGTTGACATGCTATCTCGGGCACGACCTCGCAATGCGATGTCGCCAAAGCCGCCGGCAGGCAGCATGGCAATGAAGTCCTCTACCAGAGCATCGACTGCCGGCGCGACTTCATATGGACCGGGCAGCCAGTAGCCAAGAGCCTCTCGGAGATCGGTAAATGCTTTCCGGTCGGACTCGTTGAGAAGTCCTGAGTTCGAGCCGATCCATGTGAGGGCCAAGTGAGGATCAATGGTCACACCAACGTGGTGATCATCCGACATCTCGGGCCGCGCGCGGTGTAGCAGTTCGTCCAGTTTCGGCATGAGAGCAGCGTCCGGTTCCCTCACCATGCGGCAGAAGGTAATATTGCCGACGTTGTCGTAGCGCACGAACCCAGTGTGATCTTGCGGGTGTGCAACAGCGAAATTGCGTGCGTACAGAACCGTCCGCTGCATATACAAGATACGTCTTCGGACTTCACCTGAGTAGCCGCTGTCAGGCTTCTCGGCTGCCGTGACGTGATGCTTCCAGCGCGTGACGTTGGAGTGGGTTAGTGCTCCAACGCATCGCGCGGAAAGATCCAGCGCGATATCGAGGAACAGCAACGCGGATTCGTAGTCGACTACGCACGCGGCGAGCACAGACTCCCGCTGCTCTGGATCCACCGGCGCATGGTAGTGATGGTGCGCATGAGTCCCTACCGGCCCTGAGGGCACGAAAAGCTCTTCAAGATCGTTCCGCAACCTCTCCCATGACACGCGTAATCGTGCGAGTGCCGCAATAAGGTTATCGGCGCCATATTGGTCGGCACTAGCCGTGACGGCGGCTAGTGCCGACCACCGATCACAGTTGATCGGCCGCCAAGACATCAATCGACTCACTGGATTCCTTTCACCTGAAGAGCAATCCTTCTGCTCCATTGTACGAGGAATGGAAAGGCAACCAGTCCTAAAGAGGCAATGCAAGCTAATGGGGCTTGACCTTCAGCCAAGAGGGTTTTCCAGCAATCGCCCATCGCTGATCCCTCGTATAGCTGCCGCCCATCGTTCCAACGTGATGGACGCCTCGGTCGACCCGTACAGCGGACGCGCTGAACTCACATCGTGCCCCTGGCACAGGTGTTGCACCGTCCTGACAGCGTGAAAGGGATGGGACCAGGCCGGCGGGCAGGACAAGCGCGGAGCGCGGCCATCGAGGCGGTGCGCCTGTGGCGGCGGCTACGCGGCGTCCCGGTCCCGCCCGGAGCGAGCACCCGCCCCATCGCCCCGCCGACCGGCATCCCCGACGCCCTCCCTGGCGTACCGCTGACCCTCGCCGTGGTCGGCGACTTCGGCCGCTGCCACGAGGCCGGCGCGGCGTGCGCGGCTGAGCAGGCCGTCGCGCGGTTGGTCGACTCCTGGGTGCCCGCCTACGTCCTCACCACGGGTGACAACAACTACCCCGCCGGCGCGGCCGCCACCATGGCCCCGAATCTGCAGCCGTACCGCGCCTACATTGAGGCGGGCCGCTTCCTGCCGGCCTTGGGCAACCACGACTGGGGCGACCACGACTGGCCGCGCGCCTACCTGGCGCAGTTCCACCCGCCCGGCAACGGGCGCTACTACCACGCCGCGCTGGGCGACCTGGGGCTCTGGGTGCTCGACTCGGACGAGCACGAGCCCGACGGCATCGACGCGGGCTCCGCCCAGGCGCGCTGGCTGCGGGCGGGGCTCGCGGCAAGCCCAACCCCGGTGAACGTCGTGGTCCTGCACCACCCGCCGTACAGCTCGGGGGCGCACAGGTCCTCCGCGCGCCTGCGCTGGCCGTTCGCCGCGTGGGGCGCCGACGCGGTGCTCTCCGGCCACGAGCACAGCTACGAGCGGCTCGCGGTCGAGGGCATCCCCTACATCGTCAACGGCTCGGGGGGCGCCGCCCTGCGCGGCTTCGGTCGGCCGCTGACCGAAAGCCGGGTGCGGGACGACGCCCACCACGGCGCGCTACGCGTGCTGGTGGGGGACGAGGGGACCGTTATCGAGTTCTGGAGCGTGGGCGGGCAGAGGAGCGACGACGTCACGCTGCGTCCGGCCATGGTGCGTCATACCCTTGCTCTCTCACGGCCTCCCCCATAGAACGCGTTGAGGGCATGTCAATCATCGGCGCACCGGGCTGAGGAAGCCAGGGCTGTCAGTGGCGCTTGCTGCTCGGACCCCTTGTCGCGGCGGCATGATCGAATAGTTATGCAGCGTCGCGGTGGAACTATACCATCAGCAGATTCATGCAGCCAGTGAACTGTCGCGGCATTGCCCGGTGCTGATCGCTGCGAGCGTCGGGCACGCATAGCTCGCGTCAGGTGATGATCAAGCCTCTGGATGACGTGACTGGCCGTGCGGACGGACTTATCGGCCAGGACAGCGGTCGCTAGCAACTCCCCGAGGTCCGGTGCCACACCCAGGATTTGCTCAAGGTTGTCCAGCACCAATAGGACGCGCCCGTCGGCCAGCGTCGTCGCGAGCGTCTGGACGGGCGTCTGGCTGGGGACCTCGCCCAACCCGAGGACATGCGCGATCGTGGGCAGCGCCAGGGCCACATCGGTGAGCGCTGCCAGCGGCACGAAGGCCACGCCGTCGGGGAAGGCGCCATCATCGCGCACCAGCGCCGCCACCTCCAGCGCCAGGCGTGTCTTGCCGACGCCGGCCGGCCCCGTCAGCGTGAGCAGCCGCGTGCCGGACTCCAGCAAACGGGCGCGGATAGCCGCGACCTCGCGCTCACGTCCCACGAACGCGGTCAGCGCCGTGGGTAACGGAGGAAAGGTGAGCGGGGACGCGTGCGCGGGGGCTGCCAGCGTTTCTGGTGGGACGCTAACGGTGCGAGCGGCGGCGACGAAATCAGCGCGCAGGGTAGGGGAGAGATCCAGTGCATGGGCGAGCAGGGCGACGGTGCCGGGGCGCGGCGCGCCGCGCTTACCGCGCTCGATCACACTGATGGCATCCACACTCAGGCCAGCGCGCTCGGCCAGACCCTCCTGCGAGAGCACAGCCGCCTGCCGGTACCGCCGCACCAACGCCCCGAACGTCGCCGGCCCCGCACTCATACCCGCGTCCCCCATCGTCCGACTCCCCCGGTGGCGCCCCGTCCCGCCGCCCGATTGCGACTATCATACCATGCCGCCCCTATGCTGTGGTAGAGGGAGGCGACCACAGCGTCCGGGTTCCGTCCGGGCTCTGTCCGGGTTCCGTCCGTGGTCAGCGCGGCCACGAGGCCGCACAATAGGGGCATACGGGATAGGGAGGTTGGCAGTGAAGCGCGGGCGGACGGACAGATACCAGCCACAGCTTCGCCACGAAGGCTGTCGCCGCCGCGACCGCGGACAGCCTCGCGCCGTACGACGATCGTCGCATCATGCATCGCACACTGGAGGACAGGGCGGATGAGCGAGACACGGACGACCACATGGATGCTGGCGGTGCTGCTCATCGCGACGGCCCTGGTCATTGGAACTGGGGTCCTCCAGGCGGGCGCCGCCGACGCGTCGCACATCGACCGGGGCCACGCGTTTCAGGGCCGGCGGGGAATCACCCCGCGCCATCATCATCAGTGCCGCCCTCAGACGCCGTTCGCGCTCCCGTGGGTTAGGTGCGGCGTGCACGGCGGCGTCGTGGGCGGCGCGACCCCCCTGCCGCTCGTCCGCTCGGCGACAGGCCGCGCACCCTGGCTGGGGCCCGCCGGCCAGGGCGCGCGGGTGAGCGGTCACATCGCCAGCGCGCCGCGGCAAGAGCAGGACCTGCACGCGTTCATTGAGCCGCTCAGCCCGCTCCCCGGCCAGGTCCTCGCGATGGATAGCTCCCACGCCTACATTGCCGCGCGCATCGCGGCCAACGCCGCGATCGTCCGGGTCGATCTGCGCCTGGACGGCGCGGCGCTCCACCCCGAGATCGTGGGGCGCGACGACGTGGACGCGACGATCTTCTACCAACCGCGGCACTGGCGCACAGGGCGACACACCATCCAGGTGCGCGTGTGGGATGCCGCAGGTCAGATCACCACGCGTCTCTGGACCTTCCGGATGACCACGTAAGGATGCGCGAGGATAGCCACGCAGAGAGATGCGCAAGTACACCGACATGCTTGATCAAAAGTGTGAACTAGATCACTGCGCCGACCGGCCCGTTGGCTGTTTAATGGTTTCATAGAGGGCGTACGAACAAGTGAGGGAGAGGCCGCAAGGGGTTCAAAATCGGCCGATGGCAGAGGCCGTTGGCGGAGTGTAAAAAAGAGGAAGAAGGAGAGGACACATGATACGTAGCGCACCGTGGAGTACGGGAAGGATCGCGGCAATGCGACGACAGATCACGCGTGGCCGGCGGCTGCGCGCGGCGGGTATCCGGATGAGCGTGGCGCTCCTCGTGGTGGCGGCGCTCCTGGCGCCGGGGCTGGGAACAGTCGTGCGAGCGAGTACGGGCGAACTCTACATAGGCCAGTTCGGCAGCTTCGGCGTCAACGACGGCCAGTTCGACTACCCCAACAGCATTGCTATCGGCCACGGTGGCAGCATCGACGGCAAGGTCTTCGTCGCCGACAACAACCGCATCCAGGAGTTCAGCGCATCGGGCCAGTTCCTGAGTTCGTTCGGTCAGGTTGTGTGCGGCCATAGCCCCGATGAGTATGGCATCAACCTAGTAGTCCGTCAAGCGCCGTCTTGACAGTTCAATCGCCGTGCAACAGGGGACGGCAACTGTCCAAAGTTCGCTTGACGGACTACTAGTGGCCGGCCCCGCGTCTATTGCCAGCGATAACAACGGAAACATCTACGCGCTCTACGGGGACAACGCTGGTACGGGTGCGGGGGGGCCAGGTGGGAACTTCCTACGAGTGTACGATTTCCACACCAGCTTTCCCAGCACGGGCGATTGCCCCACTACCCAGCAATTCTCCAACCCGCACAGCATCGCCGTCGATAACAGTGGAAACCTCTATGTGTCGGAAGCGGGCCAGGGGGTGCAAGAGTTCTCGCCAGGCTCCCCCTGCTCCAACCCTCTCGGCTGCCTTCGGTTTGTCCGCCAGTTCGGCACGCCTGGGCAAGGCCCCCATCCCGGCGCCCATCCCCTCACCCCCGACGAGTTGGCCACCCCAGGGGCTCTGACTATCGATAGCAGTGGGAACCTCTATGTGGTTGATGCAGGAACCCATCGGGTGGTCGAGTTCGATCCCTCCGGCGCTGTCGTGCAAGATTTCGGCTATAACACCGACCAGCCCGTCGAATTCACCGGCCCCGGCGAGTTGGGCGCCCCGCGTGGCGTCGCCGTCGATGCTCACGGCAATGTCTATGTGGGCGACCCTGAGAATTACCGTATAACGGAATTCTCACCGTCGGGGGTCGCTCTGAGTCAAATCGACCACTCCGGTTTCTTCTTCCTCCCGACCGCCATCGCCATCGAAGGCAGCGTCATCTACGTCGCCGACTCGTCCGCCAATGTCGTCGTGGAGTACGGCATCGTGGGCGCGCCGGTCACTGAAAGCAACAACGCCACGACTATCGACGCATCCAGCCCCCTACAGGCGCGGGTAAGCAGCCTCAACGCTACCCCCGCGGGTGGCCTGGGTACCGTGACCGTCGCCAATTACGCCTCCAATCCGACCGGCGTTACGCTCGCGGACGCGAACGACGCGTTTTTCGACGTCCGGGTGTCGCGGGGCAGCAGCTTCAGTTCCCTGACGGTGGCGCGCTGCGGCGCGAGCGCGACGGACAAGGTGAATTGGTATGATGGGCTGCTCTGGCGGCCGGTGTCACCGCAGAGTTATGACGCCACCACCGGATGCGTCACCATGAACCTGGACAACACATCGTCGTCGCCGACCGTCGCGCAGTTGACCGGGACGCCGTTCGCGATCGGTACGCCGGCTGTCACCAGCAGGCAGTCCGCACTGACCCTGCTATCCTCCGCGCCCCTTGGGTCCGTCGTCGGTCAAAGCGTCACGGTCACGGCGACGGTGACGACGGTGGGAGCGGGGGCGGCCGTTCCCGGGGGCACGATCACCTTCTACGACGGCGGAGCCGTGCTGGGCGTCAGCGCGCTAACCGGGGGCCAGGCCGCGTTCACTACAAGCGGCCTGGGCGTCGGCGCACACCCCATCACAGCGACGTACAGCGGCGACGCCAACGACCTGGGCAACGTCGCGCCGGTCCTGAACCAACAGGTCAGCCGGGACAGTACCACGCTTAGCCTGACCGGCGCGCCCAATCCGTCCGCTTACGGGCAAATCGTCATCGTCACGGCGACGGTCGCCAGCGTGGCGCCCGGGAGCGGGACGCCTACGGGTCCGGTCACCTTCTACGATGATGGATCTATGCTGGGCACGGGCACGCTCGATGGGCATGGGCAGGCAACGGTTAGCACCGGCAGCCTGGGCGTGGGCACGCGCGGCATCACGGCAACCTACGGCGGCGACACGAACGACAACGCGAGCGCGTCGCTGGCGCTGAGCCAGCAAGTCAACCGGGATACCACCACAACCGCGCTGACCGCCGCGCCTAGCCCGTCCACGGTCGGGCAAGCCGTTACCTTCACGGCCACCGTCGCGGTGGTCGCCCCGGGCGTGGCGGCGCCGACAGGCCAGATCACCTTCCTGGACGGCGGCGCCACGTTGGGTACGAGCGCGCTTAATAGCGCCGGCGTCGCGACGTTTACCACGACGACGTTGAGCGTGGGCGCGCATAGCGTCACAGCCGTCTATGGGGGCGACGCAAACGACAGCGCGAGCACGTCGGCGGCGGTGAGCCAGCGGGTCACCCCCAAACCGCTCCAACTCGTCCTGTCGTCGGCGACGAACCCATCCGGCCCCACTACCAACGGCTCCGTGATCACTGTGAACGGCGCGCTCACTAATCACACGACGACCGCGCAGAGGGTGACCCTTAACGCCGCTCTCGTGTATGTGTCCGGCCGCACGCACGTTACCGCGAGCGTCTCCAACGTGTCGCTCCAACTCGCCCCCGGCCAAACCGTGGGCCGGACGTTCAGCTTCCGTGTGCAGTCGTACTATCCGCGCGGCGCGTACACACTCACACTCACGGCGACGGATGCTGGTGGCGACACCGACAGCGGTAGCGTATCCCTGACCATCGTCTACGCTGGCGCCACCCCCGTGGCGCCGCGTCTCCACTGGGCAAGGAGACGCGGCGCCGCGGGTTCGGGTACTGTGACGTCGCGCATGTAACGCCCACACAGGGGGCACATAAGATGGTCCTGGTCAAGCAGCGGGGAGTGGTGTAAGATACACCACAACAGAGGCCCACCCCAACCAGGAGCCCACGCCCATGCTGCTCGACCGGCCCGCCGATGTCCCCGCGCCTCCCGCCGCGGGGGTGCGCGCCTTCCTGATCGCCGACGTGCGTGGCTACACCCGCTACACACGGGAGCGCGGCGATGACGCCGCCGCTCGTCTGGCCGCCCGCTTCGCCGACCTGATACGCGAGGGGCTGGCGGGGACCGATGGTGAACTCGTCGACCTACGCGGGGACGAGGCGGCGCTCGCCTTCGGCTCGGTGCGTCAGGCGCTGCGCACCGCTCTGGTCCTCCAGGACCGCTTCGCGCGGGAGAGGGCGGCCGATCCGACGCTGCCCCTGGGCGTGGGCATGGGCCTGGACGCGGGCGAAGCGGTGGCGGTCGCGGGCGGCTATCGGGGCATGGCGCTCAACCTGGCGGCGCGGCTGTGCGCGGCCGCCTCCGCCGGGGAGGTGCTGGTGAGCGAGGCGGTGGCGCACCTGGCCGGGCCGGTGGAGGGGCTGGCCTGCCTCGACCGCAGACCGTTGACGCTCAAAGGGCTCGACGCGCCGGTGCGCGCGCTGCAGGCGCTCCCCACCCCGTTCGTCGCCATTGTGGCCGCGCCCACCCCGCACGAGGGCCGTGTCGGGATCGAGCGGCTGCTCGTGGACCTGCGCGGCGCGGGAGTCGCCTGCTGGGACACAACGGCCATGGAGGAGGCCGAGGGCGCGGCGGGCCTGCGCGCGGGGGTGCGGGCATGTCGCGCGGTGCTGTGCGTGAGCGCCCCGGGAACGGGCCAGGCGCGCCCGGTCACGGCGGCGCGGGAGGTCGCCGGGGTGTACCGGCGGCCGGTGGTGACGATTTTGCTCGAAGGGGCCGAGGGGACGGACGCGGACAACAGCGCGGACGCGCCACTAGCGGAACGTGAGGGGACGCTTGATCTGCGGGGCACGCGCTATGCGACAGCGTTGCCATTCCTCGTCGGTCTGTTGGAGCAGGTCGAGGAGTGTGTGATCGCCCCTGCGGAGTTTGCGGAGGCCACCGCGCTCGGAGGCCCCATAGCTATGGACCCGGCCACACAGGTAGCGTCCCGCAACCCGTACAAAGGGCTTCGGGCCTTCCGGGAAGACGATGCGGGCGACTTCTTCGGGCGCGCGGCGCTGGTCGCCGACCTGGTCGCCGCCGTGCGCGCGTACATCCAGCCGGGCGCGGCGCGCTTCCTGAGCGTGGTCGGTCCGAGTGGCTCGGGCAAGTCCAGCGTTGTCCTGGCCGGACTGCTGCCCCAGTTGCGCCGAGGCGCCGTGCCCGGCAGCGACCACTGGGTCTACCTCGCCCCGCTCGTCCCCGGCCTCCACCCGCTGGAGGCGCTCGCCGTCGCGCTCAACAACGCGCTGCCCGGCAGCAGCCTAGGCGCCCTGCACGCCGACCTCACGGCCACCGCGCGCGGGCTGCACCTGCTCGCCAGCCGCCTGAGCACCACGCCGGACGGGCGCGTCGTGCTGGTGGTCGACCAGGCTGAGGAGTTGTTCACGCTGACGGCGGGCGAGGACGAGCGCCGTCAGGTCATCGACCTGCTCGTGGCGGCGGCGTCCGAACCACGAGGACCGCTGCTGGTCGTGCTGACTCTGCGCGCCGACTTCTACGACCGCCCCCTGGCCTACCCGGCGCTGGGTCGGCTGATGGCGACGCAGAGCACGGCGGTGCTGCCGCTGGGACCGGCCGAATTGCACGCGGCGATCGAGGGGCCGGCGCGGCTGCCGGACGTGGGTCTCCGCTTCCAGGATGATCTCGTGGGCGACCTGCTGTACGAGGTGCGCGATCAAGCCGGCGCGCTGCCGCTGTTGCAGTTCACGCTGGACCAACTCTACGAGCGGCGCGAGGGCCGCCTGCTGACCGAGGCGGCCTACCGCGACCTGGGCGGCGTGCGCGGGGCGCTGGGCCGCCAGGCCGAGGCGACCTACCTGAGTTTACCCAACGACGAGGACCGCGGGCTAGCGCGGGGGCTGTTCCTGCGGCTGATCGAGCCGGGGGCGAGCGCACAGGCCACCACACGCAGGCGCGCCCCCTTCGATGAACTTGAGTTAGCCGACCCCACAAAGACGGCGCGGCTGCGCGCGGTGGCCGAGGCGTTCATCGCGGCGCGGCTGCTCACGACGCAGGAGAGCGCCGGCGCGAGGACGATCGAAGTGAGCCACGAGGCGCTGATCCGTGAGTGGGGGCGGTTGGGTGACTGGCTGCGCGAGGCGCGCGAGGACGTGCGGCTGCAGGGGCGCATCAGCGCGGACGCGGCGGCGTGGGAGCAGAGAGGGCGGCCGGCGGACAGCCTGTATCGGGGGACCGTGCTGGCCGAGGCAGTGGGCTGGGCGGAGCGGAACACGCCGAGCGCGCGGGAGCAGGCGTTCCTGGACACAGGCGTTGCGGAGGGAGAGCAGCAGCAAGCGGCAGAGCGGGCGCGGCAGGTGCGTGAGTTGGCCGTAGCGCGGCAGGCGGCGGCGGCGAACCGGCGGGCGGCGACGCGGCTGCGCGCCCTGGTCGGGGTCCTCGCCATCTTCCTGCTCGCCGCGGCCGGCTTGACCACCCTCGCGCTTGGCAATGCAACTCATGCCCAGGTAGCGGAGCGGCAGGCCGTGTCCGCCCAACGGCAGGCTGCGATCGCGCGGAATGTCGCGGTCGCGCGCCAGCTAGCCGCGCAATCGGGTAACCACCTGGACAATCAACTCGACCTAGCTCTGCTCTTGAGCTTGGAGGCGAACCGTACGCTTGACACCGCTGAGACCAGAGGGGGTTTACTGCAGGCCGTATCCAGCGAGCGGCCGTTCACGTTCTTGCAAGGACATA
>JAABUO010005989.1_pt1 | contig 14058 bp, 9 predicted proteins | sample 5559291 | NCBI WGS metagenome assembly JAABUO01 (sample SAMN10711878, study PRJNA513372) | rock metagenome | isolation source: Antarctica rocks | place: Antarctica: Victoria Land, Finger Mt sud | reverse complement strand
GGCGCCTGCAGGCGCAGCGGGCAGGCGCCGGGCAGGCACGGGAAGCAGCTCTCCTCCGCGCCGGCTGGCACCGCGACGGGCGTGTAGCCTGGCGGGCAGGCTGCGCAGCGCGGCGCGGCGCGGGGCTCGGGGCGCGCTGTGCAGGTCCGCGGCAGCCCACGGAGGAGGCCGGTCGGGCGCGCACCGCAGGCCCCCTGGACGAGGCGGAACGGCGCCGCGCAGGAGGCGCAGCCACTGGCGTCGCACAGCTCGCAATTACTCGTGCCCGCCGGGCACGCCTGCACTCAGCGGCCGCACCGCGGTCTGCGGCTCGCCTGGTGCGTCGCGTGCGACAAACCAAGAGCGCAGACACGCACCCAGATGCCTGTCACAAGAGGCAGGCGGACGGACAGCGGCTCCCCGTACTCCACCAGCGCACCGCCTGTGTGCACAGGCTGGAGGTTGGCCTAGCAGGCGGGGCCCGCCGCAGCACTCAGGCAACAGCGCAGTGCGGCACATGCTCATGGGCGTCCCTGCAGAGCAGACCAGCCTGCTGGCAAGGAGCAGGGCCCATGTCGTCAGCATCCTGTGGGCGAGACAGCAGAGTGAGCGTCGCTTGAGACAGCGCCGCCCCCGCACCTGCAGCACTGAGCAAACAGACTACAAGACACCCTACTGTGTGCTCAAGCACGTCACAGCACTCGCCTCCCCGTGCCACTCTCGTCACGTGCGAGCTTGGGACACCAGCCCAGCCTGATGGCGTATCAGTAGAGCAGCGGCCTGGGATGCAACGAGGGGGATGCGAAACAGTGTCGCAGCACACAGTACCGCGAGCAAAACCCGCACGCTTAGAGCCACATAAGCTGCAGGGACCTGCGGCGTGGTGCGGGGATGATCGCAGCTGCGGCAATCGAGTTTGCGAGCGAGTATAAGGGTTAGGTTGCAGGGTCTGCTTGACGCTCGCCCAGAGGCCATCTGGTGCAGGCCAAGGCGCACCTCTGCATCTTCGTAGACAGATGAGAAGCGCCGCCTTTTTTGAAGCTGACAGCCACAGGTCCGGGCGACCACCTTGCCGCTCGCGGGGCTGCAGCTGCTCTGGGGCAGTGCTGCGAGCGCTGGGAAGCCTCTTAACTGACACCGCGGCCGCTGCTGCGCAGGCGGCAGGGCGGAAGCCCCAGGAACGGGCGTGCTGATGGCGGCAGGGGAGGCCGCTCGCACGCGCCGAGGCGCGATGCTGTGCCGGAGCTCGACGTGGCCGGCCGTGCAGCGCCAGCATGGTGGTGCGCTCACGCTGCCCAGCTGTGATCACGCCGGGACACTAACGTCCGGGCATTGACCCGCATGCATTGCTCCGCGCCATGCAGGGACGGCCACGACGACCGCACCGTAGACGACGCACCGGTGAGCGGCTTGACCCGCGCGCCTGGGCTGTGGAGGCAGCCTGGCAGACAGGCTGTGCTTGGCGTCACGCATGGCGCAGCTGCGGGTGCGGCATGCGCAGTTTCAAACATGCCGGTGCGTACTCTGATTGCCAAGTCGCGGTGCCAGGCGGGCCCTTCCGTCGGCCGCGGCGGGCTGCGGGGCCGGCCGGAGGCGCCGCGCGAGCCGCGCGACAGCCACCGCGACGACTCCCGCGACGGGCCCCGCGAAGAGCCGCGCGCCGCGCCGGCGGCGCCGCCCGCGCCCCGCCGCGAGCGCCGCGGCCGCGGCTTTGACGACGCGGGCGGTGCGGGCCCAGCGGCTGCCCTGTGCTGGCTCGCTGTGCGTCCAGGGCGCCGCGGGCAGGCAAGCGAGTGATGCTGCGCGCAGCAGGCGACGACTTCCGCGACGCGCCCCGCGATGAGCCGCGCGCCGCGCCGGCGGCGCAGCCCGCGCCCCGCCGCGAGCGCCGCGGCCGCGGCTTTGACGACGTGGGCGGTGCGGGCCCTGCGGGCGCCCCGTGCGGGCTCGCTCTGCGTCCCGGGCACCGCAGGCGGTGAGCCGGCAAGGCTGCGCGCAGCAGGCGCGGAGGCCCAGCAGTGGGTGTACAAGGACCCGCAGGGCAAGGAGCAGGGCCCGTACCCGGCGCACCAGCTCGTCTCCTGGTCCGAGCAGGGCTACTTCCCCAGCTCGCTGCAGGCGCGGGCCCGTCCGTGCTGCCCGGAGCTCTGCTGTCGCGCTGTGCGCTCTGCGCACGGCGGCGCCACGTGCTCTCGAGCCAGCGTCTGGCCGCATCGCAGCCCGCCCGCCGTGTGTAGAGCGGGGCCGGGGCGCGCCCTGCCTCGTCCGGCCTCTTGGCCTCGGACGCGCTCGGAGGCCGCGGGGAGCCGGAGGCCTCGGAGTAAGCAGACTCCGCGGACCTTGTCTGGGCGTGTGCAGGCCGCCTCCGAGCGTGGCCGAGCCTGGGCTCACCGCGCGCGTGCTGTCCTGGGGCTGGTCGCAGCCCGCGGCCTAGCGCTGTGCCCTTGCGCAGATCCTCCGCGTGGACGCATCGCGCTTCCTGACGCTGGAGGGCGTGCTGCCGACGCTGCGGCGCGCGGCCACCACGGCGGCGCCGCCGGACGAGCCAGCGGCACAGCGCGCCGAGGCCGCGCGCGCACCCCCGCGCCCGCGGCCGGACCGCGACGCGCGGCCGGAGCGCTTTGACGCGCGGCCGGACCGCTTCAACGCGCGGCCTGAGCGCGGGCCGAGGCCCGAGCGCGAGGCGCGGCCAGAGCGCGAGCCGCGCGACCACCGGGCCGAGCGCGAGCGCGCGTATCGCCCCGACCCGCGCCGTGCCGAGCCGCCCGGGCCGCGCCGCGCGCCGCGGGTGCGGCCCCGCGCTCGCCGTTTTGCGAAAGCTGGGCGCACATGTGGCTGGCTCGTACGGATTGGTGCAACAGCGTGTCGTGGCGCCTGTGGCGCAGCTCTCAAGCAAGCAATGCCCATCGACCCACAGACCCTTCAGCAGCACTGCGCTGCAGGGCGCCGCCTGGCCACCGGCACCGCCATGCGCTCATACAGCTTGGGTGCCGAGGTGCCTGGCGCACCAGGGTCGCCCCGCCCATGCGCCGCGCTGCTCGCGCAGGGCCACCCCGCAGACGCACTCGTGCCGGAGGACCGCCGCCGCGACGGCGTGCTGCCGCCGGCAGAGCGCCGCCCACGCCGCGCGTCGCCGCCCGCACCCGCGCCGACCGATCGCAACGGCGCGCCAACGGCCGGCGAGCGCGGGGAGCGCGGGGCGCGGCGGCGCACGCGCGGGGAGCGCCCTGGCCGGCGCGACGAGCCGGCGGCCAAGGAGACGATGCTGGCGGGGCTGCCCTTCAGCGTGGAGGTCGCCGCGCGCCTGTTTTCGGCCGGCGCAACGCAGGGCGCCGAGGCGCCGATGTGCGCCGCCCGCCCTCCAATGAGCCGCCAACCTCCTCTCCGCCGAGGTTGCTGATCCCCATGTGACAGCTCGCTGCCGCGCATACACCTGCATTGGATGCTGCAAAAAGGAAGGCAGCCGGGTGTGCCTGCGAGCAAGGCCAGGCAGGGCCATGGCCGCGAGAAAGGAAGGCGCCTGGACGGCAGAGTGGTCCCGCGGACGGCGCGGCGGCGCGCGTGCCGGGCGCGGGCGGCGCTGAGCGGCGCGGCGGCGCGGCGCAGGTGGCGCTACATCGACCCCTCGGGCGCCGTGCAGGGCCCGTTCGACGCGGGCGCCATGCTGACCTGGTACAAGGCGTTCTACCTGCACGACATGAACCTGCCCATCTGCGGCACGGCGCGCGCCCAGTTCTACCCTAATCCTTCCCTATCACTTGAACCTGCCCATCTGCGGCATGGCGGGCGGCCCGCCCCAGCGCCGCCTGACCCGCCGCCATGCGCCGCGCCGGTCCGGCCGTGCGAACGCGCCCGCCCACGCCACACGCCTGCCAGTCGCCGTCTGGGCGCAGCGGCGCGGGGGCGGGACTTAGAGCCGCCTGTGCCAGCCCCCGGGCGTCGCGACGCGCGCGCCGCGATGGCGCCGACAGGCGCTGCCGCGCGCGCGCAGGAGCGCAAGGTGGCGCCGCCGCTGCTGCCCAGCCGCGAGCTACACTACACCAAGCTGGGCACGCTGCTGGAGAGCGTCAAGCGCGGGCAGCGCTTCGCGCCGCTCAGCGCCGCCGTGGTGGCCGCCGACATCGGCGCGTCGCCGCTGCCGTCGCCGTCCAAGCCGCGCGCGGCGCGGCCGCGCGCGCCGCCGCGCGACAGCGGCTGGCGCGTGCGGCTGGCGCTGACGGCGGCGCCCGACGGCCGCGTCAGCGTGCGGCTGGACCCGTACACCGTGCAGGCGCAGGGCCGGCGCGGGCGGCCCGCCGTGCTGGCCGCCGATGACGCGCAGGGCGCCGCCCCGGACGCCCCGGCTGCCGTGAGAGAGCTGGCCGCCGGGCCGCCGGAGGCCGCCGCGGCCGCCGCGGCGCCCGGCGGCGCGCCCGGGGCGCCCAAGGACAAGGGCGGCCCGGCCGCCGGCGCGCCCGAGGCCCCGGTGGCGGCGGCGGACGCGCACGCGGCCGCCGAGCTGCTGGGCGCGTCAGTGGGCACGCACGGCCCGGCCGCCGGCGAGCCGCCTGCGGCTGAGGGCGACAAGGCGGCAGCAGAGACCGCCGCGGTGGACGCGCCCATTGCGTCTACACGCACAGACGCCAAGCCCGCGCCGGCCGCCGGCGGGGAGGACGTGCCAGCCGCCGCGGCCGAGCCAGAGCTGGCTGCGCCGGCGCACGACGCCGAGCATGAGCAGCTGCCGGGCGTGCCGCCGGGTACCGATGACACCGCCGCAGCGCCGCCAGTCGCTGAGGACGCCGCCGCGGCGCCGGCGCCTGTGGAGCTGGCCCTCCCGGCCGGCGAGGCCGGTGCTGCAGAGGAGAGCGGCGCGCATGCGGCGGAGGGCGGACAGCAGGCTCCCGCGCTGGTGCCAGAGAGCGTTGCCGAGCCTGGCTTGTCTGCAGACGAGCTGCTCAAGGCGGACGGGGCTCTGCATGCGCCCGTGCTGCCCGCCGCGCCGGCGGCCGAGCTCGCGGCAGCGCCGGGCGCCCAGCCGACGGGCGAGCCTGGCGCGCCCACTGCGAGCAGCGAAGGCGCCGGCAACAGCATGCACGCAGCTCCGCCGCTGGGCCCCGCAGCCGATGGCGCGCCCGCCGCGGCGGCCCAGACCGCAGCCGCTGCGCAGGAGACCGCGGCTCAGGCTGCGCTGGAGGCCGCGCCGGGCCCTGTGGCTGCGCCTGACGCCCCCGCAGGGGCGTCGCCGGAGGCTGCGCCAGAGGCTGCACTGGAGGCTGCTCCCCGCGCTGCATTAGGAGCGGGTCCCGAGGGGGCGCGTGAGCCAGAGACGGAGCAGCCGCCGGCGCAGGCCAGCGCGGGCGCCCTGCATCCGGCCACGCACGCGCCGCACGGCGCTGACGCACCGCCACCACCGGAGGCTGCGCCCGAGGCTGCTCACGCAGCTGCGCCTGAGGCTGCCCACGCAGCTACGCTGACGGCCGCCCCAGAGCCCGCGGCCCAGGCTGCAGCAGAGGCTGCTCCAGCGGCCACCGCGGAAGCTACGCCCAAGGCCGCGGAGGCGACCTGTGAGGGGGCGGCGCCAGGGCGCACGCCTGAGGCGGCGCTGGGGGCAGCCCCGGCGGGTACCGGGGCAGCAGCGGACGAGCCGCATGCCGCGGGTGCGATGCCGATGGAGCCGCAAGCCGCGGGCGCGGAGCGCTCGGCAGACACGGGCGCGGGAGCGCAGGCGGGCCAGGCAGGCCGCGCGCCAGGCAACGGCTCCCTGTTCGGCCGCCTGGCGGCGTTCGCGTCCGGCGCCGCGCGCGCGCTGCAGCCGGAGCCTGCCGCCCGGGGTGCGCCGGCGGCCGCGCCGCCCGCGCCCGCCGCCGCGCCGGCCGCGGAGGCGGCGGGGGCGGACCAGGCAGGCGCCGCGGCCGCGCAGCACCGTCCTGCCGCGGCCGGGCTCGCCGCCATATTGGCGCCTGAGCAGGTCGCTGCGCGCGGGGAGTGCGCGGGGGCGGGGCCGGCGGCGGGCGCCGAGGCGGCCGCCGCGGAGGACCCCGCGGCGGTGGTCAGGGCAATGGTGACCAGGGCAGTGCGCGGCGCGGCGGCGGCCGACCGCGGCTAGCGCGGCTGGGGCGGGCAGCGGGGCGGGCGGCTGGGACGGGCAGCGGGGCGGGCTGTACATACGGGAGGGGCCTGGGGTGCTAAGATGGTGGAGGATAATGCGTCAGCGGCCGGCAGGATCGATGCACCGCTCATCACGACGCAGGCCCCGCGGGCTAAGGGATGTCGAGGACATGCGCCGTGGGCTCGTGACACCATCAGCATGCACTGCTTTGTCCTGCCGCGCCTTGCAGTGAGTGTCGGTGTTGGTTTCGGCGCCAAGCGCTTCCGCGCTGTGTCTTTTGTAATAATGTATTCCGACTGTGCGGGGCGATCGATGCCATACTTCTGCTCAAACTCTCATACAAACAAGGACTTGCAGTGTTCTCAGTGGCGCGCATCGCAGCCCAAGCCATGCAGACGCCCCTCGGGCATGCCAGCGTCAGCCTCCCTCCCACCGCAAAAACGCAGCGGCGCGGCACTTGCAGGCCCAGCGTTCGGTGCGGTCACGACCTGTGACAGATCCACGGCGCCGGCAGCCTCCGCAGCACAGCACAACACATGCAAGGAGTGGCGCTGCCTGCTGGTCATGCTTGAGCAGAGCAGAGCAAGCCTGGTCCATGGGGTTGCATGGGGCTGCTGCCCTGCTGCCTGCTGTGATGTCCTCCCAGCATGCATGGTAAGAGCAGCCAGGTGATGACTGTATAGTGTTGTGTGCAGCTGCGGTGGCGCGCTCAGACCAGGTTGCGTTGCTGGCGTGGCACGCGGCGCTGCACGTCGCGGCTTCAGCGCGCCGCCCGGCGCCGCGCGCAGCGCTTGCCGTGCCAACTTGCGCACGCGCGCGGCGCCGAGTCCCGGCTCTGGGGCGGCCGCCTGCTGGCGAGCTGGCCTGGCCTCCGCGCCCGCCTCGGCAGCGGGGGCGTCCTCGGCCGCGGCGGCGGCGGGCGCGGCGGCGGGCGCCTCGTCGCCGCTGTCCAGCTGCGTTTTAGTGCCCTGCCGCCGGGCGCGCGGATGGGCCTCAGCCCTGTGCCGGCCGAGCGCGTGCGCCGCATGGAGCGCCGGCCACAACACGCCCCTGCGCACGCGCGCACGGGGTTGCGCACGGCTGCCGCATTACCCCATTCAGGCGCGTCGGGGCGCGCTGCCGCAGGGCGGCCAGCCCGTGCGCACCTGCCAGCGCGCGCCAGCGATCTTCTTCGGGCGGCTCGCGATGCCCAGGCCCTGGCGGCCCTTGCCGCTAGCGTCGTGCGCAGCCATGTACAGGTTGGCCTGGTCATCCTCCGAGAAGCCCGCCACCTTGATCTGCCGCGCGCACAGTCCGACGTCGCTGCCTGAGAGCAACGACTCCATGCAACAACAACAGCCAGCCAGCACACAGGTGACCCTGCACATCACCATGGCCAGTGCAAACCAGCTCCGCGGGGGGCGCACCTTCGGCCTGGCCGGCTGCAGGCCTGCGGCGGCGTCCGCCGCCGCCTGCGCCTGGCTGCCCAGGCGGCCCGCACGCACGAAGCAGCGGCGCCACCAGGCGTCCTCCGGGTCCGGCGCGCGCGCTGGGGCTGGGGCCTCCGCCTCCTCGGCCGGCGCGCCGCCCGCGCCTGCGCAGCCCCCGGACATGTTGCGTGACCGGGCTGCGGGGGGGGGGAGCACGAGGCAGCGGCGCAGCGGTCGGCCGGCCAGCTCCGCGCGTGAGTCTGCGGCCCACGCTGCGATTGCGGCCATCAGAGGACGCACCGGGAGTGCACGCCGCGCGCGGGCCGTCCAGCGGCAGCGCGCGTTTGTCGGCGTGCTCGCCGGGCTCCGGCGCCGCGCCGAGGATGGCCGCCAGGTCCGCGCCAGAGTAGCTGCGCGCATCCTTGCAGCGCCGCCGGCGCGTGAAGCGCGCCAGGTGGCTGCCGCCCGCGCGGCCCTCGCCCGCGGCCGTCGCATCGGCGCCGCCCGCCTCAGCCCCGGCCGGCGCTGCGGCGGACTCGGCAGCGCCACCTGCGGCCGCGGTGGCGCCGTCCAGCGCCGCCTGCGCGCCGTCGCCCTGCGCGCCGGCGCGCTTGCGCCGCTTGCCGCGCGGCTCCGGCTCCGCGGGCGCGCCCGACGCGCAGGCGTCCGCCGCCGCACACGCACGCTGCCGCTTGCCTTCCGCTGCGCCGCTGGCCGGCGCAGCCTTGCGCCGCTTCCTCGGCGGCTCCGCGGCCGGGATTCCCGCGCCGTCGTCTGCTGCGGCCACCTGCGGCTGCGCGCCCAGCGTGTCTGGGCCGGCCTCGGGCCCCGCGCCGGCCGGCGCCGCGGGCGCCTGGTTCAGCGCTGCCAGCACGCGGTCGAACGCTGCCATGCCGAGCGTCCAGTCGCGCGCCTGCTTCACGGCCTCCACCTGCACCGCGCGCCCCGTGAGCCGCCGCCGGCAGGCGCGCACTACCATGGAAGCCACGGCAAATATGAAGGGGGCTGCCAGCCAGCGCACCGCGCCCACGCCCGCGCTGTCGTGCTTCTTCCGGACCTTGACGTGCTCCCTGATGCCCTGCTTCTTCGCGCCCTGGCGAGACACGCGCGCCTGAGACGGGCTGTGTAGCCGGGGGGCGCGGCCAGGTCCGAGAACAGAGCGCGGCGCACCAGGCCCTCGCCCTCCTTCCAGCCCATCGCCGACAGGAGCCGAAAGCCGGACGAGTGCTTCTCCACGCCCTGGTAGCGCTGCGCGACGGCGGTCGCGCCCATGGCGGCGGCAGCGTCGCCTCTGAAGCGCGGCCCTGGGCTCCTTGCCTCCTTGATGGCAACAACTTGCTAAGCCAATCAGCTAGCTCAGCTCGGACGACGAGGGCCTGGCTGCCAACCCTAAGGGCAGCCTAGTACTTGCAGCACGAGCACCTAGCTGGGCAGGACGGAGGGGCTGAGAGATCGGCAGCGAGCTTTCGAATTGCCGCACGCCACTGTGCCAGTGCTGACCTGGCGATGTGGTGAGATGCATGCTGCGCAAGAGCACCCTGGGCTGGCCCCCTCCGCCATGGACGCTGCCTGGGCCTTGGGGGCTTTGGACGACCTGATGCTGCCGAGCGGCATGGATCAGACTATGGCAGGCAGCCTAACAGGTGATCCCCAACGCGTCGCGGGGCCCCGACGGGCCCGGCCCAGCTCGGCTTTGCACAGCGGCCTCCGATGGGAACGTACACGGCGTCGGCCGGGCAACCTGGCTGCCAGAAGTCGGGGACGCACGGCATTACTAGGTGTCACGGAGTTGGTGCCCAGACCTGGCAGGTGTGCAGCAGGGCAGGGCCTGCATGAAGCGCGGCGGCTCTTCGTGTGTTACCGGCTGTTGTCTGCTCGGTGCACCGGTGCGCGCGTCGCGAGGGTTCGCCTGCTGCGCCGCAGCATCCGCCGCCGGTCTGCGCTCGGCGGCACTTCCTTGCGTGCGCTGGCGCCTTGTTGGGTGCACGCGCGTGCCAGGGAGGTCTGTCGCTGGAGGCCGCAGGGGCACGCAGACTGCGCCGCGCCCTCCCGAACCCGCCCGCGGGCAGCGCGGGCTGCGTCACACATAGGCTCTGCTGTGACGCTGGCCGCGCGACGAGCGCCGTGCAGTCCCGCGCCTGCAGTGCAGCCGGCACCCGCCGCGTGCGCGCTCAAGGCTCCTGGGGCGCTGGGGACAGATGACGAGAAGCTGCTCAACTGGGACGGCGAGAGCTTTCCGGACGCGCTGGACGGCGCGTTCGGCGCGCCCAGCCCGCCGGACGAGGAGGGCCCCGACGACCGCCAGGCGCGTCGCGCGTCCCCCGTACCCTTTCGCGGCCCTCTGCACGCCGGCCGCCCTGCGCACACAGTCCTGCTTGTGTCTGGGCCCGCGGCGACGGCGACGACAAGTGGGCCGCGGCGCGGGCGCAGGTGGTGCTGGCGGCGCGCGCGGCGGCTGGACTCAACCGGGGCGGCATCAGGCGCACGGCGTTCAGCATGGGCGACCTGCAGGCGCTGGAGGTGGTCGGGCCGCCCTCGCCGCCGGAGACGCCGCACTGCGTGCACAGGTGCGCGCGCCGGGCGCCTGCCGTGGCTGCTGTGGCTGGGGCGGCTGCGGCCGGGTCGCGGCCCCTGCGTCTGCTTGGGCGCTGCTCTGCTGCCCCCCTCCACCTTGGGCACACCAAGCGGGAGCACTCGCAGGACCGCCTGGGCGTGTGTGACCTTTCTGGCAGGCACTGGGCGGCATGTGTGAGCGGAGGCCGTGGTCGGTCTGCGGTTCGCACTTCCTGCGTCAGGAGACCTCTACTCTGAGCGTGCTGCTGCGTGCACCTCAACATAGTCCTGCTGTGCCTGGGAGCGCTCGAGCGCCTGCTTTTGAGGGCTCTGTGCGAGCCATGCTCCCTTTTGTTGTGCCCCGCGCCCACCCGCGCGGCGCGCGCCGCGCAGGAGCGCGTCGGGCTGCCTGGGCGCCTCGCGCGCGCCGCGCCTGGCGTCGGTGCCGGAGGGCGCGAGCGCGGCGCCGCTGCTGGGCGCCGGAGCGCTGGGCGCCGTGTCTGTGGAGGAGCTGCAGGCCGAGCTGCGCCGGCGGCACGCGTACAACAGTGCGGCCCGCCCGGCGGGCCCAGACACGCCCTGGCCGGCTGGCTGGGCACCCACTGCTCCGCCTGTTGCGCGAATTACCTGCGCAGACCCGTCACGTTAGTCAGCACCCACAATTGCAGCACATGCCTGATTGTTTGTTGGCCGGGGGATCTCCAAAGATACATTACTCATGGTAACTGGCAAATATATTGTCATGTATTCTCATTTGATTTTTTCAAGTGGGGCCTCAAAACCCTTGTCATGCAAGCCTCGCACAAGCCGCTGCGCCTCGGCGACCCTGCTGATGGGGGCGCGCTGCGGGCGCAGGTGCGCTCATGGCGCCCGGCGGGCACGAGCTGCAGGCGGTCCCGTCGCACCTGCTGGCCACGCACGGCGGCGTGGGCGCCACGGGCGGTGCAGCGCCGCCAGCCGGCGAGGCCGCGCCGGCGCTGTTCTACCTGGACGCCACGCAGGGCGGCGCAGCCGACCCGCTCGGTGCGTGCGCCGCGAGCAGCTCCATCCGTCCGCGCCGCCTCGTGCCTGACCGCAGGCCTCCCAGGGGACCTGTGCGCTTACGGTGGCACAGTCGCCGCGCTGTTATCTTTGACAGCTGGGGCTATCGCATCGAAGCTGCATGGCGAAGGGGTGTGCCGGCCTACCATCATTCGGAGGTGGCCTGCGCTTGGAGGCCGCGCAAGGAGCGCGGTGGGCGCCGAGCCGCACGCCCACGCGTGCCCAGCGGCCGGCGCGCGCGCAGGGGCCATCGCCGTGAAGGAGGAGGGCGGCCTGCCGGACACGCCGGGCGCGGAGCTGCCGTCGCAGGAGGTGCACCTCCTGCAGCAGTATGCGGACACGCTGCTGCAGGTGCGCCCGTGCGCCTGTGCGCGTCAGCCCAGAACGCTGCCTGCAGCGAGCTGTTCCTGGGGCTCGTACGCTTGGGGCCAGCGGCGGAGGGCGTCGCCCTGCGGCAGCCCGCCGGCGTGCTTGGGCGGCTGCGCCAGCTTGTCGCCCTGGAGGCGCACGCTGAGGCACGCTGTGGCGCGCCTGCAGGGCATGCCCGCGGAGGAGAATGGAAAGGGCGGCGGCGCGGCCGCCGCCAGGGTGCCGGAGCCGCGGCCGCCGCCTGCGCCCGCGGCCGCGCGCGGCGCGCCCGCGGCGTTCAGGCACGGTGCGGCCGCCGGGCCTGCGTCCTCGGAGCGGTGCGCAGCCCGATGGCATTGCAGGGCGTAGTACTGCACTGGCGGGCCCGGCATTGCAACTCTGCGCATGCTTTCTTACACACACACACACACACACACACAGGCCGCTCGCTTGCTGAGCGCTTCTCTGTGTGGTTTTTTTTTTAAGGCGATTTAGCACAGGGGATCAGCGCTGGGGGCTGGCGCGCGTGCAGGCACCGCTCGATGCGGCGGAGTCAGAGCGCGGTGGAGCTGCGCTCTGCGAACTCGCTCGCGCGACACTGCTCGGCGTCCGACCTGACCCACCTCGACCAGGTACCGTCCGCGCGCTTTGCCATCCAGACACCGCACAAGCGACCGGGGCATGGCCCATGCGCCCTGCATTGACTGCATGCGATCAACCAGGACTGTGGGTGCCGCCCTGACGCTCGAGGTGCCGCGCGGGGCAGGTGACCGTGGAGCTGACGACGCCGGAGGGGCACACGTACCGCGTGGGGCGCCTGTCCAATGACGAGCGCGCGCAGAAGATCTTGCGGTGCGTGCAGTGGCCATTGTTGCGAGCACGCTCGCCTGCACAGCATGGCGGTCGCCGGTGGTAGCCCGGAAGCCCTCGCACCTGCCACCCCTGTCGCGGCCGATGCTGGGGGCCCCGGCGGTGACGCCCCGCGTGCGACCGCCGCAGGTATCGGCAGAAGCGGCACGAGCGAAACTTCAGCAAGCGCATCAAGTACATGTGCCGCAAGACGCTGGCCGACTCGCGGCCGCGCGTGCGCGGGCGCTTTGCGCGCAACGACGACGCCGGCGCTGTGATGCCCCACGAGACCAAAAAGGCGCAGGCGGCTGCCCGCCGCTCTGGCGGTGGCGCGCGCGGAGGTGTGCGCCCCGTCTGCCTATGCAGGCACGTGCATGCGAGCGCGGCAACCAGCCGTGCGGCTGGTATCAGAAGGTTGGTGTGACAATGCGAATGTACAGGTGCTGCCCCCACATGCGTGTGTGCCGTCACACGAGTGTCTTGAGGGCGCGCGGTGCTCAGACATGTGGCACTCAATATGGCCTACAAGTCGATAGCCTGGCTCCTGCCTGTGCACGGCAGCGGCGGCCCGCGTGCCACCCCCTGCAATGCGCTCCTGTGACACCTGCGCGCGGCCCCAAAGCGCGGGTCAGACTTGGAGCGTGCCTGGGCGGGCGCGCAGGCCGGGGCAGCGGGCGGGCGGGGGCGGCGGGCAGGAGCGGCGCAGGCGGCGCGGGCGCGTTCCCGCTGCCGCCCCACCCGGCGCCGGCCGCAGCGCCTGCGCCGGCCGCGCCCGGCGCCGCGCTGCGCGCGGGCGGCTACGCGCAGGCGGGCAGCCCCGGCGCTGGCCTGGTGCCGGGCGCGCTGGGCTTTGCGGACAGCGGCGCGCTGCTGTTCCCGTTTGGCGCGGGGCCGCCCGCGGGCGCCGCGCCGCTGGAGCCGCTGGGGCAGCGCGGGTGACGCGCGGGGTGGGGTACGCCGCGGGCGCGGGGGCGCTCCCTGGGCCGCGGCGGGCGCGCTCGTCATGTATTCTAGCAGAGGGAGCAGGCGCACCGGTGCTGGCCGCCCTGCTGCCCTGCCAGCCGCGCGTCGGCCCGGCCAGCGCGGTGTCGCTGCTCCCTTCTGCCCGGCTCCCTGCGAGCAGCTGTGCTGCGCGCGTGCTCGTTCTGTGAGGGTACTCTCCCGTGTCCGGGGTGCGCCTCTGACAGCAACCAGCGTCTGCTGTACAGCACGTCGACGGCCGTGGCGGCACGGTCCCTGTGACCAGCGGCCAGCTCTGCAAGTGCGATTTATGGGAACGGTCGCTGCGGTGTGCATTTGTGAAGCCTTTGTGAGCGAGTGCGGGGAGTGGTTGAGTACAGACCTATGACTGGTGTGGTGCGTGAGTCTGCGGCGTGTGGTTCGTGGGTCCGTTTCATGAGTGAGGCAGACCTGTGTGCCTGATGCCTGGTAGTCTCTGCTTTGGCTGCTGTGAATGAAGTATGCCTTGGTGACCCCGCCCGCAACTGGTCTAAATAGGCAACAACATGCTCTCACAGCAGCACTGCAGCGCGCAATAAATTGTCGAGCATCCCAACGCTCTGTGAAAGCTCCCTATCCTCCTGCATTGGGCCCTGGAGTGACGTAGCACAGACTCGACAAAGAGCGGCCTTACTGCCACCCGCCTCAGCACGCCGCCATCATACACTGCAACATCTCAGCCGCGCCGACTTGTGCCTGTCTCGAGCATATGGGCGCACGCCCTGGCCCCAAGCCGGCAGGCGCCGACAAGTAGGCAGCGGTGCTGCCGGCCGCAGCGATGGTGCGCCCTGC
>JAABUO010005988.1_pt1 | contig 14058 bp, 19 predicted proteins | sample 5559291 | NCBI WGS metagenome assembly JAABUO01 (sample SAMN10711878, study PRJNA513372) | rock metagenome | isolation source: Antarctica rocks | place: Antarctica: Victoria Land, Finger Mt sud | reverse complement strand
CAAACGCTGTTGCACGCATCTATTGACATCAAGTCCGTGTCGTTGTGGGCAGTCTATGCTGGAAGGTGTCGTGCCACTCTGAGCTACCCTGTGACGTCTCGAGTGTGGTGGCTGGCCGCTGCTTTTACAGCACGTCCTGAGCCTGCCGGCCAGGCGCGTCTGATGCCGACAAGCTTGTATTGCTGCCCACCCGCTGCTCTGGTCAGCACTTGAACGGCGGCGGCGGTGGCGGCGGCGGCGGCTGCGGCGGCAGCGGGCGCTCGTCCTGCCCATTGTCGGGCAATTCTCGTCCCACACCGTCTTCTTACTACCAACAATATCACCATGTGTACATAAGCGTGATGCAGGCTTGTAATGAGAGGACAGTGTGGGACGGAAGCGGCTTTCTTAGTAACAGACGTTTACATGTAAGCATTGTTGCAAACCTGTCAAAGCAGGTCTGGTTCACACGTGAACGCTGTGCCCCGTCCGACAGCAACGCCTCCCAGTCCTCACATCAAGCAGTGTTGGCGCGTGGGGTTCAGATATGATTACATGCATGTGCTGCATGCCAACAATGCTACATTGCAAGCCGGCACCATGGCACAAGAGTGTTTTGCAGCAGGCCTTTTAAATCCACTGACCTTGCACACCGACCCCAGAGTACAAATGCACTGCATTGCTATGTAGACTGAAAAAGCATGCTACTCTAGACACGGTCCCGGACAGCTCACAGACAGGTGCACGAAAGCACTTTCCCTCTGAAGCTACGAGCTAGAGACGCCTTTTTCTCTAACGCGAAGAAGAGCTAGATGCACAAGGACATCAGGAGGGCAGAAACCCAGCCCCCTTCAAGTCAGCATGTCCACAGGAGACAGAAGGCAACTTCTCGCCAGACGGCATGGCCTTCCAGTCAGAGTACCAGTGTACCCTGACAGTGCACTCATGGCATCTCAACCTGAAACCAGGGAGAGCCCGGTCACATCCAAGTTGACTGCATTCATGCTTCAGAGAGCACCCTGCAGCACAGCTGCAGCAGAAAAGCATTGGGCGCAAAGCAGTTGGCCCTCGCAGAGGTCAGTGCATGCATCTCGCGACATAAAATCCGTGTCTATCAGGAAATTAAATGCTGGAAGGTGGCAGCGCGGCAGCGTCCGCAGCCCCCTCGCTTGCGCGCTCGATCGCATCCAGCGCGAACGCCAGGACGAAGCTGCGCGCCACCCAGTGCTCATCGCACGCGCCCTTGACTGCCCCCAGCGCAGCATGCACAATGTAGCTGCGCGCCACCCGGTGCTCGCCGCCCGCGCCCGCGACCGCCGCCAGCGCGGCCTCCAGGATGGGGACGCGCGCCACCCAGCGCTCGTCGTTGCGCGGCGAGGCCCACGCGGCGTAGCAGGCCGCCGCCGCAGCCAGATCCGCGTTGAACGGCGGGCGCGCGGCCTGCTCGCCGTCGCGCGGCGCGGCCCACGCAATGTAACACGCGGCGGCCGCGGCCAGGTCGGCCTCCCACGCCACAGAGCAGGCGGCGGCGGTTGCCTGGTCGGCGTCGACCGGCGGCGGCAGCGGCGGCGGCGGCGCATGTCCCTGCTCGATGCTCTGCGTGTACTCGGCATCCGCCTTGGTAGCCTTGGCGAGCGCCGCGCGCGTCACGGTGGCGTAGGCGAGGGGCGCCCGAGCGAGCAGGTCGTCCCACGACAGGCGCGCCGTCCGCGCGCGCTTGACGGCCCGGGCCGGGCGCTCGGGCTCCGCCTCGGCCTCCTCGAGCGCCTCCGCGCGGCGCCGCTTGCGCTGCTGCACGGGAGCCTGCGCGGACGCTGGCCACTCAGCAACTGTCTGATTGCGGAATTCAGTCTGCGCTGGCGCCAGGTGGTTCAAACGGACAAGCAGACCTGGTGCCAGGCAGGCCGAGTACGAGCTCACACGTGTCGGACACTGATAGTATAGTATATGTTCGTGAATGGTAGCACGGAAGCGCTCCAATATCTCAAGTGCCGTCAGAGTCTTAGCAACCACCCCGCGGGAGCGCAGACGTTGCGTGAGCAGCCTGGGCGGCTGGGCAATGCTGTGGACATGAGAGCCGACTACATGAACATAATGATACGCAGACCTTGGTCATCAACCCGGGCGCCCTGGCGCTGAGAGGCAGGGCGCGCCTGGCGCGCCTGCGCCTGGGCAACCTCGTCCTCAGTGACCTGCACGCTCCTGTGCGTCGTCGACGCACAGGACGCGGTCGACGACAGCTGCGCGGACAGCTGCATGCTCTGCGACTGCGCCGCGTTAAAACAGCGTTATGAACAGCAGTCAGAAAGAACACTGCAGCTTAGCAGTAGGTTGTCAGAGTGGGACCACTGAGCTGGACTGCTTGCACGCGCGGAGCAGTCTACCGGTGGCTGTGGCAGGGCAGGCCTGCACTGTTTTGTTTGCGCAGCCAGGCAGCCGGAACCTGAGCAGCTGTGACAGCCAGACGACCAGACGACCTACAAGCTCAGCTTGACAGCCAGCAGGCTGCGGAAACTGCAGATCACCGGCTCTGTGGGGGTAGCTCAAGCATGGAATATAGTGTCAGCAGTTGTGCACCAGGACTTGATCCTCTTTCCAGTGTAGCGCACAGCTCTGAGCGAGCATGCCAGCAGGCTGCTGCCAGGCGTGCATACCTGCTCGCTGGGCATGGCGGGCGCGCGCAGCCCGGGCGTGCTGGCTACCTCAATGGTCGCCTGGATGTGATGCAGAGCCCTGGCACGCGCCACAGCCGCTGTTCACGTCAGTAAAGCGCCCACCCCGTCGGACCAAGCAGGAGATGCAAAGTCCTAACGGGCATGAATCAGGCACGGACCTTGCTGCGAGATGGGCGTCTTGGGTACGACCTGCACGGGCCTCCTCCAGTGCAAGCCTCCCTGTGGCCGGCTGGCTCGTCGGGCAATCCGTGAAGAGTGCTGCCAGGGCGCGTCTCTGCATCCCCACAGAGCCAAGGATCTGCAGGAGCTGGAACGCAGCTCTGGCCGCCCGACAGATGTTTACCGAGCAAGGCTACTACAGGCATGAGCCTTGCGTGCGCCAAGCCTGCAATGTCAACGTGAAAGAATGTCACCACAGCGTGTGACATACCTTCAGCTGGAAGGTGCGCAAACACAGTGCCAGCCGTACACAGGAGAGGTCAAGGAGCTTGACGTATCTTCTGAGCTTGCAGATGGGCTTCCGGAACTGTCTGGCGCGAAACCCTCGGCAACGTTGGGTAGCTGCCGTACCCTACCACGGGTGCGTCCTTGGGCATGCATGCCTAGGCTCATGATGACCTCGGCCGGAATGGCGCATGCACCATACACTGAAATCAGAGCCTCCATCTGTATTGTCCACGCCTGCCTCTGGCACTTCCCACACCACAACAGACACCGCATGCTAGCGCAAAAGCTTGTCCCTGAGCAGGCTGGCACGTGCCGGCTCTGGAGCTGAGCTCAGACGCAACGAAATGGTTGTTCTGGCTGCACATGCGATTTGCAGGTGCGTTGACATATGTACATGTGCATTCCAGTGTGCACAGCTGCGTTCGACGGCTGCTTTGGCTCTCAGTGTACGTTGTCTCTTGCAGGGACCAATGTCAGACGCATTCATTTGAGTGGTTTGTCGAGTGCTGCCGATGTTGCTCCTGCACTTAAGAGTGTCACCACATGGTTGCAGCCACAAGCTCGAGCTTCCCTGTGTGCATCCAAGCATCCAACTTGGGTCTGCATGCGCTGCCAGGTGCTAGGCAGTTGCTTGTCAGGGCGCTCGGCGCTGGCTGCCTGCGGCAAAGCAGCGCGGCACTGGCAATAGGGCTCGCATGCGCCTGTTATTGGTGGCCCGCTGCTCCACGACCACATGCATGCCCTACATATCATGCCCTATTAGCTGTCGAAATCCTTTCATAGGCCTGCTGCAGATATAGCTGCATATGTGCTACATATGCTACATGGTGGCATCACCTGGCTTGCTTTCCTGTACACTTCGCCCACTAGAGCAGGATGTTGCCGCTTACGTAATTTGAACCGAGTGGATGCCCGGTGACCGCTTGGAAATCGGGGCAAACAGTGCAAGCAGAGGCAGGCGTTCCTCGCCTGAGCATCCTCAATGCATGTATAGGTCAGATTCCGGTACCGCCGCTCTTGGCTAGCACCTCACTCTCAGCCTAGCTCTGGCTGAGTTGCGCAGCGTGCACTGGCCATCCCTGCGCGGGTGCTTTTGCCTGGCAGTGGCAGACGCCGGTGCGCAGCCGCTGTAGTTGCTGGCAAGCTTGTTCCGTACAAGACTTGCCACATGCGGCCAAGCACATGCTGCCCACATGCATGAGCATGCCCTTACCTTTGCACCACCTGACTGAGGCAGGTGAGACCCAGGGGTGCAGCAGGAGCTCTTCCTGCACCGCAAGCTAGCACCGGCGCTCATGTACGCTCAGCAGTACTAGCTCTGCCGCGTAGGCGCCCTGCGCCTGCGGCTTGGCTCAGGTAAGGGTAGATTTACGCCTGCGCGCAGAGCTACGCGCAGGGCTATGCGTGTGCGGCGAGGCCGCGCGGCAAGTCGTACGCGGCAAGTAATGTCATCATAGACGCATCCTGAAGGTCACAGGATGCGTACCCTCGCTTTTGCGTGGATCGCTGGGTGCGCTGCTTGCGCCCATGCTTTCTTGCTGCAGCAGAAGCTGGGTGCGCCATTCGAATGCCGACACTGGCAGATGTGCTCCGGTTCTCCCTGGCTTACAGGCTGAGATGCCGTGATTGAGATGCCGTGAGTGTACTGTCAGAGTGACAAGTCGTACTTGTGCGTCAAGCTCGTCGCAGAGTGATAGAGGGAAAGTGCCTGTGTGCATCGTTCTGCGTCCTAGCATAAGGAAACGAGCCGAGATCTCTGCGACCTGTTAGCAACCATGTACAGAGTAGCACGCCTTCAAATAAACGCATGCTACTCAATACATGGTCACTGACAGCTCACAGAGATCTCAGCTCGTTCACTGATGCTAAGACACAGAATGATGCACACAGTCACTTTCACCTCTACCACTCTGCTAAGAGCTAGACGCACAAGTACGTGTTGTTACGCTGGACAGCACACTCTTGGCATCTCAACCTGAAACCAGGGAGAGCCCGGGCACACCTGGGCTTGACGGCTTCTGCTGGCGCACCAAGCAGCAAAAGCTGCAGCAGGAAAGCATGGCGGCAAAAGCAGCGCATGCCGGAACCCTCGCAAAGCTGCAGCATGCTCCTGTTTACAACAAATTCGTGTTGTCATGGGATGAGACAGCTGTTTTGCCGCTCTGTACTGCCCGGCGATGTCTTGAGTGTGGTTGGCTGCCGCTTATCACAGCATGTCCAGCGCCCTGGAAGGACGGTGTGGGATGGGACCGGCTTTCATAGTGACAGACAGTCACATGTAAGGCAGTGTAACAAGCCTATCGAAGCAGGTCTGATTCACACATGCACGCTGTGCCCCGTCCTACAGCAACACTTCCCAGTGGTCACAGCAAGCAGTGTCAGCAGGCAGGGTCAGGGTCTGTTCACATGCAGCACACTGCATGCCAATGATGCTGGATTCCAGCAGGCCCCATGGCACAAGCACGCAGTGCACATTCGTATCGCACGCTTTTCCTTGCAACTGTCCACGCCGACCTCTTAGTACAAACCTGCATCGGTATGTAGACTGAAAAGCATGCTACTCTAGACACGGTCCCGGACACTTCACAGACAGGTGCACAAAGCACTTTCCCTCTAAAGCTAAGAGCTAGACGCCTTTCCGTTAATGCGAAGAGCTAGACGCACAAGGACATCAGGAGGGCAGAAACCCAACCCTTTCAAGTTAGCCTGTCTCCGCAGGAGACAGAAAGCAACTCCTTGCTGAACGGCATAGCTTTTCAGTCAGAGTCACAGTACCCTGACAGTGCACTCATGGCATCTCAACCTGAAACTAGGGAGAGCCCGGGCACATCCATGTTGACCGCACTCATGCTGACTGAGAACACCCTGCAGCACAGCTGCAGCAGAAAGCATTGGGCGCAAAGCAGTCGACCCTGGCAGAAAGGGGGGAATGCATCTCGTGAGTCAAATGCGACTCAGGACTGATGGCCGGAAGGCGGCAGCGCGGCGGCGTCCGCAGCCGCCTCACCCGCGCGCTCGACCGCCACCAGCGCGGCCTCCAGGATGCGGCTGGGCGCCAGCCAGGGCCCGTCGGCCGTGCCTTCCGGCGCCAGCGTGGCCACCCGGATGCGGCTGCGCGCCGCCCGGTGCGCGTCGCCCGCGCCCGCGAGCTCCGCCAGCGCGGCCTCCAGGATGTGGCTGCGCGTCACCCAGCACTCGCCGTCGCGCGCCGAGGCCCACGCGGCAATGCGGGCGGCCGCCGCGGCCAGCTCGGGGCTGAACGGCGGGCGCGCGGCCTGCCCGAAGCCGCGCGGCGAGGCCCACGCCCTGTAGACGGCGGCTGCCGCAGCCAGGTCGGCTTCCTGCGCCGCCCAGAATGCGGCGCCCGCAGCCGGGTCGGCGGCGCCCGGCGGCGGCGGCGGCGGCGGCGGCGGCGGCGGCGGCGGCGGCGGCGGCGGCGGCGGCGGGCATGCGGCCTGCGGGCGCGCGGCCGCCGCGCGCCTGTGGCGCGGCCGCCGCGGCGGTGACGCGCGCGAGGTCCTGCCGCGCGGCCCCGCGGCATGCGCGAAGCCCTGCGCATAGCTCTCCGCAAACTCCGCCTCCGCCTGCGCCTTGGTCGCCTGGGCCAGCGCCTTGCGCGTCACGGTGGCGTAGGCCAGGGGCGCCCCGGCGAGCAGGTCGCCCCACAACAGACGGGAGGTCCGCGCGCGCTTGGCCGCCCGGGCCGGGCTCTCGGGCTCCTCGTTGGTCTCCTCGAGCGTCGCATAGACATCCACGATGCGCCGCTTGCGCTGCTGCGCGGCGGTCTGCGCGAACGCTGGCCAGTCAGCAATCATCCGGTTGCGGGATCAAGTCTATGCTGGCGCAAGGAGCTCCAAACAAAGAAGCACACCTGGCGGCAGGCAGGCTGAGTACGCGAGATCACACGTATCGGACACTGAGTGTAACAAATAAGTACCCAGGAAAGGCAGCACGGTATCGCCCCAGCATCTCAAGTGCTGCCTGACTTTGAGCAAATGCGAGAGCGCAGAAGCTGCGTGAGCAGCCTGAGCGGCTGGGCAGTACTGTGGACACGAGTGCTGAATATGGATAAAAGGCCTTATTCTGCAACCTGGGCGCCCTGGCGCTGAGAGGCAGGGCGCGCCTGGCGCGCCTGCGCCTGGGCAACCTCGACCCCGGTGACCTGCACGCTCTGCACGCTCCTGTGCGTCGACGACGCACAAGACGCGGTCGACGACGGCTGCGCGGACACCTGCACGCTCTGCGCCTGCGCCGCGCGAGAACAGCGCTATGCAGAGTAGTCAGAAACAAGACTGCAGCCAAGTAGCAGGTTGCCAGAGTGGAGCTCTGCTTGCACCAGCGGAACAGTTTACCGGTGGCTGTGGCAGGGCAGGCCTGCGCTGTTTTGTATGCGCAGCCAGGCAGCCGGAACCTGAGCAGCTGTGCAGATCACAGGCTCTGTTGGGTTGGCTCAAGCGTGGAAGACAGTGAGTGTGACCCATTGTGCACCAGAACTTGGCCCTGCTTCCGGACTAGCGCACAGCTCTGAGCGGGCATGCCAGCAGACTGCTGGCAGGCGGGCTTACCTGCACGCTGGGCATGGCGGGTGCGCGCAGCCCGGGCGTGCTGGCTACCTCAATGGTCGCCTGGATGTGATGCAGAGCCCTGGCACGCGCCACAGCCGCTGTTCACGTCAGTAAAGCCCCCACCACCCCAACCAAGCAGAAGATGCAAAGTCCCGACGGGCATTCATTCACTCCGTTGTTCGGGCACGGACCTTGCTCCTGCGAGATGGGCGTCTCGGGTACGACCTGCACGGGCCTCCCCCATTGCAAGCCTCCCTGTGGCCGGCTGGCTCGTCGGGCAAGCCGTGAGGAGTGCTGCCAGGCGCGCCTCTGCATCCCCACAGAGAACCAAGATCAGCAGTATCTAAAACGAAACTCCTCTGGCCGCCCAGCAGATGTTAGAAGAGCAAGGCTACTACAGGCGTGAGCTTGCGTGCGCCGTGCTGCACGCCAACTAGAGCATATAGCCTCAGCGTACGACGTACCTTTAGGTGGAAGGCGCGCAAACACAGTGCCAGCCGTACACAGGAGAGGCCAAGGAGTTGCTTGAATCTTCTGCTTGCAGATGAGCTTCCGGAACTGTCTGGCGCGAAACCCTCGGCAACGAAGCCAACGAAGGGAGCTGCCGTACCACCGGGTGCGTCCTTGGGCATGCATGCCTAGGCTCATGATGACCTCCCTCCCGAATGGCCTGGCGCATGCACCATACACTGAAATCAGAGCCTCCATCTATTATGTCCACGCCTGCCTCTGGCACTGCCGACACCACAACAGACGCCGCATGCTAGCGCAAAAGCTTGTCCCTGAGCAGGCTGGCTCGTGCCGGCTCTGGAGCTGAGCTCAGTCGCAACGTATTGGTTGTTCTGGCTGCACATGCGAGTTGCAGGTGCGTTGACATATGTACATGTGCATTCCAGTGTGCACAGCTGCGTTCGACGGCTGCTTTGGCTCTCAGTGTACGTTGTCTTGTGCAGGGACCAGTGTCAGACGCATCCATTCGAGTGGCTTGTTGAGTGCTGCCGGTGTTGCTCCTGCACTTAAGAGTGTCACCACATGGTTGCAGCCACAAGCCCGAGCTTCCCTGTGTGCATCCCAGCCTCCAAAATAGGTCTGCGTGCGCTGCCAGGTGCTAGGCAGTTGCTTGTCAGGGAGCTCGGCGCTGGCTGCCTGCGGCAAGGCAGCGCGGCGCTGGCAACAGGGGCTCGCCATGGACGAACCCGACAGCGCACGCAAGAAGCGCAGGTGAGCATACTCCTCCCTGCCCACTCACTTGTGCCTCCTTTGCGCTGGCGGGTGGTAGTGCCTGACACAAAAGTACTACTCCTGACTGCAGCCCTGGGGCCACACTAGTTTGAGCGCAGCGTCCAGAAGCTATGGACAGATTTCGGCAAGAGGCCCTGTCAATCTGAAAGGTGTCTGCCTGGAGGCCTGAAGCACTCTGCTGGTGTTGCACAGAGTGCGCCGTTGGGGCGGGCTGGCGGCCGTCGCGGCCGGAGCCGCCTCCTGCCGCCCGGGCGCCTGGGTGCACAACCTGCGAAGTGCTCTGCCGCTCCTGGCCAGTGCCTCGCTCGCGCTCGCCTGCAAGGCGGCCCTGGAGCGGCTCTCCGAAGCGCAGGTGAGCCATTTTGGCAGCCTGTCATGCGCCCTGACGCAGCCGGACGGTGCCGGGCGCTGCATGTCATCGCTCCTTGCCAGCCGGCCCTTCAGAGCCAGGGCGCGATGCCAGCAGCCCGCGCGCCCCCTGCCTGGGCAGCGCTTGCCAGCTGTCAGGGCGCCTGACATGGCGGTGCGCCCAGTGGTGGGAGCATGCGCGGCTGGCAGGTGGCAGCGCTGCATCGCCGTGCCGATGCGCGGCGCCGTGCACCCAGCGCGGACCGCGCCGACCCTGACGAGCAGGAGGGTGCCATCACAGGCGCGCCGCCGGCTGCCAAGCTCATGGTGTCTGGCCAGGGGCCGCGATGGCAGGATAGCGCTCCGCTGCCCTCCTGCGTACCCCGCTCGCGTCACCCTCCCGCCGGGCAGCATGCACGCAGAGGCAAGTGGGGCAAGCAGTGTGCAGATATACTTTGGTGATGATGTGACCTGTTGCACCAAGAAAAAAAGTTGACAGGGTGGTGAAGACTTTGATCTCTGGGAAACACAAAATTTGCTCTCTAAGCTTGGCGCGCGCATGCGGGGGTTGCCCAGCTCCTTGCATGGGCTGGCCCGCAGGCGCGCCGGGCAGCCTGCGCGTGCGCGACGCGTACGCGGGCGCGACCGTGCTGCTCACGGGCGGCAGCGGCTACGTGGGCGGCGTGACCCTGGCCGCGCTGCTGCGCGAGTGCCCATGCGTGCGCCGTGTGTACGTGCTCCTGCGGCCGCGGCGCGGCCTGGATGCGCGCGCGCGCCTGGCGCGCGTTCTGTCTGGGCCGCTCTTCTTGGAGCTGTGGTGCGCTCCGGCTGCCAGCGCTTGGCAGCCTGCTCTTGCACAGCGCCGTGTTGACAGTATGTGGGACCCTGGGAGGACCCTGTAATTGTGCGGTTCCCTACACGGCAGCTCTGCACGGCAGCTGCTGCTGTGCCGCTCCGCGGACATGCATGGCAGTCTGGAGCATGGCCTGAGGTCGCGTTGGGTCGGGTCACGCGGGCGCGGGAGTCTGTCAGCGCTGCGGCGCGGCGCGCTGGATGGCGCGCGCGCCAGGGCTCTGCTCACAGCGAGCGCGCGCGCGCGCCAGGGAGCGCCCGGGAGGCGCCGAGCTGCGGCAGAGGGTCGTCGCGCTGCCCGGCGACCTGGCGGAGCCCGGCCTGGGCGTGGGCGAGGCGGCGGCGGCCGCGCTGGCCGCCGAGGTGGACGCCGTCCTGCACTGCGCGGCCAGCATCGCGTTTGACGCGCCCGTCCAGGCGCTGCTCGCGACCAACTACACGGTGCGCTGGCGGTCAGCGTGGTGACCCAGCTGTGCACATGATGTATATACCAGTACATGCTGGATGCCATTGCGTGAATCAAGAGGGCTTTTATTCCATTCCAGATGCGCTTGTGTGCACTCATGCGTGCCCTGATTGCTTGCAATGTTCATGGAGTTGTCATGGAGTTGGCGCAGTCGTGGTGCCCAGAGCCGCCGGCTGCCAACGCCGCTGCAGAGGTCCAGTCGCCCTGGGTTGCTGCTCGCGCCGCAAATGAGGGGCCGCAAGGCCTGCCGGGTTTAGGGTCAGGTTAGGATTGGGGCTCGGGCGCGGCGCCGAGCCGGCGCGCGCGCAGGGCACGCGCCACGTGCTGGACCTGGCCGGCCGCATGCGGCGCTGCGGCGCGTTCGTGCACGTGTCCTCTGCGTACGCCAACGGGCACCTGCCGCGCGGGCGCCTGGTCCGCGAGCGCCTGTACCCGCCGCCCGGCGCCGGTGCGCGGCTCCCGGCCGCACTGTCGGGGGTGGGCGCGCCGGCTGGCTGGAGTCGTGTCGTCCCTCGGGAACGCATGTTGCCCCTCATGTGTAGAGCCCAGCCATGCACGCTTGCGAGGCAATGCGGCAAGCCAGCTCCACAGTGGTAGCAAGCCAGTGCGGCATAGGTTTGTTCAGCTCTTGACATCTGACTGCAGCGCTGCCAGAGCTCTGGCAGTGCTGCATCACCAGGTGCATGTCTGCGTCTCTGCCTTCTATGCAGTGCTGTCAAAGGGTGTCCCTGCGGGTGGACAGGCCACGCCGAGCTGGTGGCCAAGCTGCAGAGCATGGCGCCAAGCGATGCCAGCGCGGAGGTGCGGTCGGCGGGTTTGGGGGCGCCCGATCCCTGAGCTGCTGGGCAGCTACACAGACATGCTGCACGCGTGTCCTTTGCCCTGCAGCACTGTAAGCGCACACTGTAACAAAGTGTTTATCTTGTCAGGGGCATGCCAAAGAAGCAGCGGCAAGCAAAGGCGACCACCAAGGCCTGGCGCTGTCCAGTGCATCTGCTGAAACCAGTATGACAGGCCGGCGGCTGCAGGCGGGATATGTGTTTCGGTGCTGCCGCCAAGTCGCCTCGGCCCTGCTGGCAACCACGGACAGAGCACGGCTGCTTCGCGCATGCTGACAGTGCGCAGGCCGCGCGGCTGCTGGCAGGCTGGGGCGCGCGGGGCCTGCCGCCCTACTGCCTCAGCAAGCGGCTTGCGGAGGAGCTGGCCGCCAGCCGCCATGGCCGCCCGGCGCGCGTCGCGATTGTGCGCCCGAGCATCGTGGGCGCCACGCTGGCCGGCTACGTTGGCAACACGTCCGGCATGACCGGCGCGGCGCTCGCGTATGGCACAGGCGCGGCGCGCTCGTGCGGCCCCTGGTGCTGTGCTAATGCGTTGCCTGGCAGGGGTGGCTGCATGAGGATATATGGTGCAGCTGAGGGTGGTAGCCTGGCCTGTGTCACTGAACATGCGCTGCGGGCACGTGTGCAATGCACTGGGGCTCCGCTTTCACCTGACAGTTGTGTGCTTCCAAGCCCCATCAAACCCGGCCTGTGCAGGCATCGCCACATTCACGTGTCACGAGCCCACGAGCGTGCTGGACCTCATGCCAGGCGACCACGTCGCAGCGGCCGTGCTGGCAGCCGGCGCTGCGCTCATGCGGGTCCGGCTACTGCATGTGGCTCAACTGCCACCTCCCTGCACGCTTGATTCGGTCCTCTTACCTTTGAGTACTGGCAGCGGCTTTGAGCTCGGGGTATCAAGCAGCTCGTCGTATCATTTTACATGGCTTATGGAAAACAGAAAAACTGACAGAGTGTGGCAACGTCAAGTGCTTGGAAAGAGCACACGACAATTGCAGCCTGCCGTGGCATGGGCGACATATGATGTTCTCGCACTCTGGTCGCCGCTCAGCCATGCTCCACACTCACCCTCTGCGCTTGACTGCCAGGGCGCTGCGGCTACCGGCGACCAGCCATTGATTGTTCATGTGGGCACCTCGGACGGCGCCTGCCCGCTGACGACAGGCGACTTCATCGAAGCGGCGCGCGTCCATTTCACAGCGCGCCCGCCGCCCGTCAGCTTTGCGATGGGCCGAAAGCCGGTCTGGTTCGCAAAGAGCTATGCGCCGGCGGGCAGCGCGCAATACACGCTGCGCGCGGCCGCCGCCGCAGCAAAGTTTTGGACGCTGGTGCGCGCGCTGGAGGTGACCGGGCGGACCGCGCTGGCACGCAAGCTGGATGCGGGCTGCCGGGTGCGACAAGCCGGGCCATGGGCCCCTGCTGCTCGTGCATGGCTCAGGCGCCTGCTCGCCCCTGTGTTGCTCGCACGTGCACATAGTGCACGGGCGCGTGTATGGAGCTCGTGCTGCGTTCACTCTCGCCCGCGCACATGTCCGCATGCCTGGCTGTTGGTACGCTTGGCAGACACCGCACGTCGGGCACGCGCATGAGGCATGACTGTGCTGCCACGCCGCGCGCGCAGGCATGGCGCCTGTACAACCCGCCGGCGATCGACTTTGACCTGCGCTTTGCCACCACCGCGCTCGGCCGGCTGGAGGCGCTGCTGGCGGCGCCCGACCGCGCCGCCTTCCGCATGCGCTGGCAGCCCGGCGCAGACGACTGGCGCGCTTATCTGGCGAGCTACATGGCCGGCATCTCGCGGCACTGCCTCAGACAGGAGCTGACCAGCAGTGTGTCGGCGAACGGCACTTGCGCCTGCAGCACCGGGTGATCCACAGAGTGTCTTCGCACTGCCTGTGCTGGCCGCAGGGTGCCTGTGCAGAGTGAAGGGTTGTCTTTGTAGTCAGAAGATTATTTTGTCATGTGCGCGCTCAGTCTGTCTAGACAGCGTGATAACATGCAGAACATGCCCTGTATTGAAACGCACGCGTGGAAGTAACTTTTAACTTAGGCCGGTAGAGCCGCAAAATAGGCGTTGCTACCTGGCAAGTAGGTGTCAGTGTCACACATCATGCTGCTCAAGCGGGTGCTGTGAAAGATGAGTGGCTGATAGTATTTCAAGGCATGCTTGCACCACCATCGCATTTTGTACCTTGTCAAATATAACAGCAGACTGACATCGCCTGTGCACAAAGCTGACATAGAATCAAACACTGCACGTCTTCATATGCTCCTGCTCTGCACAGACCTCCTCTCGCACATCCACACGCTTTCAGGAACACATCCACATCATGCTCTCCTCACGCATAATACGTAAGTACATTCTTCTGACAATGTCCCGAACCTCACTGCGACGCGTCGGACATGCTGTGCACAGGTACGATCACTACTCTGGCAGGCTCCTGCATGAGACACTGCACTCCGGCCCGTCTGCACAATTGGCTATCACCAACAGAAAACAGCACAGCCTAACATTTGGCGCAGCACACGCCGGACACATAGGACATGCACACCAGTGTGGAGACATTGCCGCATGCACATGCTTCTGCATGGTGCGGGGGCTGCCCCGTGGCACACATGCGCAAAGAATACTGTGAAGCCAGGGC
>JAABUO010005987.1_pt1 | contig 14060 bp, 16 predicted proteins | sample 5559291 | NCBI WGS metagenome assembly JAABUO01 (sample SAMN10711878, study PRJNA513372) | rock metagenome | isolation source: Antarctica rocks | place: Antarctica: Victoria Land, Finger Mt sud | reverse complement strand
AGACCACCACGTCGATAGGCCGGGTGTGGAAGCGCAGCAATGCGTGCAGCTGACCGGTACTAATCGCTCGTCCGACTTCAACGCTCTCATTAATCGATGGCCAGAGCCCGCCGCGAGGCGGGCCGGACCACGGAAGACAGACGACGGACGACGGACAAGAGCCTGTTGGTTCAGTCCTCTGTCGTCCGTCCTCCGTCCTCTGCCTGCTTCACGCCATCGTTCTTGGCCGGCCTGGTGGCTTTTAGCGAGGTGCCAAAGACCCGATCCCATCCCGAACTCGGCCGTCAAACGCCTCAGCGCCCATGGTACTGTGTCTCAAGACCCGGGAGAGTCGGTCGCCGCCAGGCCCGCCAAGAACGATCGCGTGAAACAACGATCGCGTGAAACCCGGACAAACCCCGGACCCATCGACACCAGCCAAGCCTTCACCCATTCACTCGATCACGATCGTCACTTGCTTTCGGATCTCCGTCGTCCGAAACCGTCGCGGGGTGGAGCAGCCCGGTAGCTCGTCAGGCTCATAACCTGAAGGCCGCAGGTTCAAATCCTGCCCCCGCAACCAACGATCCCGGCGGTCTCAGATCGCCCAACAGCCCGGCCGCCCCACAAAGCGCGCCGGGCTTTTTGTTGCCGTCCGCAGCAAAACTCAGCAGCGCCGCAAGATCGCCGCGCAGCACGATCGCCAGTTGGCCACCCTCGGGCACCAATTCGATCGCACTCACCAGCGAGCGCACCACCTGTGCGGCCTCCGCCCGCGTGTCCTCGCGCCCGAGAGCCTCGCTCAGCGCGCCGATGCGCGTGCGATAGACCTCCGCCAGGCTCGGATGCAGCAGGGGTGGTGGCTCCTCGGCTTCGGCGAGCATCCGCTCAAGCTCACTCTTGCGAGACTCGAGCATTTCCATCTCGGCCTTCATCGACGGCTGATACAGTCCGTCTTTGATGGCGTTGATCATCCCGCGGATCTGCCTTTCGACCCTTGGCAACTCCGCATGCGCGGCCTCAAGCGAAGCGCCGGCCTCCGTCCGCAACCGGTTCACCTCTCGGGTGAACTCGGCGCAGAACTCACCGAACAGCACGGGCTCGATCAGATGCTGCCGAAGCCCGTTCAGCACTGACGCTTCCAAGGTATCGCGCCGGATGTTCATTCGGTTATCGCACGTGCCCTTGTTGCGGGCCGACGCGCAGCCCAGCAGGTCCTTTGAGATCATCGCATAACCCCCGCCGCAGCAACCGCAGCGCGTCAAGCCCGCGAACAGGTGCTTGGGTCGGCGACGTTCGGCAAGCGGGTTCGCCGCCATCTCTCGCGGGGTTATTTGCAAGGACGCCTGGCGCTCCCGCACCGACCGCCAAAGCGCGTCGTCGACGATGCGCAGTTCGGGGACGTCTTGCATCACCCACTCGGCTTCCAGGTTGGGTCGCGCGATCCGCTTGCCCGAATCCGGGTCCTTCAGGAAGCGCTGCCGATTCCAGATCAATCGCCCCACATAGAGTTCATTGTTCAGTACCCCGTTGCGACGCTGGACATTGCCGTGGATCGTGCTGGCGCCCCAGGCACGGCCTTGTGGTCCCGCTATCCCGGCGGCGTTGAGGTCGAGCGCGATCCTGCGCGACGAACTGCCGGCCGCGTACTCGCGAAAGATGCGCCGGACGATCTCGGCCTCGGCTTCGTTGACGCGCCGCTCGCCTGGGGTGTGCTGCCCGTCTACGCCGAGCGTCCGCACGACGTCGTAACCGAAGCATAGCCCGCCGCCGGCTTTTCCCCTTTCCACCCGCCCCCGCTGACCGCGGCGCGTCTTGTCGGCCAGGTCCTTCAGGAAGAGAGCATTCATCGTCCCCTTGAGACCGACATGCAGGTGCGAGACGTCGCCCTCGGATAAGGTGACGATCCTCACGTCGGCAAATTCCATACGCTTGAACAGGCCGGCGATGTCTTCCTGGTCGCGGCTCAACCGGTCCATCGCCTCGGACAGCACGATCTGGAACCGACGACGCTGGGCGTCTTGGATCAGTTCCTGAATGCCGGGTCGGAGCAAGGACGCGCCGGAGATCGCGCGGTCGCTGTAGCTGTCGACCACCGTCCAGCCCTGCTTCGCTGCATGCAGGCGGCACAGCCGCAGTTGGTCCTCGATCGAAGCGTCGCGCTGATTGTCGGACGAGTAACGGGCGTAGAGGGCGACTTTCAGCATGGACCCAACCGGCTGTCAGTCGCGGCTGCGCTCCGCATGGCGACGAGCCTGCTCAACGTAGTCCCGAGCGGCCTGTCTGGCCAGCATCTTCACGAGGTCGATCAACCTCGGGTCGGATGGCGCGTTCGCGCTCTTCGCAAGCCGGAGAACTCCGGTCGAACTGGTCTCGGTTTCAGGCGTGTTGTGTCGGCGTTGGCGCGACATGGACGGAGCCATCGGTTTCCATAAGCAATCGCTTCTTGGGACAATGGCTTTGGTACGAGCCGTGCGGAAGTCCTCCGAAGATGGCCGACAATAATAGCGCGGAATAGAAAGTGTTGGACGGCAGAGACAGGCTGCCGACGGTGATAGAGCGATTCGGGTTAAGGCGGCGTACATTCGCGTGTACTGATACCCAGACGAAACCTTGCCAAGGTTGAGGTCGAGGGTTCGAATCCCTTCGCCCGCTCCAAAAATGCTCTTTGTATCAGCTAGTTGCGGGCGGTCAACGGGCCGTCTTTGCTTACCGCCTCTAGCCAGCGAGAATGTAAGCTCTTTGTAAGCGAAAGCGGTCGCATTCTGGCATTGCCAAGCGCGCCGGAACGTGGATCGGCCCACGTGAGGTCAGCGCCTCCAGGAACCGTGCGGCATGTCGGTGCCCCGATGCGGCCGATGATCCGGAGCGCAGGTTGCACATCGCACCGCGGGGCGCCGACCGTATATTTCCGGATCGGACCTATGCATAATGGCGGTCTCGCAGTCGAGACGATAGGCTGAGGCGGATGATCCAGGTATGAACCTGCGGATTCACCCGAACAGACCGGCGGGCCGCCACACCGAGGCGGATGCAGCGAACGCGCGATCGAACCCGGTCGCGGCCTTCCGGGCGCTGCTGCTGAGGATGGGGCGTCCGGTTGTCGGCACCGACAAGGACAGGAAGGTCCGACGTGAACCGGGTTCCGCCGGCGGCCCGGCACGTAGCGGCGCCGGGTCCCACCTCGATGCGGAAACCGACGATGCGGTCGAGGCCTCGGCGTGGAGCGGGGGCGGTGGCGGGGGCCAGGAAGGCGATGAGGGCCACGCCTCTCTGGGCGAGGGGGGGGCCGGCGAGGGCATCCTCAAAGGCCCTTCGTTCATCTCCGCCTTGGAGAGGGCGACAGGAGCGGATGAAGGCCGAGACCCCGACTCCATTTCGCTCTCCAGGCCCTCCCTGCCGTCCATCTGGCCAGTCGCGGCGCTGCACGGTTCCTGGAAGCGCCCGGATCCTCCGCCTTCGCCCTACGCGCCGCCGGCCGATCCGGCTCAGGCCGGTCCGGTCCCGGCGGCCTTCCGGCGCTGGGCGCGTGTCGCGTCCATTCAGCCCTACGCGCTGCCGCCATCCGCGGCGACGCCCGCTGCCCGATCCCGATATCTGCCTTCTCTCCGCCAGAAGCTCTTCGTACCTATTGTGTTCATTGATGTTTCCCGCCTTTCGGTTTACTCGTTCCTAGCGCGCTGCCTTGAACGCGCGCGAACGCTTGCGACTGTCGACGATCACGAATGCGTGTGCCTGCGGTTCTCTGTTGCGTGGACTCCGGGCGTGAGGTTGAACCGCCACCTATCAGGGAGCAGCCGCACCATGAGCCAGGACGAGATCGGCAAGACCAAGACCGAAGCGCCGCACAAGCATTTCGAATCGGCACACCATGTCGTTCAAGATCCTGAGCTTTCGAAGGAGCAAAAACTGCAGGCTTTGGATCATTTGGAGCAGGATGCGCGCCAACTCGCAATTGCTTCGTCGGAAGGCATGTCCGGGGGAGAAGGCACGGGATTGCAGGAGGTGCTTGCGGCTAAAGAAGCACTCGAATTGCCCCCGCTAGCCCATGCTTACGCGGTCGTGCTGCAGGACCTACGGTCAAGGCAGAAGGCGAGTGAGAGCGACTTATTACGGAACTTGATTGGCCAGGCCATCTCGGCTTTCGAGGCCATCCAAATTGTAGAAAGCGAACGAGAAGGGTAGGAGGCCCGCCCGACCTCATACCTTGCCGTCCAGCTCGTTCATGAAATCCTGCCCGGCTCACTGGCAACGTTGACAGTGATGGTCGCCCCGCGCGCGCGGGGACACGCGGTTGCGGGAGCATGTTCTCTTCCGGAACAAGCAGCCCGCCCGCGCGGTGCGGACGGGCCGGGATGTCAGGTCGGCTTCATGGCGTAGAACACGCGCGACACCTCGGCGACCGTCTGGCGCAGTGATATGCTGGCGTAGTCGACGGCGCGGCGCTCTATGTCGCTCAGCACCGTGACGTTCATGTTTTCGCGAGGCGGGATGCCGATTGCCTCCCATCCCTCGGTGAGGGAGGACAGCAGATCGTGCTCGATGATCGCGTGGACGGCCGCGGCGCCCTCGGCGTCCATGATGGCGCTCTCGAGGTCCAGGCGAATGGGGACGTCGTCGGTCATGGCCGAGCCCTCGGACCTAACGGGCACCCGACAGCGCTGAGCACCACGGCCGCGCGCGTCGAGGGCTGCGGTGCCTCAGGCCATCCGGCAAGGGGACGGCCGGTGTACGGCTGCCTGAAGTGATAGTCGGCACCCGGATTGTTCATGTGGGTGCAACCCTCAATGCCCCGGGACAGCCGGACATCGTAGCCGGCCATCTCGTAGGACAGCATGCGGTGCTCGTAGTGCAGCCAGGCCTGATAGCTCTGCATCAGGTCGATCGTGACCGGCACCGCCGCTTGCGTGGGCTTGCCCAGGATGGCCACCGAGCCGCCGATGAGCGGCAGGGTGGCGAGGCCGCGGAGGAAGCCGCGGCGGTCAGACATAACGCCCTCCGAACAGCGGCACCACGTTACTCGGCGGGTGAGGCCGCGCCGGCGGCTGACGGCTGTCACCACGCCCCGAAGGTTCGGACGTCCGTTCCGTCCATCAGCGCGTCGGTTCCCACGTCTCCGATCGTGTGGGTACGCTTCCCGAGATCGGCACCTCCCACCTGGTGCCACGGAGTGGCGGCATGGCCAAATTCCCCGAGGGCGGCGCCGGTGTGGGCTTTCCGACATGCAGCGAACCCGTGGCGCTCGCCGAGTCGATCGGGGTCGGCGCATCCTTGCGGCTCGAGATACTTGGCGAGTGCTGGCTTTCGACTGGCGCCATGGTGCCCCGTAGCAGCGGCATGGAAACCACCACGCGATGCGCTGGACGGATATGGGCGAAGTGCGGCCGGGGCACGGGCAACGGTATGCTGGGTCCCGGCGCCTCGTCATGCGGCTTGGCCGGGTCCGGCACGAGCGCACAGGCTGACAAGCCGAGGACGAGCAGGCCGCAGGTGGACAAGACGAATGCGCCTCGGGCTCGCATGCTCAACTTTCAACATCGATCAGCTCACGGCTGACTGACTTTCGAATCAGAGCATGTTACCATCGGTTGCGGTGTTGGCAGACAACGGAGCCGATCCATTACACCACCGCAGCACCCCTCATCACTGCTGCGGCCCCTGGCCGTACCTGATGCGGTCCTGCCCTTCGCGCCGCGCCGAGACCTTCACGGCTTGGTCCATGCCGCTCTTCGCGTCCGTGCCGTGAATGTTGAAGGTGTCGCCGTGCCGCTCGAAACTATGGGACCGACTGTTGTTGACCAATGCTGACGGCGGCACCCCGAGCGGGTGGCGAGATCGCATCATGTGGGCCAGGTCGAGCTTCCCATGCCTGCCCAGTTCGGCGAGGTGCTGAACGAAGGCATGCCGCTTGGCTGCGTCGGTGTTCATCGCATCGGCGAGCTTCTGCCGGTCGGGCGAGAGCTTGGCCCGGTCGGCGGCCTCCCTGTTCAGCCGGTCGGTCTTCTCCCCCAAGGCACGGTCGTGCTGCTGAACCGCGGCGAACTGGCGTTGGCTGAGCGTGGCCTTGCCGACATGCTCGCCGATCTTGGCGGCGCTCGGGTCGGTCAGATCCACCTTGACGGGTCCGGCGCGATTTCCGCGACCGAGGTCCCGAGTTCCATGGCCTGCTCCTCAACCCAGGACGCCGACTTGGCGGCCGCGCTCATCCCGGCATGATCTAGGCAGTTGCAAAGCTCGGCGTCAACCACCCCGCCGTGGTATGAGATCACCCTGGCAGTTGGAGACGACCATGCTGGATCAAGTGACTGGAATGCGGGTTTTCGCTCGGGTCGCGGCGGCCGGCAGCCTGGCCGCTGTCGGCCGCGCACTCGGCCTGTCGCAGACCATGGTAACCAAGCACGTCAGCGCCCTCGAAACCCGGCTCGGTGTGCGGCTACTGCACCGCTCGACCCGCAAGCTGACGCTCACGGAGCCGGGGCGCGCCTACCTGGAGGCGTGCCAGCGCATCCTGGCCGAAATCGAGGCTGCCGACGGTGCCGCCAGCGCCGGGCAGGCAGAGCCGAGCGGGCGCCTGCGCATGAGCGTCCCCGTGGTGTTCGGCAACCTGTGGATCGCGCCGCTGCTAGTCGGGTTCAATGCCCGGCATCCGAAGGTCTCGCTCGACGTCGGCTTCAATGACCGCCGGGTGGATCTGATCGAGGAGGGCTGGGATCTCGCCGTGCGCATCGGCTTGCTGCGCGACTCAACCCTGGTCTCACGCAAGCTGGCGCCCTGTCGCGCCGTGGTCTGCGCCGCGCCGTCCTATCTCGAACGGCGTGGTTTGCCGCGCACCGTCGCTGATCTCGAGCACCACGACTGCCTCGGCTATACGTTGTCCGAGCGCATCGGGGCCGATCACTGGAGCTTTGGTGCGGACGCTGCAGCGCAGGTGCGCATCAGGGGCTCGCTGCGGACCAACAATGGCGATGCACTGCGTGTGGCGGCCCTCTCCGGCCTGGGCGTGATCTACCAGCCAAGCTTTCTTGTCTCGGCCGATCTGCGCACCGGGCGGCTGGTGGCCCTTGCGCTGGACCATCCGCCGATCGAGGTCGGCAACATCCACGCGGTGTTCCGCCCGGACCGGCATCTGCCGCCGAAGTCGCGCGCGATGATCGACTTCCTGGCTGAACAATTCGGCGACGAGCCACCGTGGGACCGCTGACCCATCTCACACCGCCAAGACGAATTGATCCAACTAATCGGCAGATTATCCTGCGTTCGATTATGAGCAATATGGGGGCCTCCAACAGGAAAGTTCCCATGACAGACCTTCGCACCGCCCCGTACGCCGCCTTGCTTCTCCGCATCAGTCTCGGGATCATGTTCCTCGCCCACGCCTCGGTGAAGCTGTTCATCTTCACCCCGGGCGGCACCGCGCAATTCTTCGGCAGCCTCGGTCTGCCGCCTGCGCTGGCCTACCTTGTCATGGCTGCCGAGGTGATCGGCGGCGTCGCCCTGATCCTGGGCGTCTGGACCCGGGCCGTCGCCTTGCTGCTGACGCCGATCCTGCTCGGGGCCATTGCGACCGTGCATGCCGGCAACGGCTGGCTGTTCACCAACCCCAACGGCGGCTGGGAATACCCGGCCTTCTGGGCCGTGGGCCTGCTTGCCCTCGCCGGCATCGGGGATGGCGCTTACGCAATGCTGCCGACCCCGGCCTATCGCGCCTCGGCGCGCCACCAGGCAGCCTGAGCACTCGCGACCATCCCAGCCTCGATCAGGGACGGCGCGCTGTGCCGTCTCCCCAGCGGAAGAAAACGACATGAATATCGCAGTCATCGGAACCGGCAACATGGGATCGGCCATGGCCAAACAATTGGCAAAGGCGGGCTACGGCGTCGCCGTTGCCGGCCGCGACCTCGGCAAAGCCCGCACGCTTGCCGCAAGCCTCGGCTCACAGGTGGTCGCCAGCGACGCGCGGACCGCTGCTGCCAATGCAGAGGTGATCATCCTCGCTGTGCAGTATAGCGACGCAACTGCGGTGCTCGCCTTGCTCGGCAACCTCGCTGGCAAGATCGTGGTCGACATGAGCAATCCACTGACAGCCGACTACATGGCGCTCACCCTCGGGCATTCCACGTCGGCCGCGGAGACGATCGCTGCCTCCATCCCGGACGTGCGTCTGGTCAAGGCCTTCAACACGATCCTTGCGCAGGTGCTCAACGAGGGCCCAACGTTTGCCGAAGGCCGCGCCCAGGTATTCGTGGCGGGCGATGACGAGGCGGCCAAGCAGGCCGTATCCGCCATCGTGGAGCGAATCGGCTTCCATGCCATGGACGCGGGGCCGCTCAAGAATGCCCGCTACCTGGAGCCGCTGGCGGGACAGAACATCCAGTTCGCCTACGCGCTCGGGCAAGGCGTGCAGATCTCCCCCGTGTGGCTTAAGCGCGCAGGCTGATCAAAGCAGTGTTCTCCGCCGAGTTTGGAACAAACCTGAGCCGCGAGCGCCAGCTCGAAGGCATCACGGCAGCCAAGGACCGCGGCATCTACAAGGGCCGCAACCCAATCATCGATGTGATATAATGTGTCGGAGGCGCGACGAGGAAAAGCTCAGGCCTGCCGCCTACGCGCGCCGGCTCGGCATTGGTCGAGCCGGCGTCTCCCGGGTGCTCAGAAAGCCAGCAGCGCCAGCATTGTACCCCGTACCTTGCGGCTGGTGCCACCGACATCGCATCTTCGCCCTATTGCGAGAGGAAGCCAACAAGCAGGCGGTTGAAGGCGTCCTTGTGCTCGATTTGCGTCCAATGGCCGGAGTGGCCAAACATGTGCAGTTCCGCATTTTGAATGAGTTCGAACAGCCGCAACGCGTTCGAAGGGGGGATCACCTGATCCTCCCGACCATGCACGATCAGCGTCGGATGTGGAAGATGCGCGATCGCGGTTTCGTCCAAGGCAAGATTCTTGATCCAGCGTTGGCGCGGCGCCGGGAACATGGACGCGAACGCGTCTGATATGCCGGGCCGAGCTGCGGCCCTGAACCGCAGCATCGCGAGGTCGTCGTTCACCAGCTTGCGGTCGTAGGCAAAGATGCCGAGGAGCTTCCTCATGTTCTCCAGGGAGGACTCGTAGCCCCACACGGCGTCGAGGCCCGGCGTCAGGTCGAACTCGACGCCCACGCTGCCCATCAAGACAAGCCGCCGGACCCGGTCGGGGTGCGATGCGGCAATGGCTAGCGCCATCCCCCCGCCGAACGAGTTCCCAACGATGTCGGCCTGCTCCACCCCGAGCACGTCCAGCACGCCGATCAGGTGCGTCATCCAGGTCGCCAGGTCATATCGGATGCCCTCGGGGCGGTCGGTGTAGCCGAAGCCAACGCAATCTGGGGCGATGACACGGAAATGCTGCACCAGGACGGGCATGTTCAGGCGCCAGTTCGCCCAGGCCGTAACACCTGGACCGGAGCCGTGGATCATCAGCACGGGCCGGCCGGACCCGACATCGTGGACGTTGGTCCGTATCCCGGCGGCGAGGATGGTCTTGCCAATCTCGGCGTTGGACTCTTGCTGGGCGACCGTCGTCATGATGCGGCGGCTCCGTGCTCGGAATGGGTCTTGGGGTTGCCCGCAGCCGACCCGTCCTCGCCGTCGGCCCGGCGCTTCAAGTCGAGCGCTACGTCGATGATCATGTCCTCCTGCCCCCCGATCATTCCTCGTTGGCCGATCTCAACGAGGATGCTCCTGGTGTCGAGGCCATATGCCAGAGCGGCCCTCTCGGCATGGCGTAGAAAGCTCGAGTATACGCCGGCATAGCCGAGTGACAGTGTGTTGCGGTCGACCTGGACGGGACGCTCCTGTAGCGGTCGCACCAGGTCCTCGGCCGCATCCATGAGGCGGAACAGGTCGGCGCCGTGCGCCCAGCTGCGCAGGTTGGCGACCGCGACGAACGCCTCGATAGCGGTATTGCCGGCGCCAGCGCCCAGCCCCGCTAGGCTGGCGTCGACCCGGACGGCTCCGGCCTCGATGGCGGCCACACTGTTCGCGACGGCGAGGCTGAGGTTCTGGTGCGCGTGGATGCCGCGTTGGGTTTCCGGCAGCAGCACCCGGTCGTAGGCGAGCAGGCGGGCGGTGACGCCGTCCATTGTCAGGCGACCGCCCGAGTCGGTCACGTAGACGCAGTGAGCGCCGTAGCCCTCCATCAGCTTGGCCTGTCGAGCCAGCGCCTCCGGATCGGCCATGTGACTCATCATGAGGAAGCCGGAGACGTCCATGTCCAGCGAGCGGGCCACCTCGATGTGCTGACGCGCGACATCTGCTTCCATGCAGTGGGTCGCGACCCGAACCGAGCGAACGCCGAGGGCATGGGCCCGCTTGAGGTCGTGCACGGTGCCGATGCCGGGCAGCAGCAATGTCGTGAGCCTGGCGCGTTGGACCACCTCGGCCGCTGCAGCGATCCACTCCCAGTCAGTGGCCGCGCCGAAGCCATAATTCAACGATGACCCTTGCAACCCGTCACCGTGGGCCACCTCGATCGCATCGACACCCGCCTCGTCCAGCGCCTTCGCGATCGACCGCACCTGGTCGATGCTGAACTGGTGTCCGATGGCGTGCATGCCGTCACGTAGAGTCACATCCTGGATATAGAGCTGCGGCCTAGTGACTTGACCGCTCATGCCGCCATCCCCCGTGCGTCCAGTTCGACGAGCCGTTCGGCCGTCCTGAGCGCGGCCGAGGTCATTATGTCGAGGTTGCCGGAATAAGCCGGCAGGTAATGTGCCGCCCCCTCAACCTCGAGCAGAACCGTGACTTTCAGCCCGGAAAAATCTTTCCCGGTCGCGGGCAGCCGGACCCGGCGGTTGTCGCCGATGCGCTCGAACTGGACTCTTTGCTTCATCCGATAGCCCGGCACGTAGGCTTGGACCGCCGCCACCATCGCCTCAACCGACCGCTCGACCGCCGCCTCGTCGGCCGGCTCGCAGAGGCAGTAGACGGTGTCGCGCATGATCAGCGGCGGCTCCGCCGGGTTAAGCACGATGATCGCCTTTCCGTGCTTGGCACCTCCCACGACCTCGATGGCACGCGAGGTCGTCTCGGTGAACTCGTCGATGTTCGAACGGGTGCCTGGACCAGCCGAGCGGGAGGCGATCGCGGCAACGATCTCGGCGTACAGCACGGGCGTTACCCGACCTATGGCGGCGACGATCGGGATGGTGGCTTGGCCGCCGCAGGTGACCATGTTGATGTTCGGCTCGGCCAGCTTCTCGTCGAGGTTCACCGACGGCACCACGTAAGGCCCGATCGCGGCCGGGGTCAGGTCAATCACGCGCTTGCCGTGCCTGCGTAGGACTGCGTCGTGCGCCTCGTGCGCGCCGGCCGAGGTCGCGTCAAACACGATGCGGATGTCGCCGAAGCCCGGCATCCCAACCAAGCCGTCGATCCCGTCATCGGTGAGCGGGACCCCGAGCCGCCCGGCCCGCTTGAGCCCGTCCGACTCCGGGTCGATGCCCACGAACGCGCCAACCTCCAATGTTTTCGACAGGCGCATCACCTTGATCATGAGGTCGGTGCCGATATTGCCGGAGCCGATGATCGCGACCTTCACCTTGGGCACTTCATACCTCCTCGCTGAACGAGACCGCGACGGTCCCCAGTCCCTCCACCTGCGCCCGAAAGTCGTCGCCCGGTCGCACCGGGACCATGGGACCGAGCGCGCCAGTCAATACGGTGTCGCCGGCCCGCAGCGGTCGGCCACGCCGCGACATTTCGGCGGCGAGCCAGACGGCGGCGTTGAGCGGATGGCCCATACATTGGGCGCCCGAGCCCTTGGAGACGATCTCTTCTCCGCGATGCATGACCATCGCCGCGCCACGCAGATCCAGACCGTCCAGCTTGCGGGCTGGGCCGCCGAGCACGAACAGCCCCGAAGAGGCATTATCGGCGATGGTATCGACGATCCGGATGTCCCAGTTGCGGATGCGGCTACCGACGATTTCCAGCGCCGGGACCGCGTAGGCCGTCGCCCTGAGCAGGTCGGCCAAGGTCGGCTGCTCGACGTCGAGGTCGCGCTCCAGCACGAGGGCGACCTCCGCTTCGATTCGCGGCTGCAGCACGCGGCCGGCTGGAACAGGATTGCCCTCACCCACGGCCATGTCGGCGAACAGCATGCCGAAATCCGGTTGATGGACACCGAGTTGTCGTTGCACCTCGGGTGAGGTCAGACCGATCTTGCAGCCGACCAGCCGCCGTCCGGAGGTCACCGCGCGCCACGTGTTCAAATCCTGCACCGCATAGGCCGCGTCGAGGTCGTCTTGGGGAAGCAGATCCCTGATAGGGGAGCACGGTTGCCCCTTGCCGGCTTCCACCAACCGATCAGCGGCCGACTCGACTGGATCGGACGATAACCGATCGGTATCGATCGTTCCTGGTGTATCCAACGTGGCTTCCTCCCGAGATCGACCAACGGCCGGATTGGCACCTACGGCTAGCGGCAGACGGATCTCCTGTCAAAGACGATTCTCGACATCATTCAATAATATCGTCTAGATGGGTTACCTGGCTAGGCCGCCGGTTTCCTATTTACGCGCTTGCGCTATAGGTTCACCCATGAGTCCAACAAATAACCGCCGGGATTCGTCGACGAAGGTCAGCGGCGCGTCGGGCACTGAGGCAACCGGCGGCCCGGGCCTCAGTAGCGCGGAGCCTGCAACCCGCACGCTCACCGAGCGTGCCTATGGAGTCCTCCGCGAAGACATCCTTATGGGTCGCTTGCCGCCCGAGACGAAGCTTCAGACGGAGATGCTGAAGGCGCGCTACGGCATGGGCGGCAGCACGTTGCGGGAGGCGCTGACCCGCCTGACGGGCGAGTCACTCGTGACGTTCGAGGGGCAGCGCGGCTTCCGGGTCGCAGCGACCTCCCGCGAGGATTTCGCGGATCTCTGCGACATCAGGCGCATCATGGAGATGGAGGCTCTGAGGCGTTCGATCATGGCCGGCGACGATGCTTGGGAAGCGCGCGTGGTGGCCGCGCATCACCGCCTCACGAAGATCGAGGACCTCATCCCGGAGCGGCTGGAGGAGGTCTATGACGACTGGGAAGAGTGGAACCGGCGCTTCCACAAGGCGCTGATATCGGCCTGTCCATCGCGCTGGCTCAATCGTACCTACGATCTGCTGTTCCAGCAGGCGGAGCGATACCGCCGCATCACCTACGCGACCGGCCGGGTGCATCCGCGCGATGTCCAGCAGGAGCACACCGCCATAAAGGATGCGGCGCTCGCGCGCGATGTCGACGCAGCATGCGGCTTGGCCGCCAGCCACATTATGCGGACCCTCTCGATTTTGGAGCAGATCGTTGAGTTCGGCGATGCCTCCGTCCCCGGCAGATAATCTCGGCATTCCATTTGACAGACGATATTATCCGGTGTCATGGTTGCGAAAATGGTTCGTCCCCCGGAAGGGTGACGGTCTCAAGAACCCTGGGAGAAGGCACGATGTCCGACGTCAATCCAACGCAGCCCGAGCGGCCGTTCGAGATCGCCCACCTGTCCGCAACGGAGCTTTTCTCCCCCAAGCGCGCGCAGACGGTCGCTTTCTTCACCGAACTGCTCGGCATGTCCGTCGTCGCGGAGATCGGCGGCTCGACGTTCCTGCGCGCCTATGAGGACCCTTACGCCTATTCCCTGAAGGTCACGCAACGGGACCAGGCCGGGGTTGGCGTGATCACCTTACGAACCCATTCCCAGCAGGGGCTGGCGCGCAGGGCACAGTGCATCGAGGCCTCCGGGCGCACCGGGCGCTGGATCGACAACGAGTTCGGCCATGGACGCGCCTACGAGTTCGTCTCCCCGGCCGGGCACGCCCTGAAACTGACCTGGGATGTGGAGTATGCGCGCGTCGCACCAGAAGACCGGACTGCACTGCTGAACCGTCCTTCAAAGCGACCGACGTACGGTATTCCGGTGCGCCGTCTCGATCACATCAGTAACTGCTCACGTCTGCTGACCGGCCTGCTGAGGGTGGGTGCGGACGGGATGGTTGACGGGGGTCTGGCGGCATGATTCCACGTCTGGATGGATCGCGAAGCGCTGCGGGCTCTGTCCAAGGACG
>JAABUO010005986.1_pt1 | contig 14060 bp, 17 predicted proteins | sample 5559291 | NCBI WGS metagenome assembly JAABUO01 (sample SAMN10711878, study PRJNA513372) | rock metagenome | isolation source: Antarctica rocks | place: Antarctica: Victoria Land, Finger Mt sud | reverse complement strand
CGGACACCGATCCGGCTATGGCGACGTTTGCAGGCGCGTGCGGATTGTGTTGAAAGCTTCGGCATGCTCGGCGGCAGGTAGATCCAGCGTGCCGGGAGCGAGCATGCCGGGGCCACCGGTCAGGGGGCCGCCGTGCCGGTGGGGGGCCAGGTTGAAGTGCAGATGGGCGATTCGTTCGCCGAACACGTTGACGTAGATCAGTTCCGCGCCGGTAGACCGCTTCAAAGCGCGCGTCACAGCGGTAAGTACCGGCCCCAGCGTGGCTGCTTCATCGCCGTCGAGCTGGGTGATGTCGGGAATGTGCCGGAACGGTTCCAAGTGGGCGAACCCTGCGATCGGGCCTGAGGTGGCCACCGCCAGTCTCCACAGATGGTTTCGCCACACCTCGATGCGGCCCAGGGCCTGGTCGGCATCGGCGGGTCGGCATAGCAGGCAGTCGAGCATTCAACGATGATGCCGCAATCGACCCATTGAAGAGATGCCCAGTTCTGCCGCGTTCACCCGCCGCCGCGGGCCGCGGTTCGTCCGACCGCGAACACCCCTTTCCTCGAGAGGCGTTGTGCGCCAGGCTGGCGGGGTGCAACCCGACTTCGGTGGAACAACGGCGCAGCTGTACGCGAAATACCGGCGTGATCTTCCTGCCGTGCAGGCGTCGGCACTGGCGGGGCTGATCGGGCTCAGACCCGACGACGTCGTGGTGGATCTCGGCTGCGGCACTGGTCAACTTGCCGTACCGCTTCATCCGCACTGTGCCGCAGTGCTCGGCATCGACCCGGAACCGGCGATGCTGGTGCAACTCCGTGCCCGGGCTGCACCGCGGGTGTTGTGCCTGTTGGGCGACGAGCACGACCTTCCTCGGCTCAGTTCGGTGTGCGGCCGTCCTGTCGGGGCGGTCGTGATCGGCAACGCGTTGCATTGGATGGACGAGGCCGCCACGCTCGAGGCCAGCGCTGCGTTGCTCCGGCCCGGCGGCGCGCTGGCCGTTATCACCCAAGGTCCACCGATGTGGTTGGGCACGGCGCCCTGGCAGCTGGCGGTGCGGCAGACGTTGGAAGCGTCTTCTGGGCCGGTCAGCGGTAATTGCCGTACTGATGAATCTGCGCTCGACGAGCGGCTCGGCATCGCTCGTGGGCTCGGCCTTGATGTGCAGGTCGTGTCTTGGCAGGCCGAGTATGTCGTCGACGTCGATTGGGTGGTGGGCCATCTGGGTAGCGCCATGAATGCCGACCGTTGGGTGGCGGCCGTGGACGACCTGACTGGTGCGCTCCAGGCGTTCGACGGTCATCCGATGGTTGAACGGGTATCTACCACGGTGCTCATCGCCCACCGAACGGGCTGAGCTGCGAAGCTCAGTTCGGGCTGTTGCGTCCTGAAAGCCGAACGTCCTACAGGACGGCTGACAACCGTTTGACCGGGCTCGGATGATCGGCGTGGAAAGCTGATTCCATGGCCGCTGATCCTCCGAACGAACCCCCGCCGGCCGCGGCTCCGGATGCGCAGCCGACAAGGCGGCACCTCGAGGGATCGTTCTGGCGTTTGTGGACTGCTTCCACATTGTCCGGGCTGGGCGACGGAGTCCGCGCCGTCGGGCTCCCACTCCTGGCCGCCAACCTCACTCATGACCCGCGCGCCGTTTCAGCGGTGACAGTCGCCGAATTCCTGCCCTGGCTGCTGTTCTCGCTGCTGTCCGGAGCCCTCGTCGACCGGATGGACCGCAGGCAAATCATGTGGACAGCCGATCTGCTCCGTAGTGCGCTACTGGCGGGACTCGTCGTCGCAGTGAGCGTCGGCGCAGCATCCATCGTGTTGCTGTGCGTAGTTGGGTTTCTGCTCGGCACAGCGCAGACCATGTTTGACAACGCCAGCCAGGCCATCCTGCCCGGCGTCGTCGATGCGCCAAACCTGCCACGGGCCAATGGGTTCCTCAACGGCGGACAGACCATCGGCGCGCAGTTCGCCGGGCCACCTGCAGGGGCGTTCCTGTTCGGGGTCGCGGCTGCGTTGCCTTTCGCGATGGACGCTGTCTCTTTTCTCCTCAGCGCAGCACTGATCCTCAGCGTCGCCGGGAGCTTCCGGACACCGCGCGCAGCGGACCTGCCCCGGACGTCCCTGCGCAGCGATATCGCCGAAGGCGTTCGATACCTCGCCCGACATCGACTCCTGCGAACGTTGTGCCTGCTCCTGGGAGCCCTCAACCTGGCATCGGCCGGGTGGATGGCCGTCGCCGTGTTGTGGGCACTGCAGGTCCTTCACGTCGGGACCACCGGATACGGCTTCCTGTTCCTGGGGGCGGCCGGCGGTGGGCTACTCGGCGCGGTCGTCGCAGACCGTTTGGACGCCCGGATCGGACGAGCCGCCACCCTCCGTCTGGCGTACGGCCTGAGCGTGGCCGCGACGGGCATCCTGACCATCGTCTCCAACCCGTGGATAGCCGGCACCGTTCTCGCGGTTGCCGGCTTCATGGTTCCCCTGTGGAACATCGGAACCGTCTCGCTGCGCCAGGAAGTCGTTCCGCAAGCACTGCTCGGCCGAGTCAACTCCGCCTACCGGATGGTCGGATGGGGAGCAGCGCCCATCGGTGCAGCGTTGGGTGGTCTGGTGGCCAGCACCTACGGACTCCGTGCCACCTTCGCAGCTGGTGCCATCATCCTGGCTTTGGCCGGCATCCTGAGCTACCGCATTGTCAACAGTTCGGCCATCCTGGAAGTCCGGAACCGAGCCCACACGGAAGCGGACGCACCCTGATGAGGCAACGCCTCCTGCCAGCTGCTGGGCCGACGTGGGAGGAAGGGCTACGGCATGAAACATGTCGGCGACGTGCCCGCAGCGACAAAGACGTCCTGATAGCTCTTCCGCTAACCGTCGTTGAGCAGTGACAGAACGTGCTCGATCGGATCGATCGCGGGCTGGCGCACCACATACCTGGTGATGCCGAGTTGTTCTGCCTGACGCCCGAGTTGAGCGGCCATCTCCTTGATGGTGCCGACGAGCGCGAACGGTGTGGTGCCAAGATCACCCACCGGCACACCCTGCGTTCGCTCGCTCAGCTCAGCAAGCGCGTGGGACCGGTCGTCGGTGACCGTCACGGCTTGAACGAGTGCCTCGATCTCGGGCGCTGTGCCACAGCGCTCGCTCTCCTGGCGAACGAGCTCAAGCTGGGCACCAAGGTCCGCGCTGGCCCATCGCAGCTCATGACGATGCCCGTCGGGGCGAGTGCGACCCAGACCGGTCAGCGCCACGACGTCGGCTCGTGCCGCGGCAACCCGCAACACCTGCCGGTTCCCGCCGCCCACCACGAGCCGCACCCGCCCGGCGACGGGAAGATCTTCCAAGCGAGCATCGACCAACTGCACATATCGTCCGTTGGTAGTGACGGTTTCACCGTCGAGCAGACGCGCGACGGCATCGACGAATTCCTCGAGGCGACCCGCCCGGTCGGCAGGTGATGGGCGGTTGCGTCCGGTCGCTTCCCACTCACGGAAGGTATGACCTGCCCCCAGCCCGAACAGAACGCGTCCGGGGGCCAGGATGTCCAGGGTGGCGGCATCGGCTGCCGCCTGCACCGGATCCCGGACACCACACTGCAGAACATAGGTGCCGAGTTTCAGCGTCGCGGTGACAGCAGCGGCCGCTCCCAGCGCTGGCCATGGCGATGCCCCCGCACCCGGATGATCGCCCATGACCAGCGCTTCGAAGCCGCTGGACTCCAGCCGACGCGCCAACGAGGACCATGAGTCGATGTCTCGGGGCTCCGCCTGCACGCTGACCTTGATCACCGCCATTTAACGAGTATGGCGAACGCCGATCAGGCCCGTGGTGGTTCTACGACCCGAACGGCTACCGGGTACCAAACATGGGCTGTCGGTGCGTGTGCTCCCGCTTGACCGGACCAGTCAGCGAGTCGTCATGATGGTCTCGGCAGGTCATCGCGGTAGCCGCGAATCTGCCGTGATCGCTCGGCAAGCTCGGACCTTTGCCGCGCCAGCAACTCGGCTTGCCGGGTGACTTCAGCGTAGATGTCCGTCGCGGTGCGCTCACGCGACGGCGGCACGGGCATGGGCGACCGTGGAGCCGCCTTGACCTGCTTCTGACCCAGTGCGGCTACATCTCTAGATTGGGCCGCTGGAACATCATCAAGGACGACACCCTTCCCGCTCCTCAGAGTCAACTTCGTGCCGTAAACGCCGGCCACGGGCGCATCGACAAAGTCCACTTCGTCCCATGACAAAGAGCTGGTCCGTCGCCACGGTCGGCGAATCCCGGTGGTCGAGACCACCGTCGGCGGGCGCTTTGCCACCCAAAGAGGCCATCCCCAGCCAAGCGGGAGATAGACGAGCAAGAAGTAGGACGGGTGAGAAGAGAGGATGTCCAGCACAACGACAGCGCAGATTGCCGCCGCGAGGATCACGCGCAGCACCGGCTTGATCGGCTCGCGCTTCCTCGGCCGAACACCGACCACAGATTCAAGAGCCTGGCTCACGACTGCATTGTGCCTGTTTCAACTGAGCCACTCCCGATGTCGGCCCCGGTGCTGGCCCCGCCCGCCGTTGCCGGTGGTGTCCTTCGTGAAGCTCGGCTCCGCATCGGCACGATCGCCCGGTCTGGGTCGTCGCCAGCTGACCGGCCGGCAGGAACCCAGCCCTGAGAGATCGGCTGCTGCGGTTCACGGCCATCCCGATAGCCGAACCCCCACCGGCGACGGTTTCACACTCCTGTGGGATGTTGACGACCAAGATCACGCGATCGTCGTTTGAGGATCCTCCTGCGGGAACGAAGATCATCTACGGCGGATGCCGTTGCTGGCGGCGATCGTCACCGCAGGACGTTCGCCAAGCGGGACGGCTCTGTCCGTAACCCGGTGATAGGCGGTGGGTGGCGCGCGTGTGTCAGTTCGGGGGCGGCTGTAGGGCGATCTCGGTGACGTCCACGTCTACTGGAGCATCCAGGATGCTCGCCACGACTACGGCGAGGCTCCGCGGCGACATGCATGCCACTGGGTTGTACGGGCGGCCGAGGTCCGTTCGTATCTTGCGGAGCAGTTCGGTCGCGACGCCGCCCGGGTAGACACTGGTTACGCGAATCCCGTGTGCGGCTTCTTCCAGCCGTAGGGAGTCGGCCACTTCCCGAAGCGCTGTCTTGCTGGCGGCGTAGGACGACCAGCGGGTCAGTTCTGCCGGGCCGATGACGTTTGCCGCCATCGCCTACAATGGAGCGGGCTTGAGGAATTGCGCCTCGGCGCGGGTCGGCTCCCGCGCCCGACGACGGCCCGGGCATCTTGACGCCTCGGTGTCGCTGCATTTTTGCGGGTTCGGGACGAGGATGGAAGGTCGGCAGCAGTGCCCCACATACCGCTCCGAAAGCCGATCCGCGTCCATCGAGGTGACCAGAGACCGCTTGGCGAACGTCTCTGCCGACGCTCAATCGACCAGCAGGATGTCGCGTAAGCCTCGAATGGGACGTGCCAGAGTCCAGACCAGGGCATTGAGCCGTGATCGTCGGAGCTGCGTGTCTGGCATTGACTGCGCTGGCTGACACATTCGGACGGTGAGGACATCAGCGTGACCATGCAGGTGGATCCAGTAGGGGTGCGAGGGGTCCATGTGCGGATTCTGCCTGCTCGAGCGGCATATCTTGTCCCAGACGGTGATCGAGAGGCATTTCTTCACGCTGTTCAGGAGGCTTCCACTCGCTGGGGCGGAGCGACAGAGCTGATCTTGCCGGTGGCCAACGGTCAGATCGGTAAATTCGATCGTCGACTAACCGAGATCGCGAAAATTGACGGCCTTGTCGACATGGGTCTAGCGGATGGGGTGGCCGCCGGCATCGGCACCGAACTCGGGCTTCCGACAGTTGCCCACGCGTACATCGGTCAGGAGTTCCCCTTCCGCTGTGCACCGAATCCATTTAGCGTCTTGGCTGAGAGGATCGATGGCTATTCGCCGGTCTCCGCTGCCGAAGATTCCCCGTTGTGGGCCTCCACTGCAGCGGGCGCGTTCAACCAGGCCGCCCGGCAATGGTTGCGCGACAACTTCTCGCCGATGCAGCCGGGTGTACAGACCACCCCGTGGGGCGAGGATCAGCTCGGTACGGCTCAGCTGGTCCGTTCGACGTGGCTCGACCGTACGGTGCACCACTTCGCAGAGACGTACGGCTCGCAAACTGCTGGCAACCTGCCCCTGATTTTATGGGTGACTGAAGGGGACAGCCTGGACGACTGTTTGGACTTCTGGAATCTGCGGGCGCTGCGCCCACTCGCGTTCGGGTCCATGCCGATGGGACTGGTTCCCGTCGAGGCGTTCGAACACTGGATCAACTTGCCGCAGCAGCTGCTCGGGCAGCTGGGACGTGCCGGCGCGCCGACACCGGACGTCTTTCTTACCAGCCGGTCGGTCGCCGGCGACCGATTGCAGGCGATCGCCGAGCGCATGGGGCTGAAAAAGCAAGATGAGGGGGAAAACGTACTGACGCCTGTCCTCGCCTTTGATCTGTTGACCCGACAGAAAGAGCCGCCATACCAATACCACGTGCTTGCCTATACCCACAGCGTCGCTCTAAATGAGCGCCGATACGGCGTTTCCATCCAAGCCGACGCTTACGTTTCCGGCCCAGTCGCGAATCTGCGGTTCGACTCACCTGTCGAGATCGACGGTGGTCAGTTGCTGCTGCGCCTAGGCGGCGCTCTGTTCGACGGGCTGCCTCGACGACCCGAGGTCGCCGAGCTAATCTCCTCTGGCAGCACGTGGCGCGAGGACGACCTTCAGCTCGCACACTTCGGCCAGCGGCACTACGCGCTGCAGCTCAGAATCCCGCCGCTCGCCGACTGCCTTGACGCCGTCTTGGCGCGCAACACAGACTCCTACAGTCCCTCCGCACCTGGAGTATTGGCAGAAGCACTGGCCTCAAAGGGCGGCACCGCAGGACTGCTTGAGCCAGGCGTGCTACCGATGATCAGGCAGCTTGCGACACCGCGACGTGAGCGTCTGGTCAAAGAGCTCGCCGCGCAGGGAATCTCGTTCGAAACGGCCCAGGACTTGCATGCGCTCGTCGGGGACTGGGCCGACCACCGCACCCGCACATACAAGGCCGCAAGTGACCTGCCCAACGACCCCGGTTGGGATCGGCACACCGTCCTCAATCGGCTCGCCGACCTCAGCTGGGCCGAACGCGGTGCCGAGATCGCGTGCCAGACGTGCCGGACAAAGACGTACCTTCCGATCGACTCCGTCCCAGCGCGCGGCGCACCGATCTGCCCCGCTTGCCTCACCCCAGGGGCCTTGACTGCTCGAGGCGGCACTGACCCGACGATGTTCTACAGATTGGACGGCTTGATCGACACCCTCGCCGATCAAGGCGTTCTCCCCCACCTGGTCGCAATGGCAGCCCTCCAGCGCGACCATGAACGAGTGTGGTTGCGTCCCGGGACCCTTCTCAAACTCGGGCCGAAAGAACACGAGGTAGACATACTGGGCTTCATCGACGAAGACCTGCTATACGGAGAGGTGAAATCCGAAGGATTCCGCCTGACAAACAAAGAGATCGACGACGACCTCCCCATCTGCGCCACCCTCGGAGTCAACGTCTACGTCCTGGCAGCACTAGACGACATCCCCGACCAACTCACGCGGCACGCACAGGAGATGTGCGACCAGCACGGCATCGTCCTTCGCGTCCTCGCACGCCTCGACCCCGCATCGCCGGTCTGAAGATTTCGGGGGCCCCCGTCGTAGGTGATGATTCTGTGGTGGGCGTGTTTGACCTTGGTTCCGACGGAAGGGTACGCCGAAGCCCAGCGACGACCAGGGACCAGCAACCCTCGGTCGATGGCGACGGATTAGCGCAAGAGTAAAGCGACCAAGCCCTCCATCGTCACGGGCAGCGAGGACGCCCCGTAACGGGATCGTGCTGCGGTCACTGACATCGACGGCGCTGAGTCCTCGATCTGGCCGACCGTTTCGTCAGTCCGTCCAAGATGTCGAAGGGCCCAGGTCGGGCCCTACAAGCCGAGGGACGTTCTCAATCCGCGATCGATTTCCTGGAGCAGGCTCACCGGGGCGCGGCCGGCGTGCTGGTCGAGATCCGTCTTGTTCAACGTGACCAGCGCCGTGACATTGACGACCGAGTCCCGCGATAGCCCGCTCGCGGTGGCCGGCAGGAAAACGTTGCCCGGCATCGTCGCCAAGCTGGTGTTGGACGTGATGACCGCGGCAATCACGGTGGCCAACCGGCTGGTGTTGTAGGTATCGGCCGAGACCACCACCACCGGTCGGCGCTTGGCTGGTCGCGAGCCCGCGGGCGCACCCAAGTCCGACCAGTAGATTGCCCCACGTTCGATCACCACTCGTCCGAACTGTCTTCCAGGACACGACGGCCAGCCTCGACGGCAGCCGGCGCAGAATCATCGGGTCGAGTCTGCGTATCAACAGCCTGGTTGATCTGCTCGGTAATCGATCCCGCGTCAAGTTCGTCGACGTAGCGGGCGGCCGCACGACTGAAGAACTCCGATCGACTAACGCCGAGTTCGTGGGCTCGGCGTGAAGCCTTGTCAAAGGTCTCGTCGGGCACCGAGATCGCTGTTTTCATGGTCTGAGTATAACTCGGTATGACTCAGATTGCGCAGCCTCCCCAACGGGCCCGCTGAGCGATCTTCTACCGGGCGCTCGTTCCGGTGATCGTTTCCCCCAACCGGTCGCTCCCGCGACCCGCTCACTGCGGTCACTCACGGTCGTGCCAGGTAGCGAACTGACCGGAGCACACTCGTGACCGTGCCCGCGCCTTGGAACGTGAACATCCACTACGACGGCACGTTGGGCGCACTCGTGCCGTCCACCGCCAGAAGTGTTCTCGACGTCGGCTGCGGGGACGGCTTCCTGGCCGCATCATTGGCACGCCGGGTATCGCACGTCGTGGCCCTCGACCTCGATCAACCAGTCCTGGATCGGGCACAGGCGCGGTTTCCCGACGTCCCCGTGACCTGGCTCCACGGTGACGTGCTCGCCGACGTCGTCTCGCCGGGCAGCTTCGACGCCGTCGTCTCAAACGCGACACTGCACCACCTCCCGGACACTCGAACCGGATTGCGGCGCCTGAGCACCTTGATACGCCCCGGCGGCGTCTTGGCGATCGTGACCTTTGCTCGCACCGAATTGGCGCGAGCTCCCGTGGGCGTCGGCCGCCTTCATCGCTCGAGGAGTGGCCATCAGGGCGCACGGAAAGTGGGAGCACAGTGCGCCGACGGTGTGGCCCCCCGTCGACACATTCCGTCAGCTACGTGCGGTTGCCAAGACCGAGATGCCCGGCGCTCGCGTTTCCCGCCTGGGCCTCGGCAGAGTACTGATCCACTGGCTAGCCCCGACGTCCGCAGGTAACGACATCGGGACGCCCAGATAGCGGATGGTCATGCGGCACTCGGGCACACGACAGGCATTCGCGCCGTGTCGGGGCGCGGCGATACCGTCGGTCTATGCCGAACTTCGCTGTCACCCTGGTGCACGCCTCCAACTGGGACAGGAACCGCCCGATTCGTGAGCAGGCTCGCTGGACTGAACACGCGGCGTTCATGGACGGCCTCGTCGACGACAGGTTCATCGTGGTGGGTGGCCCACTGGGCGACGGCGAACAAACGTTGCACCTGGTCGATGCCCTCGACGAGCAAGCGGTGAGAAACCGTCTCAGAACCGATCCTTGGGCTCAAATGGGCCTGCTGGAAGTCGGCTCCGTTACGGAATGGTCGCTCTGGCTTGACGGCAGAAGCGCCGCCCGGTAATCGACCCCCAAACGACGATAGCGCGATCTTGGCCAGCGGCGGCAGAGAGGCCGCCCGTCATCACCGGTTGTCATTCGTCTAACGGCTGTATCACTCGTCTGGCGATTGTGGACCACCGGATTGATGAGGAGGTGGGGTGGGGGTGGCTGTCCGCATGGTGACCAGGAGGGTGGGGAGGGCGCTGATGAGGGCGATTCCGCGGAGGACTCCGGCGATCGGGTACGGGGCGCGCAACCCGAACTGGTGGGCCAGCAGGCCGCCGGTCAGCGCTCCGAGTGGGATCAGTCCCCAGCCCAGGAGCCGGTAGACGCTGTTGACCCGGCCCAGCAACTCTGCTGGCACGATCTGTTGTCGCAGGCTGACGGTGACGATGTTCCACATGGTGGTGGCGAATCCGTTCAAGGCCAGCAGTGCGCCGAGCACTTCGGCGTTCGGGCTCACTCCGATTCCGGCGAACAGGATTACGTTTGCGGTGAGCGCCGCCAGCAGCGCGGGCAACGCGCCGACCCGGGCGACGATAGTTGCGTTGACCAGTCCGCCGAGCACGCTGCCTACGGCGGCCCCGGCCAGGAGCAGGCCGAAGCCCCGGGAACCAAGGTGCAACGTCTGCGTCGCAAGCAATACCAGCGTCACACTGCCGAGCTGGAAGCAAAACGTGTTGACGCCCAACAACAGTGCCAGGGTCCGTAGAAGACGGTGGCGGGTGAGCCAGCGCAGCCCTTCAGCGATGGCGACCTTGATGGACGGCTGATTCGGTGATGTCGGGTTGCGGGGTGTCCGGCGGCGGCGGGGCAGCGTCGCCAGCAAGGCGGCGGACAGGGCGAACGAGGCGGCGTCCACCCCGAACGGCAGGGCAACCGCGATCGCAAAGAGCAAACTTCCCACGGGCGGCCCGAGGAACTGTTGCCCGATGGTGGTGACCGTGTACTGCTTGCCGTTGGCCTTGTGCAGCAACGCCGGCGCGACGAGGTCGGGCAGGATCGCCTGGGCTGCGTTGCTGAAGAGCACCTCGCAGGCACCCAGACCGAACGCCATGACCGCGAGCATGGCAATGCCGACGTGGCCGAAGGCGGCGAACAGGGCGATGACACCGACGATGACGGCCTGGATCGCCTGCGAGGTCCACATCAGCGCGACCCGATCTCGACGGTCGACGACGGCCCCGGCCGGGAGGGAGAACAGCAGCCACGGCAGGTACGACGCCGCCGAGATCATCGAGATCAACCGCGGATCGTGGGTGATGCTCACGGCCAGCAAAGGCACAGCCACCGCGAACGCACCGTCTCCGACGTTGTCCACAGCAGCCGCCCACCACAGCCGCCAATAGGCCGCCGGTAGAGGTGCCGTACTGCTGGTTTTGACCATGCAGCAGATCGTCGATGACCAGAGGCCTTCCGGACACTGTTTAGCTGGGCGCTACATAATCGGTGGGTGCCGCTGATTCTGGATCTGGACGTCGCTGACCTGGCCGCGACCCGTTTCGCGATATCTCCCCTGTCGGAAACCATCACCGGTCTGCAACAACTGGGATACCGCGCACCGCGGGAGAGCAACCTGCGCTGGCTGCGATGGGCCAGAGAGGAACTTGCTGCCCGCCCACTGGAGTTGCCATGCACCTGGCCGCTGCTGGTCAACAACCGGCCCAGTTGGCCCCAATTCCTGCTACCGGCACCCAGCGGTCCCAGGACCACGATCGGTGACGCCCTGGAAGCGATGCAGCGGACCACGGCGCGCCAGGTCCGCGCCAGTCTGCACCGGGTGTTCGGTGACAGCCTTCCCGACAGCGCCGCCGAACTCGACGCCCACCCGGCCGCCGGCCTCCGAGTGATCGCCGCCGAGCTACGCCAGGCCCACGACCGGCTCATCGCACCGCACTGGCCCCGCATCCGGGCCGTCCTGGAGGCCGACATCGCCTACCGCTCCACCCGACTGACCGCAGGGGGAGCCGAGCGACTGTTCGCCGACCTGCATCCCGACCTCCGGTGGCACCACGGGCGGCTCAGCCTGGAACACGATCGCCGCAACCGCAGGATCAAGCTGGGTCCAGGCGGGCTGGTACTTCTACCAGTTGCGCTGGGCCCGACGTACGTCCTGATCAAGGGCGCCACCTCCACGCAGACGACACTTCGATACCCGGCCCGCGGCACCGGCACCCTGTGGACTGCAGGAACCCGGCCCGTGCCTGGCAGCGCGGTCCGACTGCTCGGCCGGCAGCGCGCACAACTGCTGGAGGCGTTGCGCTCACCGGCCACGACCACCGCACTGGCGGCCGCACTCCAGGTCACCGCCAGTGCAGTGTCACAACACCTGGCCATCTTGCGTGAAAGCGGTCTGGTCGCCGGCGAACGAATCGGGCGCAACGTGTTTCACATGACCACCGAACGTGGGCTTGACCTGCTCAATCCGAACCTCGCACAACCTTCCTGGTCGACCACGCCGGAAACCTGCCCGGCACCGACACAGACGTCCCGATAGCCCATCCCGCTGCGGTGACGGTCGCTGACCGGATGGTCCCGTCACCGGTCGGGGTTCCTCGAGCGGGATCCTCTGTCAGCGCAAGGTGATGACATTGCCAGTGATGAGCCACGCGGCTTCGGAGGCAAGGTAGGCGATGACGTCGGCCACCTGGTCGGGAGCGGCAACGTGGAAATGGGTGGAACTTGTCGCTACGCCGTCACGAACCTCGTCCGTTACCCAGCCGGTGTCTGTGACGGGTGGATGCACCACATTCGCCGTAATCCCGAGATCGGCTAGCTCGAGCGCTGCAGACATCGTGTAGTTCACCTGGGCTGCCTTGGCTGCGCCGTAGGACACTTCCTCTGGAAAACCCATGTCCCCGCCCGATGACATGCTGACGATTCGGCCCCAGGCAGCCGACCGTGCACGGTGACGTCGAGCGAACTCCGCGATCAGGAGCGCCGGCGCCATCGCGTCGACCCGGAACTGTTGCTCCCAGGTCTGCGCGGTGACCGGTGCCAGGCGACGACCGAACCGGTCGTGCTCTCGTGAAACAAAGGTGTCTTGGACCCAGCCGGTCGCGTTGTTGACCAAGATGTCCACCGGCCCGAGCTGCGCCTCGGCAGTATCGAACAACTGACGCGGAACATCTGGATCCGACAGGTCCGCTTCGAAGCCAATGGCGTTGCCGCCCGCCGCCACGATTCGCTCTACGACCTCGTTGGCGCTACCCGCGCCTGTTGATGCGGTAGGCCTCCGTAGTGCCGGGATCGACGAGGTCCTCGACCCGCAAGTACGTGCACAACACGCTGACGCCGTCTTGAGCCAGCGACTGCGCGACGGCCGCCCCGATGCCATGATTCGCGCCGGTCACTATCGCTACGTGGGAGCCAACCTTCACCGCTCAGAACATAGAGCATCGGCACGTGCAGTCTGCGCGAGCCTTTCCCCTCGCGCGGACGGATTCCCGGAGAAGTAACACTGAGTCCGCCATCCGCTACCGCGACGGGTGCTGAAGGACTGATTGGGAGTCGAGCCGCTAGGGTTCGACTGGTGTTCGTGGGTCAGCTGCCGGTGCGCATAGTGCCGATAAACGTCGTGGCCGCTTCGCGCGTAGGGAGATGCGACGAGGCCGTGTTGATGTCGGCAGCACGCTGGGCCGGCAAAGGGATCCACCCGTGACACTTCACGGCGCCATTATTGCCGAGAGCCTGCTCGTCGGGTTCGTCTTGGAGCAGGTGCCGCTGACGGTCACTCGACTGTCACGCACCGCCATCACCGATCCGGCGCCGTCCCAACCGGAGGTCTGGACCCTCCTCGAGTTCGAGGCCGACTCGGACAACGCCGACGTGTTGAGCAGGCACCTTTCGAGCGGCCTGGCTAGCCCGGGTTGGTATGGCAGCTTTGACTCCGATGGCGAGGTCTGGGTGATCTTTCCGGGCCGGGTGTTCCACTACGAGCGAGCCAACATTGCAACGCACAACCAGGTGTGCCGCTATGCCCACGCGGCCGGAGTTCCCGACGACCAGTGCGACTGGTAACCGCGCTGCAGGCCACCGGGGACCTGCACCGAGGCTTCGGGTGCTGCCAGTGCCGATTGCCGCAACCAGCGCCACACCCGGCAGTCGTCCGGCTTCATCCGAGCCTCAATCGCGGTCAGGTGATGCATTGTCGGCCAGCGATCTACTCCGGCTGAACGCGCGCCCGTAGCGGGATCCATCACCGGGCGGCGGCCGCAGGCGATCGCCCAAAAGGCGACGCCGACAACTACGGACACTGGCGGAGGAGCAAAATGTCGTCTCGGCATGACGGTCGCCGTGGCAGGACGCGTCGCCGGACG
>JAABUO010005984.1_pt1 | contig 14062 bp, 10 predicted proteins | sample 5559291 | NCBI WGS metagenome assembly JAABUO01 (sample SAMN10711878, study PRJNA513372) | rock metagenome | isolation source: Antarctica rocks | place: Antarctica: Victoria Land, Finger Mt sud | reverse complement strand
AGTCGTCCTCCGTCATTCCCGTCAGCATGGCCGATTCCCTTGATACCGGTCGCCCATTGATTCGATGAAGTGCTGATTCGGGAACCCCCTACGTGATACTTTCCGCTATCCGTCCACACGGCCTAGGGCGGGGACGGAGGAGGCGGCAAGCAAGGCTGGGCTCTGCCCAGACCCGCCAGGGGCGAGCCGCCCCTGGACCGGCTTTACTTAAGGAGTGGATTCCAAAGGCCTGCCTTTGGCGGAGTTCGAGGCCCATACCTAGGGGGGCCTCAACCTTGCTTGCTGACCCACTCCGCGTTCAGCACATGCACCATCGCCGCGACCCCGACCACCGGCACCAGCAGGTTGAGCCCCGGCACCGCCGCCGCCGCCGCCAGCGCCGCGCCCTGCAGCAGCACCGCGCCCCGCCGCCGGCGGTAGGCAGAGCGGGCGGCCTCGCGGCCCATGCGGCGCATCGCCACCGCGACGAACAGGCCGCGCCCGATCGCCCACGCCGCCACCGCCCAGCCGAGCAGCAGCCCGATGCCCGGCAGCAGCAGCGCCAGCAGCAGGGCCACGACGTTGAGCCCGAGCACCGCCGCGCCGAGCGCCGCGCCGTCCCAGGCCTGCGCCGCCAGCGCCGCGCCCCGCGGCTCCGGCAGCGCTGGGTACCAGGCGCGGTCCACGGCGCGGGCGACGCGCTCCAGGTAGAGGGTGGCGATCACCACGGCCACCGGCAGGAACAGGAACAGCGCCGCCGCCGCCGCCAGCAGCGCGCCGGCGCCGCCGCCGAGCCAGGCCCACGCGCCGTGCGCGGCGAGCCAGCCGTGCACGCCCCACGCCGTGCCCCAGCACAGCAGCGCGAACCCCGCCGCCGACCACAGCACCGAGCGGAGCAGCACGCCGACGAACACCGGGTCGTCGAGCTGGCGCAGCGCGCGGAGCAGCGGCGCGCCCGTCACCGCCCCGCCCTCGCCGCCGCGCGCACCGCCACGAGTCCGCTGCCCTCCGCCGGCGGTGCGGGCACCACGAGTCTGTCCATGCCGGGACCATGCCCGCGGGCGCTCGACCGGACAAGGCCGCCACGAGGCGGTCAGCGCCCCGGCCCGAGGTCCGGCGGGCGAGGCGAGGGCTCTGCCCCCTGTCTGCCAAAAGCCGGGCTGCCAAAAGCCGGGCTCCGAAGGTCGGGCCTGCGGGCCCCACGGGCCGGCCCGGGTCCCGTCATCGGCCCGGGCCGTGGCCGCCGTACCGGGCGGTGCTGCGGCGCGGGCGGCACGAGAGCGTTGTGGCGGGCGCGAGGCTGCGATACCTCGTTGCAGCGGCGTGGGCCCGGCCGGTCCGAGGAGCCATCCAGACACCGTGGACCAACCGCAGCCTCCGGACGCTCCGAGACACAGGGCCGGCGGCGGGGGGCCGCCCCGCTCCGGGTCGCGCCCTCGCCTCGCTTCGCGGCGCGGGACGGGGCCGCGCACGATCCGCAACAGCATCCTGGCCGCGTTCCTGTGCATGACGCTGATCACCGCGGCGCTGGGGTGGTTCTCGTTCCTGGGCATCCGCCGCGCGGGCGGGCTGGTGATCGAGACCTACGACCTGTCGCTGCAGTCCATCAGCTACGCCCGGGCGGCGGCGGTCGACCTCGCCGGGATCGAGGCGGCGCTGGCGCGGCGCAGCCTGGCGGACGGGCCGCGGCGCCAGGCCAGGGTCGAGGAGCACGCCGCCGAGCTGCAGCGCTCGCTGCAGGAGGACCTCGACATCGTCGCCAGCCGCGCCCGCTCGCCCGAGGCGGTCAGGGAGGCGCAGGGCGCGGAGCAGGCGTTCGGACGCTGCGCGGCACGGCCCCCGCCCCCGCTGGCGGCCCAGCCTTTGGCGGCCCAGCCTTTGGCAGCCCGATCGTCGCCGGCCTGGCCGCCGCCGCCGGCGGAGCTGGTGACGGACGCGGACTGGCAGACGCTCGACCGGTGCGTGCGCGAGGTCGAGGGCCATATCGAGACGCTGGTGGAGATCACCGCCGGCGACGGGTTCCTGTACCGGCAGCGGGCGCTGCGCGCGATCGGCACCAGCCTCGGGCTGGACGCGCTCGCGGTGCTGGCGGCCGTGGGGCTGTCCGGGCTGCTGACCTGGCTGCTGACGCGGCGCATCGTGGGGCCGGTGCGCGCCGCCGCCGCCGCGCGCATCGCCGAGGGCGAGCTGGAGACCGCGATCCCGCAGGGCCGCGAGGACGAGCTGGGCGCCCTGCTCGCGGCGATGGCGGTGATGCGCGACAACATCCGCGCGATGGTGGAGGCCGAGGTCACCCAGCGGCGCTCGGCGCAGTCGCTGCTGGTGGACGCGGTGGAGAGCACGGCCGAGGGCGTGGTGCTGGTTGACCGGCGCGGCCGCATCGCGCTCGCCAACAGCCAGGCGGCGGAGTTCTTCCCCCGTGCCGGGGCGCTGCTGCGCGCTGGCGCGCCGTTCGCCCGGCTGGTGGGACCCGAGGCCGCGGCGGAGTCCGCCCGGGCACCGCCCGCCGGGCTGGACGACCCCCGCGCGAGGTCGCCCGAACCGGATCTCGGCCGGCGGACCGGCCAGGACGCCGGCCAGGGTGCCGACCATGCCGTCGAGCGGGCCGTCGACCTGGGCGTCGACCTGGGCGTCGCGGCGGCGCGCGGGACCGCGGCGGCGCCGGGCACGCCTCCGGCCTTCGGGGTCGCGGCCCGACGCGGCGCGGCTGCGGACGAGGCGGGGCATCGCGCCGCGAGCCCCGCCGGCTACACCGGGGAATGGCAGCTCGCCGACGGGCGCTGGCTGCGCGTGAGCCGCAGCCCGACTCGCGAGGGCGGCTTCGTCGAGATCTACAGCGACATCACCGAGCTGCGCGCGCGCGCCGCCGAGCTGGAGCGGATCAACCTCCAGCTCGACGCGGCGCTGAGCAACATGTCGCAGGGGCTTGTGCCAGTACGACCGCGACGGCCGCCTGCTGGTGGCCAACACCCGCTACCGCGAGATCTTCCGCCTGCCCGTCGGCGCCGTGGTGCCCGGGCTGTCGCTGCGCGAGATGATCGGGCTCACCGTCGCGGCCGGCAACCACCTGCGCGGCCTCGACGACCTGCACCGGGAGTGGACGGGCCTGGTGGCGCAGCGGCGCGAGGCCACGCTGTGCCACGAGCTGCGCGACGGCCGCGCGGTGGCGGTCTCGCACCAGCCGACCGCCGACGGCGGCTGGGTCGCGACCTTCGAGGACGTCACCGACCGCAGGCGCGCCGAGACGCAGATCATGTTCATGGCGCGCCACGACGCCCTGACCAGCCTGCCCAACCGCATCCTGTTCGGCGAGCGGGTGCAGGCGGCGCTGGGCACGCTCGCGCCCGGCCCCGCCCCGCCGGCCGGCGCAGGCGGCCACGCCGGGGCGGCCGAGGCGGGCGGGGCGGCCGGGCGGCCGGGCGGCGGTGCCCCGTCCGGCACTCCCGCGACGGGCGACGTCGCCGCCGGCACGGCACGGCCTGGGCGGCCGGCGCGGCTCCCGCGGCCGGCGCCGCGCCGGGGCGGCCGTTCGCGGTGATGCATCTCGACCTCGACCACTTCAAGGCCGTCAACGACGCGATGGGCCACCCCGCCGGCGACCGGCTGCTGCAGCAGGTGGCGCAGCGCCTGCTGGACTGCGTGGGCGAGGACGACACCGTGGCCCGGCTCGGCGGCGACGAGTTCGCGGTGGTGCAGCGCGGGCTGCTCGGCCCCGGCGAGGCGGGGCTGCTGGCGCGGCGCATCGTCGCGGCGCTGGCCGAGCCGTTCGCGCTCGACAGCGCCCGCGTCTCGATCGGCGTCAGCGTCGGCATCGCCGTGGCGCCCGCCGACGGCCGCGACGCCCCCGCGCTGCTCAAGAACGCCGACATGGCGCTGTACCGGGCCAAGGCGGAGGGCCGCAGCACCGCGCGCTTCTTCGAGCCGGCGATGGACGCCCGGGTGCAGGCGCGGCGCCGGCTGGAGCTGGACCTGCGCCGCGCGCTCGACCGGGAGCAGTTCGAGGTCCGCTACCAGCCGCTGCTCGACCTGCGCACCGGCCGCATCAGCGGCTTCGAGGCGCTGCTGCGCTGGCACCACCCCGAGCATGGCCTGGTGCCGCCGGGCGAGTTCATCCCGATCGCCGAGGAGGTCGGCCTCATCGTCGCGATCGGCGAGTGGGTGCTGCACCGCGCCTGCCGCGAGGCCGCAGGCTGGCCCGAGGGCGTCGGCGTCGCGGTGAACGTCTCGCCCGCGCAGTTCCGCACGCCGCGGCTGGTCGAGGGGGTGGGCGAGGCGCTGGCGCGCTCCGGCCTGGCGCCGGATCGGCTGGAGCTGGAGATCACCGAGACCGTGCTGCTGCGCGAGAGCGAGTCCGTGCTGGCCACGCTGCACGAGCTGCGCGCGGCCGGGGTGCGCATCGCCATGGACGATTTCGGCACCGGCTACTCCTCGCTCAGCTACCTCCGCTCCTTCCCGTTCGACAAGATCAAGATCGACCAGAGCTTCGTGCGCGACCTCGCGCGCAGCGCCGACAGCCTGGCGATCGTGCGCGCCACGATCGGCCTGGGCGCCAGCCTGGGCATGAAGGTCGCGGCCGAGGGCGTGGAAACCCCCGAGCAGGTCGCGATCCTGCACGCCGCGCGCTGCGACCAGATGCAGGGCTTCCTCTACAGCCGGCCCTGCCCGGCCGAGGCGGTGGCAGGGCTGCTGGCGCGGTTCGGCTACGGGGGGACGGAGGCGTGGGGCTGACGGCAGGCAAGCAAGATAAGGTCGAGGCTCCGCCTCGAACTCCGCCAAAGGCAAGCCTTTGGAAACCTCGACTTGGGCCGGCGGCACGACCCCGCGCGACGTGCCTCCGACGTGCGCCGGTCCAGGGGCGGCTCGCCCCTGGCGGGTCCGGGCAGAGCCCGGCCTTGCCGCCCCGCGATTGCCGCCCCGCCCCGCCCGGTGATACGAGCCCCCGCCGGCGCCGCCGCGCGCGGCCATCCCGGGGACACGCCCATGCAGCCAGCACGCTTCGACCTTCTCGGCATCGGCAACGCCATCGTGGACGTGGTCGCGACGGTTTCGCCCGACTTCCTGTCGCGCCACGACATGCGGCCGGGCGCGATGGCGCTGATCGACGCGAAGGCCGCGGCCCGGCTGACCGCGGCGCTGCCCGGCGCGCGGCAGTTCAGCGGCGGCTCGGCGGCCAACACCTGCGCGGTGGCGGCGGCGCTAGGGGCGCGCGTGGCGTATGTGGGCAAGGTCGCGGCGGACCCGCTGGGCGATGCGTTCGCCCGCGACATCGCCGCCTCGGGCGTGCACTTCCCCACCGCGCCGCTCGAAGGGGGCGCGCCCACCGCGCGCTGCCTGGTGCTGGTGACGCCGGACGCGCAGCGCACCATGAACACCTTCCTCGGCGCCAGCGTCGCCTTCGGCGAGCACGACGTGGACGAGGCGCTGGTGGCGGACTCGGCCGTGACCTACCTGGAGGGCTACCTGTTCGACCCGCCGGCGGCGCAGGCGGCGTTCCGGCGCGCGGCGGCGGCGGCGCACGCGGCGGGGCGGCAGGTGGCGCTGTCGCTGTCGGACGCGTTCTGCGTCGACCGGCACCGCGACGCGTTCCGCGAACTGGTGCGCGGCGAGGTCGACATCCTGTTCGCCAACGAGGCGGAGATCTGCAGCCTGTACGAGCGCGACCGCTTCGAGGACGCCGCCGCCCTGGCGCGCGGCGAGGTGGGGCTGGCGGCGCTGACCCGCAGCGAGCGGGGCAGCGTGCTGTACCGCGGCGAGGAGAGCGTGACGGTGGCGGCGGCGCCGGCCGAGGTGCTCGACACCACCGGCGCGGGCGACGCCTACGCGGCCGGGGTGCTGGCGGCGCTGGCGGCCGGGCGCGGCCTCGCGGAGGCCGGGCGGGTCGGCAGCGTCGCCGCCGCGTCGGTGATCGCGCGCTACGGGGCACGGCCGCCCGAGGGGCTGCGGGCGCTGGCGGGGCTCTGAGCGCCCGTTTGACAATGCTACTACGCCGGTCATCCGACGCGCCTTTCTGCGCTTCCGGTGCTCACGGCCCAGCGGCCGCTCCGCTCCGGTTCTCGAAAGACACGCCGGGCGGCGCCAAGCGGCGCCTCTGACTCGGCGTGGCGCATTCTCAAACGGGCTTTGAGCGCAGGCCAGCAGGGCCGGGCCTTCCCTCCGCTGCCCTTCCAACGACCCGGCCGGGTCGCCGGACCCTTCGGCAGCCACGCCCGGACCCGCCAAAGGTTCGGGGCCTCCGGAAGCCCTTCCCTTCAACAGGAGGATTCCAAAGGCTCGCCTTTGGCGGAGTTTGAGGCAGAGCCTCAACCTTGCTGGCTTCCGCCCCGGCCGGCTTCGTGATCGGCCGCGGCGCAACCCCGCCGCCGGCGCGGAGTAATGCCTGCGCCAACCCCATGATCGCGGAGAGTTCCATGCGCACCTGCACCCTGGCCGTCCTGCTGGCCGTCGGCGTAGCGGCGCCCGCGCTGGCGCAGAGCGCGGCGCCGACCTCGGTCGGCGGCAGCAAGGGCCAGCAGGGCGCCGGCGACCCGAGCACGTCCGGCAGCATGGCCGGCGGCTCCGGCGGCGCGGCCGGCATGCACGCCGACCCGGTGTCGCCGGGCGGCGTCGGCTCCGGCCTCTCCACCAACACCCAGCCCCCGGGCAGCGGCGGGGCCGGAGCCTCGGGTGGCGGAACGTCCGGCGGCGCCCCGGCCGGCGGCGGCGGCGCGGCGCGCTGACGCCCGCCCCGGCGACACACCGTCCGATGCGCAAGGCCCGTCGCCTCGCGGTCCTGGCCCTCGCGGTCGTCCTGCCGGGCACGGCCGGGGCGCGGGCGCAGTACCTCGGGCGCGGGAACGCCGCGGGGATGTCCGGACCGGCCTCCGACCGAGCCAGCAACATCGGTCGCGGCGACACGCCCAGCGGCATCGCGCCGCACCTGCCGATGCCCGACGCGGCGCCGGACGCAGGGCCCGACGCGCTGCTGCGCGCGGCGGACCAGGCGCTGGCGGCACGGCGGACCGGCGCGGCGCAGCAGGCGCTGGAGATGGCGGAGACCCGGCTGCTGGACCGCAGCACCGAGATCGGCGCGAACGGCCGGCCCGACCAGGACCCGCAGGTGCTGCACGTGAGCGTGGCGCTGCAGGCGCTGGGACGCGGGGACATCGCTGCGGCGCGGGCGGAGGTCGCGGCGGCAATGCGGACAAGGCCGCGCTGAGAGCAGCGAGGCAAGGCTGAGGCCCGGCGCTTCAAGGCGGGGCCTCAAGCTCCGCCAAGGGCCGAGCCTCTGGAATCCATTTCCTGGGCAAGTGGTTTCCGGAGGGCGGTGCCTTGGAATGGGCCGTTGGCGGTTCAGGCAGAGCCCCGCCCTGCCTGGCGGCCTTCGCTGCGGTTTTCCCCTCGCACTCGGGCCCGCGCCGCCTTATGTGTGCGCCGCAACACGACACGCGCCGCGTCCCGCTGCCGTGGCCGCCCCTATGGGTCCGGTCCGGCCGCCGACCCGGCGCAGCCGCCCGGAACGAGGGATGGCGTCCTCGGCGCCGTCCTCGGGCGGCGTACGCACAACACCGCGCCGCAGCCACGGCGCCAGACGCAGGCAGCCGCATGGACATCCGCAACATCGCCATCATCGCGCACGTCGATCATGGCAAGACCACGCTCGTCGACCAGCTCCTGCGCCAGTCCGGGTCGTTCCGCGAGCACCAGCAGGTGCAGGAGCGGGCGATGGACCGCAACGACCTGGAGCGCGAGCGCGGCATCACCATCCTCGCCAAGTGCACCAGCGTCGTCTGGCGCGACAGCCGCATCAACATCATCGACACGCCGGGCCACGCCGACTTCGGCGGCGAGGTCGAGCGCATCCTCAACATGGTGGACGGCGTGATCGTGCTGGTCGACGCAGCCGAGGGCGCGCTGCCGCAGACCAAGTTCGTGCTGACCAAGGCGCTCGCGCGCGGCATCAAGCCGATCGTCGTGGTCAACAAGGTCGACCGCCAGGACGCGCGCCCGGACGAGGTGCACACCGAGATGTTCGACCTGTTCGCGGCGCTGGGCGCCAGCGACGAGCAGCTCGACTTCCCGATGCTGTACGCGTCGGGGCGCAACGGCTGGGCGGACACCACGCTGGAAGGCCCGCGCAGGGACCTGGCGCCGATGTTCGACATGGTGATGAGCCACGTGCCGCCGACGCGGCTGGACAAGGAGGCGCCGTTCGCGATGGTCGCCTCGATCCTGGACTACGACAACTTCCTCGGCCGGGTGCTGACGGGCCGCGTCGAGCAGGGGCGAGCCCGCCTGAACATGCCGGTCAAGGTGATGCGCCAGGACGGCACCGTGGTCGAGACCGGCCGCCTGACCAAGCTGATGAGCTTTCGCGGGCTGGAGCGCGTCACCGTCGAGGAGGTCGAGGCCGGCGACATCGTGGCCGTCGCCGGGCTGACCGACAGCACGATCCCCGACACGATCGGCGCGCCGGAGATGACGGCGCCGCTGTACGCGATCCCGGTCGATCCGCCGACGCTGTCGATGACGTTCCGGGTCAACGACGGGCCGCTGGGCGGGCGCGAGGGCAAGAAGGTGACGTCGCGCCAGATCCGCGACCGGCTGTTCCGCGAGGTCGAGGGCAACGTCGCGATCAAGATCACCGAGAGCCAGGAGAGCGAGGCGTTCGAGGTGGCAGGGCGCGGCGAGCTGCAGCTCGGCGTGCTGATCGAGACCATGCGCCGCGAGGGCTTCGAGCTGACGATCGGCCGTCCCCGCGTGCTGACGCGCAAGAACGAGGAGACCGGCGAGCGCGAGGAGCCGATGGAGGAGGTGCTGGTCGACGTGGACGAGCCCTATTCCGGCGTGGTCGTGGAGAAGATGAGCCGCCGCAAGGGCGTGATGCAGGACATGCGCCCGTCCGGCGGCGGCAAGGTGCGGCTGACGTTCCGCATCCCGGCGCGCGGCCTGATCGGCTACCACGGCGAGTTCCTCACCGACACGCGCGGCACCGGCATCATGAACCGCATCTTCGACGGCTACGCGCCGTGGGTCGGGCCGATGGAGGGCCGCCGCAACGGCTCGCTGATCTCGTCCGAGCCGGGGGAGGCGGTGCAGTACGCGCTGTGGTACCTGCAGGAGCGCGGCACGCTGTTCGTCGATCCGGGCGACAAGGTGTACGTGGGGCTGATCCTGGGCGAGCACTCGCGCGAGAGCGACCTCGACGTGAACCCAATCAAGGAGAAGAAGCTCACCAACGTCCGCGCCTCCGGCAAGGACGAGGCGATGCTGCTGATCCCGCCGCGCCGGATGAGCCTGGAGCAGGCGATCGCCTACATCGAGGACGACGAGCTGGTCGAGGTCACGCCGAGCGCGGTGCGGCTGCGCAAGCGCTACCTCGACCCGTCCGAGCGCAAGCGCAACGAGAAGAAGTCGGACAGCCAGGCTGCGTGAGGCTGCGCTCGCCCGAAGGAAGGCCAGAGGCTCTGCCTCTGGACTCCGCCAAGGGCTCGCCTTTGGAAACCCCTACTTAAGTCACGGGATCAAAGGGCCTCCGGCCCTTTGCGGGTCTGGGCAGAGCCCAGCGCTTTCTTGCTGAGGGACCGCCGCCTCCTGCTGATGGCCGCGTTCGGCTTCGCGAGCGGCCTGCCTTTGCCCCTGACCGGCCTGACGCTGCGCCAGTGGCTCAGCGAGCACGGCGTCTCGCTGGGCGCGGTTGGCCTGACCGCGTGGATCGGGCTGTCCTACACCCTGAAGTTCCTGTGGGCGCCGCTGCTCGACCAGGTGCGGCCGCCGCCCGGGCTGCGCCGCCTCGGCCGCCGCCGCGGCTGGCTGGTGGCGATCCAGGCCGCGCTGGCGGCGGCGTTGCTGGCGCTGGCGTGGTCGGAGCCCTCGAACGCGCCGGCGCTGGTGGCGGTGGCGGTCGGCGTGGCGTTCCTGTCGGCGAGCCAGGACATCGTAGTGGACGCCTGGCGGATCGAGACCTTCCCGCAGGACGCGCAGGGCGCGGCGATGGCGGCCTACGTGTGGGGCTACCGGGTGGCGCTGCTGGCGTCGGGCGCGGGGGCGATCGGGCTGGTGGGGCCGCTGGGCTGGCACGGGGCGCTGTCGTGCATGGCGGGGCTGTCGGCGCTCGGCGTCGCGGCGAGCCTGCTGGCGACGGAGCCGGCGGCGGTGCTGGCGGCCCGCGTCGAGGGCGTGGCCGGGCGGCTGCGGGGCGCGGTGGTGACGCCGCTGCGCGAGTTCCTGCGGCGGCCGGGGGCGGGGGAAGTCCTGGCCTTCGTGCTGCTGTTCAAGCTGGGCGAGGCGCTGGCGGGGCCGATGGCGATCCCGTTCTACCACGACATGGGGTTCGACCGGGCGGCGGTGGCGCGCGCGCTGTTCCTGCCGTCGCTGACGGCGAGCCTGGCGGGCTCGGCGGCGGGCGGGGTGCTGGTGGCGCGGGTCGGCACCGGCCGCGCGCTGGTGCTGACCGGGTTCGCGCAGATGGCGACGCTGCTGCTCTACCTCGCGGTCGCGGCGTCGCATGGCGACGTGCGGGTGCTGTACCTCAAGGTGCTGGTGGAGGGGTTCGCCGAGGCGATGGCCGACGCGGCGTTCATCGCCTACCTGTCGGGGCTGTGCGCGGTGGCGTACACGGCCACGCAGTATGCGCTGCTGTCGTCGCTGGCGGTGGTCGGCGTGCGCACGCTGGGCGGGGTGTCTGGGTTCCTGGCGCAGGCGCTGGGCTGGGTGCCGTTCTACGGGGCGGCGGTGCTGACGGCGCTGCCGGCGATGGGGATCATGGTGCACCTGCTGCGGCGGTTCCCCGGGACGGGCGGAGCCAGGGAAGCAAGGCCAGAGGCTCTGCCTCTGGACTCCGCCAAAGGCTGAGCCTTTGGAAACCCTCCATAGAAGCTGATATCCCCGACGGGATCGGGCATGGCCGGGGGGAGCGCCGCAGCTTTCCTTGTGCGGGCACTCCGGCTGCGACCACACTTCGCGGCGTGATTCTGGCGAGGGAGTGCGATGTCGGCGGCATCGAAGACACGGCGGGTACGCCCGGGGATCCTGTGCACCGTCTGGCACGCCTGGGTCAGCACCTGGGCCGCGATGCGGGACATGCCGTTGGCGTTCCTGCTGACGGCGGCGGCGTCCGTCCTGCTCGCAATCGTGATCGCCCACCTGGTCGCCCCACCCGTCGTCGTGCCGCCGGGACAGGAGCCACCGGCGATCTCCTACGGCACGGCAATCCTCTCGCTGCTCCGCCTCCTGCCGGTCTCCTTCGCGTATGCCCTGACCCTGGCGCCGCTGGCCGTCGCCATGCACCGCTTCGTGGTGCTCGGCGAACGCCAGACGCTGCTGCCGCTGCGCCCGCTGTCGCGTGTGGTGGGCTACGCAGCCTGGGTGACGCTGTTCAATGCGTGCATCAGCCTTCCCGGACTCATCGTGCAGACCTCGACACCCGCCCAGACGCTGGTCGTATGTCTGACCTTCGTCGTCATGGTGGCGACGGTGCGCCTGACGCTGCTGTTCCCGCAGATCGCCGTCCGAACGGCGGGGGAGCCGCTGCGCACGTTCTGGGCCATCACCAGATGGCGCTTCTGGAACACGGCGACCGTGCTGGTCCTGGCCATGGTTCCGGTCCTGGCGCTGCAGTTCCTGATCGTGCTGGCGGTTTCCGGCACGATCACGGCAGCAACGATGGCGGCAGTGAGTGACTTGCCGCTCCTGTCGGCACTGAACGCTCCATACGTGGCCATGGGGGCGGCCGCCGCGTCGTGGTTGTTCGTCGGCTATGGCCTGGCACCTGGTACGCACGAAGGCGTGCCAGTGGCGCCGGAGTGACCACGGCCTGCCACAGAACCAAGGCAGGCAAGGCTGGGCTCTGCCCAGACCCGCCAAAGGCCGGGGGCCTTTGGAAACCCGTGCCTTAAGTGAGGCAGGTCCAGGGGCGCTGCCCCTGGCGGAGTTTGAGGCAGGGCCTCAACCTTGCTCGCTTCCTGTCTTCAGGCCACCGGCTCCGCCGGCACCTGCACCCGCGGCGCCTCCGCGCGCGGCGCGTCCCCGGGGCTGTCGCTCAGCATCTCGATTCGCCCGGTGATGGCGCCGCCGTCCTCGACCTGGAGCCGGCGGCAGCGCGCCGTGCCGAGCACCTTGCCGGTGGCGCGGACCACGAGGTTGCCGCGCGCGGTGAGCGTGCCGTCGATGGTGCCGGCGACCTCGGCCTCCTCGACCTCGACCTCGCCGCGGAACACGCCGCCCTGGGCGATGGACAGCTCGGCGGCGTGGATCATCGTGGCCTCCACGGTGCCCTCGACCACCAGGCGCTCGGCGTCCTGCACGATGCCCTGCACCGAGATGCCGCGCCCGACCACGAGGGTGCGGCGCTCCGCGGCCTGCGCGCGGGGCGGCTGGCCGGGCCGCCCGCCGGGCTGCTGCGCGCCGGACGGCGGGGCGCCCGGGCTGCTGGACATGGGGCTGCTGGACATCGGGGACGGGCTGGGGGGCATGGACGGGCGGGCCATGGTCGGGGCCTCCTTCGGCGGGGCGGTGAATGCGGGGCGGAACGGGGGCACGCCGAGGCCGGTGTCGACCGGGCGGGGCGGCGGGGGCGCCGCCGCGGGGCCGGGAAGCGCCTGCTCGAACAGCGACGGGGCGCGCGCGTCGTCGGCGTCGCCGGGGCCGGGCTGGAATGCCTCGGTCTCGTCTGGCTTGCGGCGTCTGAACAAGGAAGCCTCCCTTCGCGCTGAGCGTTCTGCCTCGGAGAGTCGAGTCGGGATCAGCGTAGATTCAATGGCCTATCACCCGAAGCTCAGTCCCACAAGCGATTGCGGGACCGTTCTCGGAGTGTTCGCCTACCGCGAAGTTATGCCACTCGCGCAACGGTTGCGCTCCTCGCGGCGCCATGCCGCCGGCGATGCCGCATGGCGATGTCCCGGTCCGGGTGTCGCCGGGCGGGGCGGGGGCTCAACCCGCCACCCGCCAACGGCCGAGCCTCGGGAAACCACCTGCCGGGGGTGCGTCGTTCCGTCCTGTGCCGCGGGCCCCGACCGGGTGCAGGTCCCGGACGCTCGGCCCGGCGGGTCCAGGGCGAGGTCCTGCCCTGCCTGGCCGCGTCGCCCGCCGACACGCCGGACTTTCCCGGTCCGCCGCGCCCCGCGACACTGCGCCGGCACGCCGCGCGCCGGCCGCCACGCAGTCCCGCCGGAGCCGCCATGGCCACGCACACCACCTGGCTGACCCACGCCCTGACCGTCGCGATGCGCGAGTCGCGGTTCGCGGCGCCCGCCGAGCCGCTGGACCCGGCCGGCCTGCGCCACGCCCGGGCGGCGCGGCGCCTGGCGGACCCCTCCGACCCGCTGCCGCCCGGCCCGGCGCCGCCCGGCGCCGCGTGGTGCAGCCCGGCCGCCTGCGCGCGCGAGACCGCGGCGGCGCTGGGGCTGGACGCCGCGCCGGAGGCCGCCCTGCGCGACGCCGACCCCGGCGCCTGGGCAGGCCGCGGCGCCGCCGAGATCGCCGCCGCCGACCCGGCCGCGCTGGCCGCCTGGCTGCGCGACCCCGACGCCGCGCCGCCCGGCGGGGAAAGCGCCCACGCGGTGCTGGCGCGGGTCGGCGCCTGGATGGACGGGCTCGGCGAGGGCCGGTTCGTGGTCGTCACCCACGCCGCGGTGGTGCGCGCGGCGATCGTGCACGCCCTCGGCGCCGCGCCGGGATGCGGGCTGCGCATCGACCTGGCGCCGCTGTCGCGCACCGTGCTGTCGCGCAACGGCCCGTGGCGGATGCAGTCGGCGGGCGCGCGCAGCCCGCCGGCGTCCGAGGGGGGCTGATCCTGGCGGCCAGGACCGCCGAGAAACAATGCCGATGGCCCCTGGTATCGAACTACCAGGAAGCAAGGCCGGGATCTGCCCGGACCCGCCAAAGGCCGAGGCCTTTGGAAACCATTCCTTGAAGGAAGACAAGCTCAACCTGACAGGGTGCCCGCACGCCAAGTAGTTGGTTGGACAACGTTTGTCTGTCCCAAGCCGGGTCTAGGCCGTGTGGACGGATTTAACCAACATCAGTCCGCACGCAAAACTGATGATGGCTGAGTAGCTGGTGTCGGTCTTCTCGCATCGCATGGCGACGCGTTTGAACCGATTGAGCT
>JAABUO010005980.1_pt1 | contig 14070 bp, 17 predicted proteins | sample 5559291 | NCBI WGS metagenome assembly JAABUO01 (sample SAMN10711878, study PRJNA513372) | rock metagenome | isolation source: Antarctica rocks | place: Antarctica: Victoria Land, Finger Mt sud | reverse complement strand
TGCTTAGAGGACCGAAAACCTTGGAACAAAAGACTTCCTTAACCACAAGCAACGGACCTAAGCCCTAGCGCCTTAGTCCCCCTTAAAAAGCTCCTTCCCTCCGTCCGCTTCGAGGTATCCCCTCCGACGACATTGTAGCCCCCTCCTCTACGCCCGAATCACTTTCCTAGGTTTTAAACTTCTTGGTAAATGTTAATTCAGCAGAGGCGGAAGTTCGTTTCTTTTAATGTATCATGAGCGCCATGATGAGTGGCTTAAGCGTGAACGAAGGTGTGAGTTTAAGGAATCTGGCTGGGAGGGGCTAGGGGTTGTATAAAGGTTTACTTGATGAGAAACGATTTTAGGTAACGAGAAAGGAAGGGATAGATGTGAAGGGTTGTAGCCGAAAAGATAAAATATCAAAGCTGAAGGATCATGATATCAAGGCGCTGTTGAATTCTAATTCCTTTCTCTGCCCATCTTCTTATCACGATCTACACTTCCCCAATCACTATTAACTAAACCTTGCATTTCTGTACTTCTCACCTCGTTTAAACCGATGCATTGATAGCATTACCAATACCCGAAAAACCATCTATCCAGCTATAGTATTATAACATCGATCAGGCTATCACCAGAAATATTTTAATGCCCTTGTGTCAGTATGTTTAACGAGGATTCGACAAATCGTCTGCATGCTTCGTTTCCGCGAGTGTTTAAACCAAGAGATAGAAGGATAAAGCTTTACTGTTTCTCGAGAAAACTACTTGAAACGTTTGCTGTTGTAATTATTTGAGATAAGAAGAGGGGAGGGGGAAACTCACGAAACTACGACAGAACTACTTAAGGTATCGGCTTTCGTGAATATTTAAGACATGGAAAGAGAAGAGACGACTTCATTAATTCTCGAGGAAAGTATCTCAGCGATTCCCTCTCCAGAATTTACGAGCCCGGAAAAAAAAAAAGTAAAACTCTCTGAAGTATCGACTTGCCAAACCGCAAGGAAAGAAAAACACCCTAAATCACACCCTAAAAATCCACATTAAACCCCCCGTCGACTCGACAAAGAGAAAAAAAAAAGCACCAAACACCCTAAAAAACTACAGCGGAATCTCACGCTCTCCACTCCCCCTCCCCATCAAACAGCGAATGGGACTTGCCCAATCACCTGTCTCCGCCCCCTCCCCCTTCCATTTCCCCTCCCGCCCCCACCGCCACCACGCCCAGCAGCCGGCGCAAAACTGTTCCTCCCCGGCACGACCGGTCGATGCAACGGATGGACGAGATCGAGATTCTCGTCCACCGTGCTCGCTTGACTAGTCGTGCCGGAGGGTGTAGTCGGCGGTAGTGTGGTTAAAGCCACATCCGTGTCTGAATGCCCGAAGGCCGCCGCAGCAACCCCCCTTGCTCCCTTCTTGTACCAACGGCGGTACACATACCAACAAAACAGCAGGAAGAAAACGAAACTCGGAATGCCAATTCCCAAGCCGGCGCCGAGGTTCATCGAAGATGAATTGGTTGGATCGTCGGTTGGATCGTCGGTTGGGGCCGGGGTAAGGGTTGAGGAGGCGGGGGAAAGTGAGGCGGTGGTGAGCATGGCGGTGATTGGGGAGAGGAGGTCGGTGGTGGCGGTGATGGTGGTTGTTGAGGGTGGTGGGGGCTCGGTAACCGTCGTTGTTGGGCGCGTGGTATTTGTCACCGTGGTGACGTACATGGTGGTGGTCGTTAAGGGGACCACCACCATGCTCGTCACCACGGCACGAGCACCGACGGTGAGGAGAGAGTGAGCGGGAGCAGAGGCGGAGGAGGTATTCCCTGTAAGGGAAAGTGAGTAATTCCTGTGATCGTGGCCCAAACTCTCACGTACCTGATTGGGAATTTTCAAGACTCAGCACGCCGATCATGCGGCTACTGGTCGGAGACTGTGGAAAGGCGTTAGCTAGGCATGCTCACTGACGCTGATAGGCATAGAAAGACATACAGAGAGATGGCACAAGGCCACGAGGTGAGACGAAAGCATGGCAAACAACACGACGAGCATCATCAAGAACGACGGAGAGGAGCAGTTTTGAGCCATTTTGGTGACGAGAGGCAGCTTTACAGACACAATTCTGTTTCCAGCTAAAGAAAAGGAGAGAAGGGGAAGTGAAACGGTGCCGACTCAAGATGTAGCTAAACCAAAAGCGAAGCTTTGATTGAGCAGCCAGGTGAGAGTTTGAATGATGCCAGAGGCAAAGCTTGAGCGTTCAGATGTGAGCTTGACTGGTGCTGAGAGCGAAGTGCTGACAGAGCGTTCAATTGAGAGCTTGTGCAGTGCCAGAAGACAAAGCTAGAGCGTCCAAATGAGAGCTTTGATAGTGCTAAAAGCGACCAGAGAAGAAGCTAGCTATTCTCACAAAACGAAAGCCGAACAAGTCAAAGACGAGCCGAAACGAAAGCCAGAGAGTCGATTCTAACAAAAAGCGAACGATCGACAGTATTCCAACGTTGCGGCAGGCAGAAAGAAAAGAAAGAAAAGAAAACCTACCCAGAACATCTAACCTCACTTCTAGTGAGCCCCATTAAGGTAAAAACGCGGTAACGACGCGGTCTGGTTGGTCGCCGGAGGTGGAAAAACTAGAAGGGCCGGGCTTTGTAAATGGGGGTGAGTGTGGTGGTTGGTCGTTCAGGTTGTTTTTCAGCATGTGGGGGTGTGAATGTCAATGGATGGTTCCGGGGTTTTGGGGCTGGGCGGGACTTACCTATTGCAGGCGTCGGCGACGCAGGAAGCTTGGTATAAGTAGGGGGAAGAGGCTGGTGAATTAGAAAGCAGACAGATGTTCACGGAGGGCGTGCTTGAGGTGAGATGCTGAGCAGGGGATGGAGAGAATTGCGGAAATGAAGATTCTAGTGGTATGCAGAGCTCAGGAACTCCTCTATTAGACACTTCAAAAAGAGATTTATGCCAGCGACAGAGAAGAATCTAAACGCAAGACACAATGGTATACATACGCCGGCGATGCAACGTCCTTGCTTTCCATGCCACAACACCACCTCACTGGTCCTTGAAGATCATCGGTAGAGACTGTTCTCCAGTTAACACGAGTGAAATCCCCATCTCACACTTCTCCATTACTCACCTTCGCATACTTCGGCTCCACAAATAGCCCCTCCGCCTCAACCAACACATCGCCCATCTTCGTCCCTTCCCCCAACAACGATATATTCCCCTTCACCCACGCCTTCCTCCCCTCAACCTTAACAAGCTCCGCCCTCAACACCATGAACCTCCCCGCCGGCGCCGGCTTCCGGTAATTGACTGTCAGCTGCGCCGTCACCCCAATTTTATTCGGCAGAGCGGCAAAGCTGCATCGCGCCAATCCCTCGTCCAGGAGCGTTGCCAGTAGCCCCCCATGGATGATACCCACATGCCCGCACAGATCAGTGCCAAGATACGATATCGACATCAACTCCTTCCCCTCATTCACAAACACTAGCGGCGGAACCGTAATCTTGCCCGGACCCAACAATGTCCCAGCCGTGAGGCTGTGGCTCTTGTGCGGCTCTACCATCCGCAGGTGCGGTCGTGACTCCTTGTAATCCGGGTTCGCGCGCAGGGACTTGGTGAGGGGATGATTCTGGATATAGGCGTCTACTTCGGCCGCGTGTTCGTCGGTGGGGAGGAATTTACTGAGAGAGTCATGGTCTGAGGGCGCGTTTGCGAGGGCTACGAGGGCGGCGATGGCGGGCGCGGTTGCGAGCAAGAAGCCAAGGGATGTGAAGGTTAGGGAGAGGGCGGAGAGGGTTAGGACTCGGCGGAGACGGGAAATTGGGATTTGGGGTTGGGAGGCTGTAGGTTTGGTTGCGGTATCAGCATGGGAGCGGAAGCTAGAATAAATGGTTTGGGAGGTGGTGTTGACCTGCTTGTTCACTGTATAATCGCCATTGCCGAGTGGGAAGAGATGATCGGAGGTTGGGAGAGAGAGTCCGCTGTAATAACGCTCGTTGTGGAACACGCAGGGTGGGCTGAACTAAGTGCCGTGCAGCATGACAAGAAACGCCATGCAGGAAGCCAGACATTGAAATCTCTATTGGAATTGAAACATCCAGCGAAATGCTGGGTCACACATGAGTGAACAACTTGACGTTGAGTAAAGAATAATCTCTCATCGGCTATTGCATAAATCCATGCCTCGGCTCGCGCTTGTCGGAGGGTCACGGATGAGGGACAACAAACAGTGAATGAAGAGAAAGTGGAGTTCTTCAACGAACACCTGGAGAACGATTGGGGAACGATTGGGGAATCATTGTGATATTGTCATAGCTAAACTTTCGGTTGACAATTACCTAAAAGCTAGCTTAATTGCCCATCATCTGCATTATCATCCTCCAACATTGCAGCGTAGTCATCCACCGAAGCAAATGTTGGCAGATTCTTTAGCCTACGCCGCTTCTTGCTGCGCTTCTCGTCAACGGATCTCGACGGAAGCTGCTCCTTGCCAAACACCATCTCGTCTCTGAACGCCTGGTCAAGGTCACTCGGAGCCTCATCGTTGCGGCTTAAAAGCGCATCGTCGTCATCTCCTAGATCGAACGCCTCAGCATCAATATCAGCGTCGTCTCCCATGTCTACATCTCCCACATCTTCCGGATCAACCGCTGGGGCATCCTGTTCATCCTCATTGTCATCTTCCATTGCAGAGTCCAAGTCGTCCATATCGCCATCACTCTGATCGCTTCCCTCCAGCTCAGGTCTTGAGTCCACCAGAGCCTTCCAGATCTCATCCTCATCCCCTTCCGCCTCACTTTCGTCACCATCTTTGCTCTTTCGCTCTGCTTTCTTCTTTTTGGCTTTGTCTTTGCCTTTACCCATTGTGGCAAAATACTTGTGGAAAAATACTTCGTCTGCATCTACCTTGCTACCTTCCTTTTTCCAAAACGATTCAGAGTTGATAGGAGCTCTCACCGCGTTCGTGAAGCGCGCAGATACTAGGATACCATTGGCATCGCCTCCAGCCATTGGCTGCATAATAGAACTGCCTCGGGATCCACCAGCCGCCTTTGCGTTCTTGTACACAAAGCGGTCTAGGAAATGGATAAGTGTATGGGATGACAAGTCAGGTTTCGGTGGCATGAGCTCATGACTTATCAGTTTTGAGGCAAATAAGGCTACTGAGGGATGGAAGTGCATGAGGAATGGAGTCTGGAACACCAATTAGCGGGTTGCTGTCTGAAAGAATTCTGAGTTTAGTCTACCAATTCCCAAAGACAGCTGTTCTCGGCATTGCTGTATTCTGGGTCCCGCTTCTTTCCATCATAGGCCCTTAGTGCTGCATGTTTCGTAGATTTGTCCATTTCTGCACCAGAACGATGTTGTGCTCCTTGACCATCGTCATCCTCTTGCACGTCTCGAAAGTGTTCTTCATCGTCACTGTCCCCCTCTTCAGCCTGGTCTATGAAGGCTTGCAGATTGGCAAAAACGCCTTCAAGTTCCCTTAGCAGATATAAAACACCACATGTAAATGACGGCTGGTGCATCGTAACTACCTGTAAAAGTCGTTTTGCAAATGCTTGAACTCGTTTGACGTTGAGATCGGCCCTTAAAGCCCTGAAAAGAAGATTTAGGTACAACGCCTGCTTCGAAGATGTCAACAGCCTGGGATCAAGTAGTGATTCGTACAACGTCCGATAAAATCTGTCCGCCGAAGCCTGATGGGAGCCACAGAGTTGTTCTATCAGCATTAGCGCTTGAATGCTTGTGTTGAAGTTGGATGAGTGAGTCACTCGGAAGAGCGTATCCAAGTGCTTTTGGAATCTTTTGTAGCATTAGTGTCTCGATCGGCATATTCTATGACGGCGGCTTACGATTCATCATCAGCGGCGATAAATGGTATTGCACGATTGACCCCGGTCAGGACCGCTGAGAGCATCTTTTCTCGCAGGTCTTCATCGACGTTGGCGGACTTCTGCTGCAAAGCCGCCTTCTTCAAGGCTTTCTTGCCGGGAGCACCTCCGCCTCTTTGCACATCTCCTTTTGAATTGATAATAATCGAATTTGCTTCCGATGCAACAGGCTTCGCAACTTCTGGACGTTCTAAAAGTTTAACAAATAAGCTGAAATAAATATCCACTAGCTTTCGCGCGACGAGCCCTTCTTTTGAGCTTAGTACTGTCTGGTTTAATGTAATCATGGCGTAATACTGCGCATGTAAACTTTGACCAGGACGGAAAAGCACGTCTTCATCAATGGATGCAATGATTGTCGTCTTCATCAATGGATGAGTATTTTCAAGCTGTAAAATACTATACGATGTTCTTGATGCAATCTTCTTGTCAGAGTCACCGAGTTTGTTGACAAGCAGGCGTAGAAGATTCGCCTCTTGCTCAGGTTTTTCTTTGAGAAGTTGACACACATAGTCCACGGCTTTGACCCTGGCAAACACAACCTCGTCGTTACACCAAACCTCGATGATCTTTAGCACTTCGAAGTATGTTGACTTGAGCCAATCCTCATATGCCCATGAAATTAAGTGAACTTCTTTGAGGGGGCTTGGAAGTGGATTTTCTGGTGCCCAATGTGGTGCGTTGCTGAAGGCTGCAATCAGTCCTGGCCGGCTGGCGAACACTTTTAACTTCCGATTCGAGGGCAATAAAGCTCCAGGACCAAAAAGATCCTTCAAAGCTCCGAGTACTTCGACGGCTTGGCCTCTACTACGCTTTCGGGCTAAGCCGACTAGACTTTCTAGAGCTTTCATATTGTGGGCTGGAGACTCTTGTACTGACAATGTCAACGCAGAAATTTTGTCGGAGAGGGTGCCTGATGACATGATTGTCGAATAAAATTGGTGGGCGGACGATGACGACCTATTCCGAGAGGCGTACTGGGCGTTTTCATTCTCAAGAAGTGACTTAGCAAATTGATGAACTCGACTCAAAAGATCTTGAGGTAGCGCTGTGTGATTTTGGGACAAGGCAGGTAGCTTTGGAAGAGCAGCAGCGTGCCATTCTGATTGAGGTTCGAAATACTAAATGCACATTAGTCAATATAAAAAAGAAAAACTATTTGCTCTTAGACGTATTTTCTCGAGGAAGCATACTACATAGGATGAGCCTTGAGAGCTAGCTTTCATCGGTAGCCTTGTCAACGTCACGTCGTTCTCTACTTTTAGAGCAGAAGTATTATGAGACAAGGTAGCGTGATCGCCGTTTGTGGGTCCACTTTTGAGCTCCGAAGGAGGAAATTCCTCTTCATCCTCCTCCTCTTGTTGATGCTGGGCCTGTGCATTCTCTACGCCAAGTTCCTTGACAAGGCGGGCCAAATCTTTCTGTAGATCACTCTGAGGAGCTTTGGCTTGACCCACGTCATTCCCTTCAATCTCGGAATCTGATAGAGCTTCGGCAATCAGCTCGTAGTCATCTGTGGTGCCCCCAAGAGCGAGAATCTCCTCTTCTATGTTGAAGCTTTCACTGGGAGCTTTATCTTTCTTGGTACCGAGCTTGGTGCCGTTGACATAACTTTTGCGATTTGATACCACTTTGATTTGTCCATCCCGGAGTCTCTTCTTGCCCGATTGGGATGTGGGTGTTTGAGTAATTTTCTTCCCCACGGATTTAAGGTTGCCAGTCTTCGGAATCGTGGGTGGCTCAATTGCCCTGACTGGCAAGTCTATGCGCTGGTGACTCTCCTCCTTCGGCCCGTTCTGTGACCTCACCACCGGGGCCTTTCGTGTCTTCTCGCTGGGGGCTCTCTTAAGGTTTTGCTGGATCTTCTCTGTTAAGCTCAACAACGTGTCTGGCTTTAGATTAGGCAGCTGATCTTCCTGGCCATTGGCACTCGGAGCTTCAGATGGTTTCTTCACCCTCGCAGGCATGCTGGCGATCCACCTGTGTCTACCGAGAGTGTCTCAATCTTTCTCAATAGCCCTGTGCCTCGAGGCCTTGCCTCGTCCCACTCGCAAAAAAAGCGATAAGCGAGAATTTGGGTTTCGCACAATTGCGCTACCCGGCTGTCGCCCAGGGTATATACACACGAGCTCCTCCGCCCTCATTTTGCTCTTTAGCTCTCTTTGCCTTTTGGCTTAGATCAAGTGTAGTATCTGTTCTTTTCAGTTTAATCTCTGAAATTCTTCTACGGAAGAAATCAATGATTAAATTTATTTTTGTACCTCGTGATGGATCCTCTGAGCTTGCTCATGATCCATTACACCGTGTCATCGGCCTTACACTGCTGCTGATTGACGCGAACACTTTTTTCATCAAATGCTACAGCTTGTCTGAAGCCCTGAAGAAGAGAGTACGGTTAGTGTTAGAATGCAACCCAGCGTGTATCTGGGAATCTACTGGACGTTCAGACTGGAAGCCGACCTGTATCCACTGGATTTGTGCGAGTTATTTTCACTCGCACCATGAGCTTCGAGTTACAAGGTAGCGATTGAAACCGTTCGGAGTTATGTATCTATGATATCTCAGTTACGAATTGTAATTTACGGCGTTTGTTAGGTTCAGTAGATTTCGTAGATCCAGTAGCTACCTCGCTCCAAAGCTGTCGGATCACAGACCTTAAAAGATGTTAGACATCTCGTGTTACTAGTTCATCTTTTGAACTTCTTGTATAATTCTGGTGTCGCGCCCTACGTGATAGCTCTATCCTCTCATTCCATCATGTCAAAAGCGCCCAAGTATCTACTGGTATCGCTACCAACCTCCATATCGCCCAGCAACGACCACGATGAAGCCCTTACAACTCTCCGATCTGCTGTAACAACAGACAACGGCACAGTCTACCCCTTCCCCATACCTGAATTCAAAATCGGAACTCTCGATGCCCTTGTACAGCAGGCAGATGAGCTGGGTAAGCTCGAAGCGGGATGTGAAGTCGTGGTGGGGAAAGTGGGGGATTCACTGAAGACTATACTAGAAGGAGACGAGGAGAAGGTTGCGCAGCAGAAGACAGTGAGCGATAGTGAGCAAATCTCCGTGGCCTCTTTGGTAGACACCAAAGCTAATGCCCGGTAGAGCCAGCGGAGCAATATCTAAGAACATTCCATTGGAACAAAGTCAAGTACAGAGCAGATAAACCTTTGGGTGAGATGATAGATACTCTCCAAAAGGTAGGAAAGGCTCACGATGAAGTTACTCTACTGGAGGCATACTGACAAGGCCGTTCACAGGAGATCTCCAGTATCGACAATGACGTCAAAACCAAATACAACCAATACAACCAAATCAAAACCACCCTTACCACCCTCCAGCGGCGGCAAACGTATATTCTTCCTTTCCCAAGCCGTCCCGTGTCCCAAAGCTAACGCGCCCCTTCCCAACAGCGGCAATCTCTCCAATAAATCCCTTACCACTATCGTTGCCCCTTCCTTTCTAATCCGGGACTCTGACTACCTCGAAACCCACCTCGTCGCCGTCCCCAACCCCCTCACAAAGGACTTCCTCAAAACCTACGAAACCCTCTCCCCCATGATCGTTCCGCGCTCCGGCACTCGAATTGCCCAAGATGACGAATTCACGCTCTACACTGTTACGACCTTCAAAAAGCACAGTCAGCAATTCGTCCATAGATGCAGGGAGTCGAAGTGGACGCCTAGGGATTTCAAGTTTCAGGAGGGTGGAAGGGAGGAAGAACAAAAGGAGCTGGAAAGGGTGGGAAGAGAGGAGAGGAAAGTGTGGGGCGAGGCACTGCGACTGGGGAGGACTGCATGGGGTGAGGCGGTCATGGCTTGGATCCATGTGTTGGCGTTGAGGGTATTCGTGGAGACGGTGTTGAGGTATGGATTGCCGTTGGATTTCGTGTGTGGAATTGTGATGGTATGTTCATTCTTTTTGCTCCTTATGGCCTCCTCAGGCCTCAGATTGTCCCGAAAAAAATTAACGGATGTGGAAAATAATAGACTACACCCAAACTTATGAAGAGAGTCAGAAACTCTCTTGATTCTTCGTACTCCTACCTTGCTGGAAATGCATTTGGGCGGGATAAGAAGGGTAGAATTACAAAAGACGACTCGTCGACGTCGGCAGACATGCAAGCAGCCGGACATATGGGGGATGGAGGGGATTACTCCGCATACGTGTGCTACGAGTTTGAGATCAAGTAGCCTGTAGCATATATTATTACCACAGAAGAAGTGAAGATATCCAATGATGACAAGTCTGTTTATAGACCTTCGTGGAACTTCATCCCATGGTCCTTATTAGGTCCTTATTAGATCCACCCATCCTCTAAGCCGCCTTCGCCTTCCCAATCAACCCTCGCTCCTCAAGCGACCGCATAATCTGCTTCACCGCCTCCTCAACCGTCAAGTCCCCATTCCTTACCACCACCTCTGCATTCTCGGGCTCCTCATACGGCGCGCTGACCCCTGTGAAGTCCTTAATCTCCCCGGCCCTCGCCTTCTTGTACAATCCTTTCGGATCGCGCGCTTCAGCAACTTCTAGCGGAACGTGAATGTGGATTTCTATAAAGGGGATATTGCGGTCTGCATGCAGTTTGCGCGCGAGGGCGCGGTCCGCCCGGTAGGGGGAGATGAAGGAGGTCAGTGTGGCAGTGCAGGAGTCGGCGAAGAGGAGGGCGACCTGTTGCGTGAAATTGTGGTTAGCGCAAGGCCAGTTGGAGAGCCTAGCAGCGATTACTGCCCACCTCCGCGATCCGTCTGATGTTCTCCCCTCGATCTTTCTCGCTAAACCCGAGGTCCTTGTTCAAGCCAAAGCGCACATTATCGCCATCAAGGCGATAGGCAGAAAGACCGAGGTGAAGCAGGTGCTGTTCAAGAGCTATGGCAATGGTAGATTTACCGCTAGCAGAGAGGCCGGTGAACCAGAGGGTGAAGCCCTTCTGGCCGCGTAATGAGCTGCGCTCCTCGTGGGTGAGGCCGTGGTGCCATGTTATATTCCTGGTAGAGGGAAGGTTCAGTTTGTGGTGAGAGTGTGAGATGCAGGAGAGAAAGGCGCACCTACGTAGCCATTGCTGGGTTTTTGTGAGCCTTTGAATGCAAGGGCTTGAATGGAATAGCGCTTAGGGTTTCGTGGGGATCAAATGCGCGGAAAAGGCGGGACGAAACGGGTGGCTTGATTGGTGGTCTCGGCTAATAAGAAATGGTTACTAGCATTCTCTAACGTCGAGTCTTCAGAAATGTCTTCAAGTGGCAGCGTCCGCTGGAAGACGGACTGCCAAGGGAGAACACACTCTATATACTACCTCGTCGTGCATGGAGATACTTGTGTTTCGGAGATTTCGTTTAGTTAGCCCAACTCAAACCAATGTCCGGATCATGTCGAAATCCGACATCCGAGGGAATGGAAATCGAACGCTTGACTGCCTGGGACCAACGCCTTGCTATATGCCAGGACATCTCCTTACTGAGCAATATCCAGTAGCGGTATCCGGGTCTCGATGAAACAGACTATTGTCCCAATTGAAGCATCCCATCCACGTGTGCGACAGCACAGTATGTCAGGATCATGCTAGGTGCTTGACGGCAAGTCTCCGTAGGATATGTGCTCCCACTCTCCATAATTCTTCTGATGCCTTTTGCTCCATATTGCTGCTGCTCGTAAACTTGGTGCTGATCGCTGTCCGTTGAATCAAAATGGGCGCTTTGGTGTGGTGTTCGTTGCCGTCGGACATGAATGTTGATATCTGGGAAGTCAATAACTGCGATGCAGCAGTAATTTCTGCGTAAAGGCCCTCGAGCCCTTCAGAAGGGGTTTGTAGTAGGTGCGCTCGATCGGCAGACAATGGCGGGTTCTGAACGAAGTATTCATGCCACGCTTGTATCTTCATATTATACAGAGATGGATCTCCTTAGAGTGATGTTCAGAATTCCCGCTTTTTCGTCAAGAGCGTTCTTGACCATCTATTGCAATGATTATTTCTAGTTTCTTTTATGTCGGTTTCTCTTCCTTGATCTATCTGATCTGTTGTGTAATTGATTGTATATTTGACATTCAAATCGTCTCGCTCATGATTTTATCATTCGCACCAAAGGAAATATTTTACTCCTTGGTTGCTGACGGAAAACCTGTAATTTGCTGCTCCCCTAACATATTGATAAGATGAGACCTTATGAGGACTGTTGGGCGTGCATTGATCTGCTTCTTCTAATGTTAGAATGAATAATATTGAGAGAAATGAGCCGATTCCTGGAATATCAGCAGTGTACACTTGCTATGCGGTCAGGATACAGTGCGTATGGATGTTCTTGGGGCGAGATAGTTCAATGGGTCCACCATCACGGGACAATGAAGTGTTGGTTATATTCACTCTCAAGTCCCAGCCGCCCACCTCCATGCTCCGTCCAACCATCAACACCCCAGAAGTGTTGAAGAAGACTTGTCTTTGGCGACACCTTACAACCTCAACATGTATCGCTATATAAGTCAACTACTATACTCTCTATAGAAACTGGAATTCTCCAGTGCGAGTAAGTTACGAGGGATAGCCTTTCACAATGGCTTTTATTGCCTGGGGTGAGTGGCTTGTGGAGAAAATAGCAGGAAGAGGTGAGAGCGACTCATATCATGCGACCCATGGTATGCTGACGATGACAAGGGCTATCCGATAAGCACGGAGAGCGAGTGTTTGAGAGAGTCTTCCAGAGTCAAATGAGACGAAAATTATCGTCTCGAGATCCGTATGAAGTCTCGGTTGGCCAGCAGGGTCTAGCAGCATTGCGTAGGTCAAACCAGACCAATCCACTAAAAGGTAGCACCAGCCTGTCACCACGGCCAAGCGCATCTCTCATCTTCGACTACTTGAAACCTCGAAGTACATCCTTTAGCTCCTCGTCCTCGAGACATCCAAGCACACCGTCAAGCCCTAGCACCGAGACCTCAACTCGGCCAAGCACGGGGTCTAGCACCGACTCTGGTGCGTCATCTAGTACATCCCTGAACTCGTCAAGCGAGATGTGTTTGGCGAGCATAGCACATACCAAAGTCGACATCGGCCAGACCTCAATTTCGACCTTTCCGTCAAAGCTTAGAAAGCTCATTACACCTCAAAAGCCTCCTACTCGACAGCTAGATCAAGTCCAATGGATTCTCCGCCGACGTGAAGGGAAACATCCACGGCTGACTCCCTACTGGCCGAAAGCCACATCCAGACCTATCGCCACTGAAGAAGCTGATCGTAAATGGCAAATTCCCCTTTGCGCTTCACTGAAAGAACGCCACATCGACCCGCCGACTTCTGAGTTTGAACATGTATCTCACAAACTTCCATCAAAAGCACTTAGAGAACAGGAAACCTCGGAGTACCTCGTCAAGCTTCAGCCGCCTTGCGAGACGATAGGTGGAGATCGATACCGATGTTACAAGAACATAAACAAATTCACAAGAATGAAGCGTACTCTAAAGCAAATGGGGAACATGGCCGATATCTGTGGAATGCTCGGACCAGACGTAGAAGTACGCGGATTCCCGGGCCTGACATTCCACGATCTCCTGCGCATGAAATACACCAAAGAGATCGAAGAGGCGAATAGGAAGCCCACGGAAGAATTGTCTTCCTCTGGTATACACATCACCCGCGGATTCAACGGCTACTCTTCAACCAACAAAGCAGAGAACCTCCACAAGCTCCTACGCCTACCCGCCCACACATTCCGCCAATTCCCCCCCCACCACAGACCCAATACAACCCACACCCACCACCTCCCCATTTCCGCCCCGGCCCCCCTCTCCTCCTCCATCGACATCCTAACACACCAAAACCCCTCCCGCCAACACCCCCTCCACCTACCCAAACCCCGCGGCTTCCAAACCCATGCCCAGCCACCTCGCCCCGGCCGCGTGCTCCGAAAACGAAACCCCCTGGAAACCCTTCGACCTCTCGATCTCGCCCCCCTGGTCCCGCTGAAGCGGGTGCCTGTTGTCCGCCAACCCACGCGGCTATCTGAGCACGTGGCAGATCGGGCCGCAACGCCAAAGGCGAATAGAAGGGTGAGGTGGAAGGATGAGGTGGAGGAGTCGGCTCTCGGGGCGACCTTGGTGGAGGCGGTGGCATATGTACCTAGCGGAATGGCGTCTTGGTCAACTTTGTCGGGCTCTGAAGGCAGGGGATGAAAAGATTGGAGATGTAGAAGGTTGGCGGGCTGGGCGGGAGGA
>JAABUO010005977.1_pt1 | contig 14072 bp, 11 predicted proteins | sample 5559291 | NCBI WGS metagenome assembly JAABUO01 (sample SAMN10711878, study PRJNA513372) | rock metagenome | isolation source: Antarctica rocks | place: Antarctica: Victoria Land, Finger Mt sud | reverse complement strand
TCCTCGCTTCTTCAGCATCTCCACCCTGCGCTCCCTCTCCAACCCCCATGCCGACCCTCCGCGCCGCGAATACCTCTACAAAATCTTCTCCGCCGCCACCATCACCCCTTCTTTCCTCGCCGAGCTTCTAGGCCTGGACGTGCCGTCCGCAAACGACGTAACCTGGATTCACGAGAAATTGTGGCAGTCGTATCCGTATTTGCCGCCGCGCGTTACTTTTGAGGATGTGCAGTTGGATGGGGAGGGGAGGGTGTGGTATACGAGCGGGGTGGAGGGGTTTATTTCGACGATGGAGACGAGTTCGTTGATGGGGATGAATGTGGGGAGGTTGGTTGTTGATGGTTGGGTGGAGGAGGATGGGGGCGGAGTGAGGGAGGGGGAGGCGGTGGAGCTGTGAGGGTTGAAGGGCGTGGGGATGAGATGAGAACAGGGGTTTGATTTTGGGATCTTTTGGAATAAGAGCAGATTTACCGACGCAAGAATTTACTTCTACATCAATATTTGCAAGGGCATCGACGAAAAGCGGGAAACAAAACCTGTTCCCTTTCTCTTTTCCTTTTCTTTCCTCACCGGTTTCTTTGCATCTAAGTAAACTTATTATTATGTTAATATATATGAAAATCTCGCGACGACAATGTTTTACGACTAAAATTTACGACATTATAATATCGTTCTGTGAGCTGAAAGTTATTTTTTTCTTTAAGTTTATTCTGACCACGTCTCATTGCCGCTTATATGTCGCGCAACGTACGTTGTTCATTAGAATCGCCTCAGTGATTAAACTATATTCACGATGCCATGGTAATACGACGGAGTGAAAGCGCGGGAAAGGAGAAACAGAAACCTGTCCGCCGTGACCCGGAGAAGAGACGGCAACAGAACGTTCAAGCACAAAAAAAGTACCGTGAGTGCACGTCTTCTCTGGCATCAACATGTCATCAACCCACGGATTATGGGCACAGGAATCTCTGGAAAAACGGAGACTGATTATTCGTCTAGGAGAAAAGCTTCGTGAGCGCCTGGATCATCTCGAAGCACTTGCAGCATCTGCTGCGCAGAGCCGTGCTATTGAAAGAACACCAGCTGCGGGCACAGGCCCATCTGAGGCGGTCACAACGCATGGCTCATCCAGCACTCCAACCCATATCATTACACAGAGCCTCCCAGCTTATGATTCTTCGGACGTACCTGTTTCCAGTTCATCTGCGGCGACTCCGAAAGAATGTCAGCACCTTATTCCACAGTCAGATGACACCTCATCAGCACTGAGCGCATGGGATTCTACGATACATGTTGATCCTTCCGTTCTCATTCGTGATAAACACAATGACGATCTTGATCCATACTTGACGACCACCATCGATTACGACTGCTCCAGCCCACACGTCCAGATACGGACACAAGGTCCAGACCCAGTTAGCTTCAGGCTGCAGACGGCGTGTGGTGTTCCTCACCACGCAAGTGCTGACGAGGCTTGTCTGACTGGTTTTTGACACGCGTGATCAAGCCTCCCCCGCAAATCGTGTAGAGCCCAAAGGGTGAGGTTTCAGCCACTCTCATCGATTGATTGTGGATGGTTCACTTCAGAACCACGAAGCAGCAACACCTAGTGCTCAGTCTCTATTCTTTCACGCCACCCGTCGTTATACGGGAATCCTACTGTAAAGACGTATGTAGAACGTTTCCAGCGGGCCGGGCTTTACGTTCAATGGGCTCCCATACCGTAGCTTGCGCAATACGCCCTGCTAACAACCAAAGGGGGCCAGCGCTTTAAACCCACCTGTACGTGATGTTGGCTACGAACCTTCCACTTCTTATAAGAGCCCAGAGGTTCATAACAACAACATTGATACGTCGACGACGACGAAGACGAAAAGACATCAACGACGGAGTGCACCGACAGATGCGATGCCATGTAGGATTTAACAGTTCGCTGTCGTCCCGATCTACCGCTCTTCGAGCAGCTCAATATCTACGAACCGAAACTCGGTCGTGTCTTATCTACTCATCGCTTTACGATTTTCAGTCGATTTACGGGCGGAAAAGAAAAGCTCTGTCATCTGATATACAGTGTGGGCCACTATATTGATTTAAAAGGTTGTCTGAGGTTTGAAATCGACTTTCACAACGTCATGAATCACGAAGCGTAGCTTTCAGATAACGAGAGCTGATAGGCTCAGGAGGAGGAGTTTTTATTCACCATATCGTGTCGTGAATGAAGTCAGGGATGCTACGTGGCTTATTAAATCGTGCTCTCTTCATTTATGCCTTTATGCTCAGCATATCTTGCAGCTCAGAAGGTTTATACCGTTTCCTTCACGCAGCTAGGTTTTGAGGTTCCCTTTTAATGATTCTTTAACGTGGTCAACGCTGAGAGTGCGTGTGACACGGACTAAGCAAATGCTACTGCAGAAGGTTTCCTATCCAAGGACAGCACATATGGCTTCTTAGCAATGAGAAGATGAATAACTTGCATAGATTGAGATGAGAAAAGGACACCCATCTAGACTAGTCACATCGCTTGTAAATACCTGACTTGTATAAAATAAAAGAAATCATCAACAATCAAAGGGGCCCGGGCTAAACTCATAGATAGCAACAGTGCGTGCTAACAGTCCTGGCTCGCCAATAGCACGTTACTCCTTCCACTCGTCTCTGCCAAACTTGATGATATCAGCCTGTTCTACAACCCAATGTTTCGACGGCGCTTTTCCCTCTTCGACCATACGAGCAGCTGCTACAGCTGCTCTACCAATGATGGTTTGATCTGCACCTGCACGTTACGAGTTAGTACCCAGGATCTCAAAACATTCAAGTATTGATGAGGTTGCTCATACCAGCCTTGTCCTGGACGCCCTGTCCCAGCTTGTTTAGGTTTGCGAAGATGTTCTCCAAGAACGCATTTTTTGGCTTCTCCCTTCCGAGGATCATACCCGGCTTCAGGATAATAGCATGCTCGAAATCGAGCTCCTTGATGGTATCCTCCACGCCAACCTTCATTTTCGAGTAGGGCACGTAGATAGAGAGAAAACCTCTGGTCCCTGCACTGGAGATGAACACGTACGTCTTCACTCCCGCCTCCTTGGCTGCTTTAGCGTTCTCTATGCAGAAGTCATGATCGATCTTCCACTGATTCTGGATTCCGCCGGCTGTCGCTCTTGTAGTGCCGACTGCGTTGAAGACCACTGATGGCTTGGGAGACAGGGAGGAGATCATGCCGCCCCATTTTGAGATGTCACCTTCCTCGAGGGCTTGGAGCTTGGGGGACTGAGCATTTGGGAGTCTCCTTGAGACAGTCTTGACGGATGAGAATGTGTCTAGGGCGAGGAGTGTAGCGAGGATCTGAGAGCCCACTGCTCCTGTACAGCCGAACACCGCTGCCGTCGTCATGTTAGAAGATTCCTATCTGTTGGCACTGTCGGTCTTGAAAATGCTCGGGACAGCCGGGGGAATGATTAGCCGGTTCCTATCTTCAGAATGGCTGACGTTATCCATAGTACGGATGTCTCTAAAGTCCGGCCCGTTACGGCTTGCTTTAGCGTCCCGCGTCAGGTTGAAAGCTCACGTCAGTGTTTTAGGATTGCCTCTTCAGAGCTTACCTTTTCTCCGACCTCATTCTCCCTAGAATTATCGTTACTTCAAGCACTAGTGCCAGGAACCGACGGACATTTCATCGCCTTTCAAGACACAATACTAGCATGGCGACCCAATACGAAAGTTGGTCATCCCACTCCCAATGACCGCCATGAAGCAGGAGCTAACAGCATCACCCAGCCGAGCACGGCATCAAGGCCGAACAGCGCGCCGCGTCGCCGGGGGCAGATCGACATATCCAGCTTCAAGTCCCTGCTCCATCAGATCAGCGACGATTCCTCCTTTCTAAATGAGCCAGCTCAGCGCAACAATCCGCATACCGTATCAACCCCCGTGGGCGTCGCCGGTCTCTTTCGCCTCGTACAAGACCAGTTTAGAATCCTCGCTCGAGACGCACCTGAGACTGCGAACAGGGACTTTCTTATATCTCTCATAGACTCTCTGAACAGCGACATCTTCAACCCGCCGAAGGACGTAGAGGGAGTTTCGCAGGAGTTCCTAGACGTGCTGGAGCGGGTACCGAATAAGAGCCTGAAGCCAGATAACGCGTGACCCATATGCGCCGAGAAGTTCCTGGACGATCAATACCCCCTTATGGTCGAGCTGCAGTGCCATCACAGTCACAATTTCGACCTCGAGTGCGTAGGACCTTGGCTGCAGCTGAAAGGAACCTGCGCGATATGCCGGACGGATTTCACTAAGTATAATCCCAGGCGCGAGGGTACGTCGGACAAGATAAAGAAGATACAGGACCAGGAGGCAAGCCCGTACAAATGGAGGAGGAAGATAATAATCCAGACATGTTATACGGCCGAACTTGGTAGGGCTAGCGTATTGGGGAGCATACACACGGTCACACATGAGCAACAGCGTTCAGGGGTCTGGTCAGGGACAGGATTCGAGACTTTTATTCCATCTCGCGATAAGCATGCGTTACTCCATAATTCCGGTTACCAAAATACAGACTAATGCAAAGCTCCGGCCTTCCTCAATGATCTTGGCTCCCACCACCTTTCGACAGCATCTCTAGGCCGCAGGCGGCTTTCCCTTCTTCTCCGGACTGCCACCACCACTAGCCTTCCCACTGTGGTAGTTGGCGGCGAGCTGGCGCGTCGCAAAGGCGCGGGCTCGTGGTGCCTGGAGTGCGGTGCGGAGGGAGCGGAAGGAGGACATGTTTGTGTATGTGTAGGTGGTGTAGGTATGAGCAAGCTGGAGTCCATTTCGCAATAGGAATCAACTACAGGGCTGACGTCATGGTGACCGTTGAGAGGCCCTAGCGATCCCTTTCCACCTGGACCGGCCACGCAGATACCCGTTATCATCTTCTCAGAAACTCATCACAAAGCTGTTCACCTTTCCTAGATTTTCCGTCCGTGCACACCTACTGTTAGTGCAAGAGCGTGCATCCCACCCAATTCCTTAACGACCCTAAGTTCTGGCCTTCGGGTCTTCCAGTCACTACTATGGCGAATAAAACCCCCCCACACCCACCAACGCCGCCGCCCAAGGCCGCTACGACTACAGGTCGTTAATTATCATTTGTGTCTTATGTTTCTATATTTACGAGGGGTCAAGAATTCTGATGTTATGTTCAAGCTTAACCCGCCTATGTAGATACTTTTTCGGGCAGGCGCAAACTCGTGGGCTCAGGTGTGCCTTCACCCATGAAGGAGTACATGGGGCTTTCTGACACAACGCGGATCTAATTTTGAAGAGGATAGTTGAGCTTGCAGAAGAGGGGACAAAACTTGGTCATAGCAATATTTCCCACTTGGAGCTCTTGAACGGCCCAACTCTTGCTACGACACACCTGCGCACTCGGCTCACGAGGAATTGGTTTCAAAGTTCAAATTCCGAAGTCTTTACATGAGAGAAAATAGAAGTTAAATTGGCGCAGCTATTTGAAGTTAATCATGTAAAGGACTTTTACCTCTGCTCAGTAGGACTAGGCAACTGGGTTAACGTTTTTCCCAGTCGAGAGGTTTCGGGGGGAGCTGCTCTGCGCGGCCAGCAGATTCAGCCTATTCCACCTCTGGAACAACGTAATGATGATGAAAGCCACTCCCGTCGAGGCCAACCCAATGGCGAACGAGATCTTCAGCCCCCCCATGTACGCCACCAAGATCCCGGGGACCTGGTCCGCCGAGAAGACCTTTCGCAGTTCCGTCGCGCCAGTGAGCACGACAGTCGCAGGGTCGACGCCCGGAGCCGAGTGAGGGAGAACCTTAACGAGCACGTCGACGAGGGCGGCTTGCGCGGCGGAGACCATGAAGGCGCCGCCGACAGTTTGGAAGAAGAGAAGGATGGCCGTCACCTCAGCCAGATCCGCGGCTGGGGCGGTAGCCTGGACCGTGATGATAGGGATCTGGGATGCAATACCCCAGCCGACACCTCCGATGATCTGATACCCGATCCACTTCCCCTCCCCCGTGCCGATGTCTAGCGTATAAAGCAGCCCCATACAGACCACCCCTAAAGCAGTACCAACGACGGTGATCGGCGCCGCGATGCCGGTGATGGAGATGTAAGCGCCGCTGGTGAGCATGGAGATGGTAACGGCCAGAATCAGAGGCAAGTTTCGCACGCCACTCATCGTCGGGCTGACATTATCGATGACCTGGAAGTAGATGGGCAGGTAGTAGATTATCAGGAAGTACGCGCCGGAGAAGAAGAACGCGAACACCGACGACACGAGGTACACTCTGTCCCCAGCTAGGCGGAACGGCACCATCGCCCTGTCCTCCTGGCACCACTCCCACGCCGCAAAGGCAGCCGAGAGCACGACGAAGCCGACCAGCAGGCCCACCACCTGAGACGAGTTCCAGGCGTACGTTTGCCCGCCGTAGTGCAGCGCGAGGATGTAGCTGATTACGGCGCCCATAACAAGAATCGCGCCCACGGGGTCCATCTGCAGAAGCTTCTCGCGGAGGGTTGCGGACTTGGGCTTAGCGGCGCTAGGCGTCTTGAAGAATACCAGGATAATGAACCCCGAAATAGCCCCGATAGGCAGGTTGATATAGAAACACCACCGCCAGCTAACATTATTAGCCAACGCCCCGCCAATCAACGGCCCTACGACAGCCGCAATTCCATAACTCGTGCCAATGATCCCCGTAAACATAGGTCGTCTCTTCGGCCCAGCCGAGAAAGCGATGATAGTGTACGTGCCGGAGCCGATGCCCGCCGCGCCGAGGCCGGCGATGGCCCGCCCCACGATGAGCGCCACGCTGCTGGGGGCGACGCCGCAGATGAGGGAGCCGAGCTCGAAGATAAATATGGAGATAAGGAAGGTGATCTTCAGCGGGAAGTATTTATAGGCTTTACCCCATGCGGACTGGAACCCGCCGATTGTCGTGAAGAAGGCGGCGCTGTACCAGGAGACGTCGCCGAGACCGTGGAAGTCGTCTGTGATTTTGGGGATGGCGGTGGCGACGATTGTCAGGTCGAGAGACACCAAGAAGATACTTAGCACCAGGGCGAGGACGACGAAGACTAGTCGTAGTCCAGAGGGGTATTCATCTGGCTTCGCATCGTCTGGGCTCGGCTTTTCCTGTCCCATGACGTTTTTATTGGTCGTGTCCTTGCCGGATTCCTTCTCGTAGGCGACATCTGATGCTGTTGACGGAGCTTCTGTTGAGCCTGGTTCACTTCGAACCAAGGAGGCCAGGGGCGTATGCGTGCTCCGGCTTTTCACCGTCGACGAGGGTATGTGTTGAGGTCATGATGTTGGCTTTATCTGTTGTCCGGCTCTGGTAAATGATCGAAGCAGGGCTGTTACTTTTTTCCGCGGAGTTCGCCGGAAACTCCGAGGATGCAGCTCAAGGTTTTATGAGCCTTTTACAAGAAGAGCAATAATGAAGAAGCTGATCTGAATAGCGACGACAGCATTCTTAAGTAATAAGTCATGGCGAGAAATGGCTTTATCAGCCAAGATGAACTAACCCCAATTCGGCCGCAATCTTTCAACATCTTCGGGGTGAGCCAAGACGCTAACTCTAACCCCGAGCTGTCAGTAGTGCAAGCGAGCATGTTAGCTTCGTCTTAATTTCCAGTGGCTGATAAAGCCACAGATCTCCCTTCGTTCGTTTTCCAAGGGCAAAACCAAAAAAAGACTAAGGGCAGCGCCAGGCGTTCAGTATCAGAACTATTCCGAAAGCAGACTTCGCACGTACGAAACCGTGAAAGGATTTTCTAGGGTTGAGTGTATCCCTTCGTTCGTTTCCAAGGCCTGCGCTACCAAGAACTAAAACCAGCACCAGACTTTGAGTGTCAGAGCTATGCTTGATCAGACTTCTAATTCATGAAATTGACTATGAGAACCCTAGGGTTACAAGTGTGGCCCGCAAAACAGATACGAAACTCGCAAGAACGGTGTCAAGACGACGGTAGACCGCCGTGCGCAATATGTCGCCGCCTCCTTCGTTCCCTGACCAACAGTTGTTTCACACGTTCTTGCTTATCAGTAAGCCATGCAGATTGGGAGCCATAGCTATATGGAAATTGAGACGATGGATGAAACACGCAGGGTACGTCCGCGGCGATTCACCCAAGAAGGATATCTGATATGTGCTTATTTTCGGACGGCTTCCTTATACAATCTCCGTACATAAGGCTACCTCGTACATCTCCCATGCACTAGAAGACTTACATGAGAGATGCACTATGCAGCATCTTGACGACGTTCTTAATCATCTTAGCCGACTTCGGGGGCACTTTGAGCCATGTGTTGAGGGAGTCTATAGGCTGGTCACGGAAACCCTTAGAAGGGAGGGAGGTAAGGTATCGATATGGTTGGAGAACAACCTGATAAACACCGTCAGTTACAGCTCCAAGGATATGTCTATCGTTTGAGGGGAATCAGCGTAGGGAAGATGTCCAGCTCACATTATCGCTCAACTCCGGTAAATTCCAATCAAGGGTCAAAGACACCACATCCGCAAGAACGAGTGAATCCCTGCTCGGGCGGGATTTCTCCCACTGAAGGATTCCGCAAGCCATTCATTCCTTGACTCTCATCTCGGAGTATCGATAAGATCCATAAAGTGTATCTCCGGTTTTTGTAGTGCCTCCTGTGAAGCTAGGAGAATGAAGTTTCCTGTGCAACTTTCAGCCCTCAGCAAAGGACAAAAAAAGCATCGTTGTCATAGTTGCACACGGCAATCCCACGATGGCTGAAACGCAAAAGACAGAATGAGGCCTGGCCTAAACTATTTCTTTCAGAAGAAGGTGACTCAAGCCTTGTACCTTAGCTTACGACGCACGCAATAATGATGCCGCAGTAAAATACCCACTGCAGGGCCTCATGTGTCACTACAACCTCATATACTCCGAAAGGCCACTCGCTTACCAAGTGTTCAATTGGTGGAACCCTACACTCAGCCATAGTCTTGAGCCTGGTTGTGCTACCTACTTGCATATTTTCATCAATGATTTTAAGATTCAAAGTGGCTCATTGCCTTAATTCATATTAAATTATTCATAAGGGCTGTATTGGAGGAGCTCGTCCCCACGTTACAGTCGTTTAATGCAATGATCCCTGTCTTAGCAATAACCACCGTGCAATTTCCTTTGTTTCCCCCTCTCGGTTCACAATGACCTGACGAAGGAGCAAAACGACAACGAGATAACATTATTTGCCAGGTATCTCAAGCCACCGCCAACGCAGCGATCCTAGACTGTTTTCAAAAGTGGTTTGGGGCTGGTGAGACCAAATCCCTGTAATGGGTGTGTCAATTTCTCACCTGCCTCATACCTACATCAATCGGCAATCTAGGCTAGGCATGAGCAATGGAGGGAAACTTATATGCTCAAGCGGCTAAGCAACTGGACACCGATATATGTACCTTAAGAGCATCTAGTTTCAATGCGACCAGAAAGTCCTATATCTCTACGTACGTTCACAGTACTAATAAAATCCAACTTCAAGCCATTTTGTTTTGCTTGAAACTGGTTGTCCTACCTATCCTTGACACCTACACGGAAACTTTCCTTTCAGAGAACATTCGAGCGGCGAAGGCAGTTCAAAAGTCTGTGACCATAAATAATTTCAACTGGGCTTCTTAAATCATAGTTTTCCACCCTAAACCAACATCTAAATTTCAAGAACACCGGCATATATCGATATACAATGGTTGTGTGCTATCTTACGAATGGACCGAAGCTGCTTCCCACCGCGCCCGCAACATCCCTTCCTTACGCTGATTATACGAACTCTACATCTGGTCAGCCCTCTACCTAAAATAGACTCCGGTCATTGTTCGGCATTGAAATAACCTTGCTAAAATGAGACCTATGTTAAGGCTCTATTTCAGCAAACTTTTCTTCAAGTACCAAATATCCTCCTTTCATCAGACCACATGTGAATCCTAGCGCCGAGTGTAACCTATGGGGCCCTACATGTCAAACGGGTTCGATCGTTGTTGACGTCAACGTGAAAAATTCCATAACACCGACAACTGTGGCTTGCTCCTATTATCTGTCAGCTCAATCAGAATCAGCAGCTTTTGACGCCGATCTCGACAACTCTTTAACCTATTCACGGAGTTTTGGACGTAGTCACGGGTGTACCTCCTACAAGAATCAAGGCTTCTCCATCTCCATTCCGAATTGTGGCAGTAATGCTTCAGGAACGCTAATGCCACCATCCAATCACCTTCCCATAGGGGTAGGTGCTGAAATTCAGGTGCCTGCTGTTCCAATTGAAACAGGTTCAGCATTTGGCGACAAAATTCAAGGTCAGGTGGTGGAAGCGTCATGCTGTGGATCCTGTTGGTTTCAGCTCCATAGAGTTCGCCTCATCTATTTCCCCACGGTTTCGCAATCCTCCTGTGTACAAAGTCACAACACCGTTTCAGCGCGAAATAACTTGTTATCAAACTCCAGTTTCTTAACGAAGCTTGCGCGCACGCTCGAGATCAATGCGCCAGGGGTTTTTCTTAGTAGTGGGTACAGCTTTTAAGTAATACCCTGCCATTTCCTGAGAACTGTTTGTTTAGGCTCATGGTTCTACTACAGCACCTCTCCTTCTATCTACCTGGAAATGCTCGGAACTGCGACGGTCCGGGATCATTGTGGGAAAATTGACCGCATCGCCACAGGTACGATAGTAGCGCTACCAGCAAACGGTGTATCAACGTTGTCGTATGATCTTCCAATTGAATCAACTCTGACGGTAGGACACGCGGATGCTCGGCAAATTCATTTTCAATCTTACATTTCTAACACAAAGCCTCAACATGGAGGATCTAGCCTGTCCAACATGGGGTTTTGCCAGCGCTTCCACCTTCACCCGAAAAACTCAGTATACTACTCATGGTTTCTGCTCGCCTGATTGCATCGCAACCGTTACAGAGAGCACTATAGGGCCTCCACTCCATTCAATCCGGTCATCCTTCCTCCCAAGGAACTATTATTCTTAGACCCTGAATGGGTACGTTGTTCAAAGTTCGACATTTTATACGACATCTTCGATCCTCCCAAAGCATTGACTTCAGTTACAGCGTTGTCCCCAATCAAAAGCCCAGCACAATCTACGCCAGGTTCAACCTTAGTAACAAGATCGTCGGCTAAGCCCGGTAATACAGTCATACCAAGCTTTCCAGTAAATACGGCAGGACCCAAAGCAGCTCCTGCAGAAAGCTCCTCGTCGACATATCCGATACCTCACAAGGATGAACCCCAGTCTATTGAGCCCGCACACGCCTCTCCTGCGGCATACTCGTCAAAACCTCCTTACCCAGTTGATTCAGCATCTGTTCCATCCTCAGCAGCTTTGCAACAAGATCGTGGGCGGGGCAAGTCAAAGTCGATTCCTTCTGTCAACCCGGCCCAGGTGCCTTCAATTTCCGTAAACAAAGTTTCAAGCGGAACCGAAAATGGCCAAGGAATTGGAGCGCTCATGCACAGCTTACTTGGTGGACCCAAATCTTCCGAGAGTTCAGCAACACCGACTAAGTCAGATCCTAAGATCGTATCCACAGCTAATGCTCCAAGTATGGATGTCTCCGCCATACTATCTAGTTTCTCCACTAATCCAATTGAACCCAGCCGGAAAAGTAATCTATCGCCCTCGCAAACAGTAGACATTATTCCCGCTGAACCTGCAATTGCTCTCCCAGGAACACCAGCCTCTACTGCTGGCGGGCAGACTTTTACCGTTGGGTCATCCGGCTCGTCAGTCACCGGTATCACTGTATTAGCCGGCGGACCAGGTATAACTGTGTCTGGAACGCCAACTAGTCTTGGCAAATCTCATGTGGTTGTTGATAGCGAAACCATCGATGTGGCCAGCGTTGTTAATCCTTCAGCGCCCTCGAGTTTCACAATCAATGGAGCGATCTTTGCAGCAGACCCTTCAGGTTTATTAGTCGATGGCAAGAAAATCACTCCCGGTGGCTCAGCTGTCACAGTTTCCGGAACCGCTGTCAGCGTGGACCCCTCAAGCAGACTCGTCCTCGGCAGTAGCACAAAAACACTACCCACCCCTTATCAACCACCCTTCCACTCAACTTCTGTCCTTACGATCAACGGAACAACTTTCACTGCCGACCCCTCAGGCCTTGAAATCAACAACACCACGATCGTAGCCGGCGGAGCCGACATCCCTATCTCTGGCACCACTTACAGTCTCGAACCTTCTGGGACGCTGCGTATTGGGACAAGTGAAAATTCGCTACCGACTGGGAATGTCAATAGGCCTGTCATTTTCTTTGGAGCCGCGGAACGGAAGGTGGACGTATCGGGGATTTTAGTGGTTTGGGTGAGTGTGAATGTTGGCGTGGGAAGTTGGTTTGGGGTGGGAAGTTAAGGGGAGAAAAGGGGGATTTGTTAGGAGATGAATTCTCCCAGAAATAGACCAGCGAAGAGGCCCCGACAACAGTAGTTTCAGTAGTTGTCATTCTTTGATTCGTATAAATTTACGGTAAGTTTTGAACGCGCGCTTTTCTCTGAACTTGTTGAAAGCCTCCAAACTTTAGCTTTGGCTATGGGCATTTGAGATGAGTCACTACGGCGCCTTCTTTCTTTCTAGTTTTTCCTTTTTGTAATAATAGATATTGATTTGAGATTAGATAAAAACGAATGAATAGAAGACATGAAAAGGTGAACGGGCTTAGTATTAAATCGGACACCGAGTTTGCGTATCAAAATTATCAAGAATCACTATATCACTATCACCAAATCCTTCATATTGATCTAATCCACACTTCAGAAATCCTGAACGTCGTTTCCTCCACCACTATATCATCTCTACACACCCCAGAAAAGGCTAACGCAAAGACCAAAAATATAACGCCACCAAAGCCCAAAATGCAGGAAACAACTTCAAGTATTAGCCAAAGCTGCAGCAAAGACCCAAACTCCAAACACCCTTGCACAACCCAACAACAATATCTCGCCTATCCTCAACCCTCTCAAAACCTCTCTAACCTCCACCTCCCCCTATTCCCCTCCACATCCCCCAGCGAATCGTTCCGCCTTTCTACCAAACATCGCTGCCCCAGCATCAACAAATCTACCCGCCCGCCAAGGTCTTCCCATGCAAAAACCCAATCACTCCAAAAGAGTTCTAAGGCCGGCATACGGTAGCTCATCTACTACGGACTAAACCCACAATATTCAAAACGGCACACGAAAAAGAGTATTCTTAGTCGGAGTAGTCTCAATCAGTAGAGTGTGTGGCTCTTACGAATACCACAACCACAAAGCCACCCACCCCAGCGCACCTTTGGCTCAATTGTCTTGCGCTTGAGAGTTTTTTTTTACGCGGGGGTTTGGCTGGTGCGTGAAGGTCACAGCCGGATACCTCTTGTTGAGAATATACTCTATTAGTCCGGCAAGGATCAAATATTACGGCTACACGCTCCCGAGTCGAAGCTCGAATTTTCTCGAACGCCGGATCAACGAATCCCTATGGGATGGACGGGTCGAATTGGATATCCAATTCATCCTGCAGCAAGTGCACCCAAGACCTGAGTGAGACAGAAAAACGGAAAGAGGTGATGGAGAGGGGAGAGACTTTGGTGCGCTCTTGTGCATTCAAGACATGGACAAAATCTTACAAATTTCTATAACATAAAAATACTAAGCCCCCATCTCTGATCAGCCCTATTTTTCGACCATTTCCTACCCCAGCTATATAAAAGTGCAAGATGAAATGAGATTTCTCAATGAGTAGGAAAGACAAAATTGATATATTGCAAAAGAAAGGATGAAAGCCAAAAAAGGGTTACGGGAGAGTGCAATGGTTTTTTCCGAAAATTGTAAATTATGATACACAACCGTCCCAAACCCCACACCCTGATTTTCCCCTAACAACAAACAAAAAGGACCGAAAGATCTCCATGAATCTTTAAGAAGAGGTTGGAGTGAAAGTCGATTATTGGACTCTGGTTCCATATAAAGGAGGGTTTGATTTTTATGGTCAAGAAGAAGGGTTGAGGCTGATGAGGTTGTAGCGTTCTTTGGATGGGATTGGGGGT
>JAABUO010005974.1_pt1 | contig 14076 bp, 13 predicted proteins | sample 5559291 | NCBI WGS metagenome assembly JAABUO01 (sample SAMN10711878, study PRJNA513372) | rock metagenome | isolation source: Antarctica rocks | place: Antarctica: Victoria Land, Finger Mt sud | reverse complement strand
GCTCAAGATGCCATGCAGGCCTATGACTCCACCACAACTGTATGCTCATGCAGTCACAGCAGACAAGGAGCTGACGAGCAGCAGACAGCCTGTCAAAGGCTGCATTGCTACTCACATTGCTGAATTGGTAAAGGCTGCATTGCTACTCACAGTGCTAAATTGGTAATGGCTGCATTGCTACTCACATTGGTAAATTGGTGAAGGCTGCATTGCTACTCACACTGCTGAATTGGTAAAGGCTGCATTGCTACTCACATTGCTGAATTGGTCAAGGCTGCATTGCTACTCACATTGCTGAAGGCCTTGGTGAAGGTTGCAGAGCGTGCTGCCACTGGGTTGCTGACAAGAATCAGCTGCTGTAGGCTGGGCAAGCTGATCAGGGTCTCCAGCTCATTCACTGTGGCAATCCTGTTGGCAGTGAGATCCAACCTCTGCACATGCAGATCAAGCACATGAGCATGTGCAGATAATAACAATAACAACGATAAGAACAACAGTAATACTAAATGATATGATTTTTACATTTTCCACCTCAGGACAAGTCTTAGCTTCCCAGAGCAGCCTGTCTGTGCGGGTCAAGCACATGATTGCCATCAGTGATGACCAACAACAAGCAACAGTAGATACAATCTGTGATGCCATAAGATGTCTCCTGCTGAAACGAAGTGAAGTGAAGTCGAATGAAGACCATTTGGCATGTGAGCACAACAGCGAAGCTCAGCACATGAGAGCTTGCATAGCCCACATTGGCTTGACACGCATCGCTTAAAGCATACCAGTCACCTCAGAAGTACTATACATTTTTCTGACTCAAAGAAGCAAATTGACTTTTGTGCCAGAATGACAGACTGGCAAAGTACTGGGCCAACTAACTCCAGCCTAGTGCAGACAGAGGCATGAGGATGAGCTTCCCAACAGCAGTGCCCAACAGCAGCTTTGACAGCAAGTGCTTGACATGAGGAAGTATCAATGCTGACCTGCAGCAGATTGAAGGATCCACCAGTGACAGCGCTCCTATGCACCTTGGTGATCTGGTTGCCTGCCAGGCACAGGTCAGTCAAGCAGGGCAGGGCAGCCAGCTGGTGCAGGCAGTGGGCCTGAAGGCTGCACTGAGCTGCTTTGAGCACCCTCAGCAACGGGAAGCTGCCTTCTGGGGCTGTCCAACTGCCTAGCCTGTTGCCTGCAGATCAGGTTTTAATAGATGGGAAGTCTGCCAGCTAGCTGAGCAGCTATTGTGCAAAGCCAAGTGGGGAGCAATTGAGTTCTTTCTGATGAGCAATGCAGCCAGCTTGCAGCAGCCCTCCTGCCATATAGACAGTTACATGAATGTACTTGTACTGACTGGTAATGAGGATGCTGCCTGATCAGACATGACACAACCACATGGCAGGGTCACACAACGTACTGCTGATACTTGCATGTCACAGGAAGGAGGCAAAATGGGCAGACTGCAGGTTTCACTCTGTTGCAGATTTTAAATGGACCTGTTTAAATTCTGCGATGGAGTAAAGATACTGACTGTGCATCCTCACAATGGGATCAATGCACGACCTGATCCAGTCATGGCAAACAATCAATGCTTCTTGGAAGCATGGTTTCAGCAAAGGCAGCACCTGACACGTCCAGTTGCCGCAGCTGTGGTCACTGCCCCAGCTGTGGCAGGCACTCAGGCTGTAGCCCATTGAAGCTGAGGTCCAGCACCTCCAGACTTGCAAAGGAGCCCTTGGGGCAGTCAATCAGGCTGGTCACACAATTGCCTGGCAGCAGCAGCGTATGCAAGGCAGGCAGCGTAGCCAAGGGCTGCAAGGAGGCAACCTGGTTGCCGCTCAGGTCCAAATGCCTGCGCAGCATCCCGGGTGATTGTCAACACTGTTGGGTTGGTAGACCTTATAGGGATGCATAAGACAGATTGCTCTGGAGAGACAAGACTTGTCCTGCACTACCTAGCTTATCATGAGCTGGAAAGCGTAATTATGATGATTGTTATCCCGAAAAGGAAGCTCAAAACATACTGATAGGGCAATGCAGCAAGATCTACAAGGCAGGCAGAGCCATTTCACAGGTCGTATGAAGTCAGTGGGGGATCTAGACACTATCGTTGGAAGTGAGATGGGCAGTACATTTTAAGTCCAGAAGACAAAGCAAACTTTGATCTGGCTTTATGTTTTGGTCCTTGAGTTAGCAAGGTGCACGGATGCATCCAGAATCACACCTTGTGCCAGAATGAAACCTGCTTGACTCAGGGTTCCAGGTGATTTGAATTATACAAGATGGTTGTACAACCGTTGCCATCAGGTTCATGGTCTCAACCCTTCAGACCTGCTGCTAAGACTACGCAAGAAGCCACAATCTAAATTTTGTTCAATGCTGCTGCATAGGTTCGTGTCTTTGAATGCTGAAGGTACACTCTGGTTGATCTTACAAGCAACAGCAGATGACGTTCACCTCAGGTTGCAGAAGTAGGCAACTTCATCAGCTTGAATGCAGCTGAATCCTCTGCTATGCAGTCTGACGACATCAACCTCATCTGGTGACTCCATTTGTGCGGCTTGCAGCAAAGCCAATCCTGAGGGCAAGCAGCAGACATGACAACAGCACTTGCCCACTTTGGGATTGTTTGCCTTTGCCATCCTTGTTGAGTGCGTCCAGGCATGCTCTCTTGCAGCATCAAAATATTCACAAACTGTTTTATTGATGTGTATGAGTGCGCGCTCTGCAAACTTTTAGTCAAATGACAGGGCTCTTACATTGTACAAACAGTGTAAGCAGGCAAACACAGCTGTTTGATGGCTGATGTAGTGCATCTCCTTTGCAGCCAACAGTGTCTGACCTTCTAGTGTTGCAGGCGATGGTGATGCTGGCCTGGGCAGCAGCTTTCGAGGCAGCATTGGCAGGGGCCCATGCATCTGGCGTGTGCGAGCTGCAAGAGCTGCTCTGGCTCGCCGAAGACGTCCAGCAACAGCCTGAGCAGCATCTGGCACTGGAGGCTGCAAGGTCTGAACTGATACGCCTTCTTGGGTAATGTGCCTAGCATAGGGATCTTGTTGTGCCGTTACGGGTTCCTGCCTGAAGGATGGCTCAGGTGTGGAGTCTGCTGTTTGCTGCGCGGCTGGAGCTTCCTGCCTAAAGGATGACCCAGGCAAGGAGTCTGCCGTTTGCTGCGCAGGTCAGAAACAGGTGAGTGCTTCAGCAGAGCAGTCTTTGTAAATTGGTTAGGATCTCTGCTACTTGCTCGTTGCCAGACTCTGAATGCTGGGGGTACGCGCAATCAGGGTCAAGGCTGCAAGTACAGCGTGAGAGTAAACAAGCCTGACTGGGTACCTGTGGCAGGATTTCGGAGTCGACCGGTGTGAGACTGTGGGACTCGATGTGCATGCTCCAGTCAGGCTGAGAGTTCTCTGACGAATGCTGAGGCAGAGACATAGCCGCGCCCCGGCGCTTGTGCGGCATGTTTGTCACTAGGCTGCTGGAGTCATCCTCAACAGGCTCTCAGCACTTGTAAACAAGACACATGACAGAAGCGTGACGTTGATCAGGCATCTCGAATGGAACGGTAGGTATTAACTCCACGGTGTTGCAAACACACTGCACCAACTTGCTGTAACGCCTGCAGTCAAAGTCTCGAGAGCAACCGTCGATAGATGCGCAGGCAACTTTGATGTACTGCATTCCTTGGCGAAGGGTAGTCAATTGAAGAACTGCCAACATGGCGGGCCTGTCGAAGTTACGCACTTATCGTGGCTTCTGGCGTAAGTTGTGGCAGTTGCTTGTGCTGCTGAGACCGTTCCCTGCTATCTTCCTGGTCGTGCTATCAGTTGCTGAAGCAGTAGTGGTGGCAAAAGGTGCGACTTGACAGTACAGTGCCGGCCAACAGCAGTTTGGGCCCTGTTCATGGGCACTTTGAGAGGATGCTGATCAGTTGGCACTGCTTTCCTGCAGTTGGCCAAGTTGCTGGTCAATACTACCTCATCATCGTCGATCAACAACACTCCATGTTTGTTAAAACAACAGTTGCGTCACTTGCACTGTATACTTGCAACACCATCATCAAATCCACCAGTCAGTGGCTGTCAGAGCTGCTTGCATACAGGTCAGCAGACAAGGGCAAAACGTATCTGCAATGAGTATTACTTGTCCATCATGGCCTTGACTGCAGCAGCATGACAAAAGCCAGGTTCATGCAGCTGGCGGTCCAAATTGACCACGCTGTTACAGCAGCAATATTGCAGCAAAGAGAACTTCTATTGGCTATTTGACAAGCTCGACAACCCAGATCAACGCATAGTTCAGGACACCAATATCTTTTGCAACGCTCTCGGCTCCATTGCCAAAGTCATTGCAGCAGCACCTTTCCAGGTACTTGCAAGCATACAACCATGTCAGCCGTTGTCATGCTCAAGTCTAAGCTGCCAAATTTGTTGTACCGCATAAAAGGTCACCGAGTCAAGTGCGTGCCTTCAGGTCATGTACTACACATACTGGACATATCAGATCACATCAGGATATGTTGTGCTGGCAGTCTATGCCTTCTTCCTGATAAGCTTGCTGCTAGAAAGGTCTGTTCTGGAACTTCACTGCTGGCAGAAATGCATCTCAAGTCGCTCTTGTATCAATCAATCAGCACTCCACTGTATTACTTTCTTGTGTCCTCCTCAAACCAGATCCTGAGTCTGTTGCCCATACATTGCAGTCTCATCATTAGGCCAATAGCAAGGCTGGTCTTCAAGCAAGAGCGCATGGAAGGCGACTTCAGATTTGCTCACATGCGCCTCCGATCTTTCCTGACAGAGGTCACGCTGTATCGAGCTGGAGCAGCAGAGAGAACACATTTAGGTCACGCACTTCAGCCTGTCCTCGCCAACCAGCTGCGCTTGGTGATGTGGAGGTGGCTGCTCAGCGCTTGCACAAATGGCCTAGAATATGCTGGAGCTCTGCTGAACTACTCCTGCCTTGGCCTTGTGGTGTTCACAGGTGGGGCTTTCAGCTGGCACTCATTACAACATCGTATGCACGCAAGCCACACAATCATTGAGTGTGCTTGATCAGCACAGTCAGCTTACGCCTAAAAAGGCACTTACTGCTCTGACCAGATGTGCATCAGAAACATGTTGTACGCTTTCAACTCAGCAGGCTGCAAACGTCCTGCTCAGCAGGCTGTCAATAAAAGACTGGCATCGTCTGTACAGCTATCCTGCTGGCATTTTTCAGTGTGAGCTGCCTGGGGGATGCCTTCTCAGACCCACGCCACCATGTGGCGCACAAGCCACAGGATAGCTCTGCTGCAACTGCCTGCAGCCAAAAAGCATGTAACACTGCCCACCTGCAGGCTCTCTGCCACAAGGCATAAGGCTGGCCAGCTGGTGACGTCTGTCTTCAGTCTCAACTGTGCCACCCTTGTCTGTCACATATTCAACAAAGCCTCCTGTACTTGCTGGAACAGCTGCTGTCAGGTTTGGGCTGCCGCTGAGTGCAGGCAGTCTGCCAGCAGACATGGACAGTGGGCAGCGGGCAAGGTGGGTCTCCAATGCCAGCTTTGCCACCCTCACCCTCATCTACAGCTTCACACAGATGCTGGACCTGGCCAGCCAGTTCTCAACCCTAGCTGGCGTCACATTCAGAGTTGGACAGCTTCTACAGGTTTCTCCATCACTCATCATACGCAGATCAAAGACTACTACACTTGCAATGTCCAGCCAGTTCCATTTCCTGCATCTTAAGTTTTGGCATGAATCCCCTGCTGCATGCTGCCTCACTGTCAATAGCAGCCACCTGAGTGTATGACACATTTGACCACTTCAGAAGTTTCCATCCATTGAGCATCCAAATTTCGAGGCATCTTTGTGCTGCAGCTGCATGTTGCTCGAAACACATGCCAAACTGGCTACTGTTGCACGTAATTACATTGTGGCTTGCCTGGAGTGGTTCTCACTTGCTTTTGCATGGTCATCAAGACAAGGATGTAGTGGCCAAATGTAGGGGCCAAATGTAGGAGCCAAATGTAGGGGCCAAATAAGACCAAATGGTATAGATAAAGCTAAGCATGCAGTTGAGCAGCCGAATGAACCTGTCTATCTAAAAGGGTTGCTGCATAGGTTGATCAGACTGTCTGTGCTTCACAGGAGTTGGACCGGCTGGTAGAACAAGCAGAGACAAACAACATTGGTGCATCTTCTGCTACCGCTACAGCAGCCAAAGAAGAAGATCAGGCGGAGCAAGCTCCATTACTCAGCGTTACTACAGACGGATCCCACAACTCAACCAGCGCACAGCAGCATTTGACCTCGTCATCAGGACGCTCAGTGCCTTATTCTTCCCTCCAGCAACCCACCGGTTCCCTATCCCAGGATGCACAGATGCAGTCATGCAGCTATGATGAACCTGCGCTCAGTTCTGAACACAGCCAGCTTCTGTCTGGTTCTGCTCCATCGTCAATTCAGCTGCAGCTCAGTCAGCATCAGCGCGATGAGCAAGGCGGGCAGCTTGTTGCTGCGGTGCATGACTTCAGCTGTCAGCGCCCAGATGGCAAGCTGTTATTCCAAAACTTGAGCTTTGAAGTGCATCAAGGTGAGATTTGGCGAGCTGTACAGCCGCAGCTTGAGCGTGATGCATCCAAGCTTACTCTATGCGCCTTGATGTACAGAGCCATAAGGCATGCAACATGCTGTGATGTGTCCTCCTGTATGCTGTGCATCCTGTTGCCAGTCATCTGGGAAGTGGCCACAGCTTGCAGTCGGATTGTCATTTGGTGGCATAGAGCTGCATCAGTGCTGGCCAAAGCCTGAAGAGCAGCTGGCATCGGCTGTGGCCTGGCCTGCCTGCCAACACAGAAAGCTACAAAAAGAGGCAAAGTTATGCCTGTTGTCTTTTGTTGAAGAACAGCCTAACAGTGGTCTGGCTGAACGAAACCAGTCTTCCCTCTTTGCCTATCGAGCAGTCAGTGGAGCAGACAGAGCCTATTGGCTGTGAAACAATTCCATCTAACTCTTGCCGTGCACACTGTCAGTGCATCTCAGCCTTTGCATGGTTTACATTTTAGGTTGTGCTTGCATGCAGGCGACATGGCATTGGTCACAGGGGCTAGTGGCTGTGGCAAGTCTACCCTAGTGCGTGCCCTGGCGTCACTGTGGCCCCTATGCCAGGGGCAGTGTCACATGCCTGTACAGGACCAGGTCGCCCTCTGCCCTGTCACACTGCATGCGTGAGCATGCTTTCAGGCAATGTTGAGACTGCGCACATGTGCATGTGATCTGCCTGTCTGAATGGGTGTGCGTTTGTCTGTCTCTGTTTCTATCCTTCTGAGCCTCTAGTTGCACATTCATTACGTGGCAGTACGTCTGTGTGTTGCAGTATCCTTTCACGGCTGTAGAGCTCCTGCATTTGGCTGCTTGAGCTGCAGCTGTTGGCCCTCACTGACGCTATTCTTCCCAGCTGTGTTCATTGCCTGCATATTGCAAGGCATGATGCAGTGCATGTGGAATATGCAGCTGTCTCTCTACAGGGGCGCTCCATGACCAATGCATGTGCTTTTCAGATTCTGGGCGTAGAGAAGACAAAAATGCTGTACATCATACTGCTCATGCCATTAGCTCACTGGATGGCTGGCTCAAGAGCTGTGCCTGAAGCAAGCTCATCATTGGGCAATGTGACACTCGTATCAGTACTGATGTGGTTGGTGTGTGTGCCGGTGCAGGTGATGTTTCTGCCTCAAAGGCCTGTAGCAGCTCCAGGCAAAACCCTGCTGGAGCAGCTCATCTACCCAGCAGTCATGCCTGAAGAGGGTTCTGCTGTGGACTTGCAGCATCTAGCGCACTTGTTGCAGCAGGTTGGGTTGACAGAGTTGCTGCAGCGAGTCCAAGGGGACTGGCGACTGAGCCAAAACTGGCAAGGTAGGAATTTGCTTTTCATGCTAGGGTGTCATGGCGCTCCCCATGTCACAGAGAGTGCTTTCAAGGCATGTCCCACGGTTGTTGGAGACAGGTTGAGGCGCACAGTCAAGCTGCATGGAGACATGCATGTTTCTCTGTGGAGCACATGTTGTTGAACACAAGGTTTGCTGGGGGAATTCTGTTGCTGAGCTGTTTGTTACATGCTGCATGCTGTGAAGCAATGTCTCTGACGGCTATTCAAATGAAGTCCTCTGGAGAGACTGCTTCACTGTAAGCAATGGCATTGTGCAAAAGCCCCTCTTGTCTCTACTCGGATGCAAACAGCGTCAAACACAGTTGCCCCCTTTTCAAACATATTGTGACATCACTCTTGTGTGGCGCAGACATGTTATCACCAGGAGAGCTACAAAGGCTATCAATTGCTAGGGTGCTATACCACCATCCCTTGTTGGCTGTCATGGATGAACCTGTTTCTGCTGTTGGAACCAGTGCCGGTACCGACATGCTGAAGCTACTGCAGCACCACAGAATCACCACCATAGTGACAGGGCAAGCTGATAGTCCTCTCACACACAATAGTGTATCTGAGACTTTGTTTGCCCAGGTCATTTCTTTATAGGCAATGGTAAACTCCATCCTTTTCCCACCAAGTACATCATGGTTGCTGCTGTGCTGCATTACAGAAGCGTGGAGAGGTAATATGCAGCATGCTGCACTATGGCATGGGGCGCTAACTGCGTGCATGAGAGCACATGCACCCTTCTTTCGAACTTAGGCTGACTAGGTGAAACAGAGCTGCACAAGCGTGCCGTTCAACGGATACATGTATGCAAACCTAGATCACGGCAGTGTACGATGATTAGCATAGTAGGCCACATCAGCTCAGGACTTGCCAATGCACAGATGATTCAAACACAATGCGGGCAAGGCTAATCATATTTGCTGTATGTATCTTATATGACTTGTCTGTTTTTGAGCTGATATTTGCCCATGACTGCTGCGCTGGACTATACATCCATCACTTTAAATTCTTGTTTGATTGAAGCAGTGAGGTGACATGCAAGCAGATGCCATGTGCAGGGGGAAATGCGCAGGAAGGCTTTGCCAAGAACTTTCTAGGTGTGACTGCATCCAGGTGTGTGCATGCAACTTGTAGTGCAAAGTCGATGCAGGCTTGGCCTAACTACGCCAATCAGGCAGTACATTACAGTTCAGGACTGAAGTTCCCAAGTCTGCATACATACACTGAAACTTGACCCCTCTGCGCTTAAGAGCCATGTGGTTTGAAAGTCTCCCTAGGCAAAATGCGCTTGCATGGTCTGCAGGCTTTGCGTTCCTCATGTCCACATTTCTGAGGTGTGGTAAATCGACCAGGCCTAAAAGCTTACTGTCTGCTTTGAACAGTCCATTTATCCGCAGCTTCTGCAAGACATGATACCCACGCCAATCACATGTGAGGTCAAAGTCTGCATCATGGTTGAAGCCAGCATAACTGGCTAATTCCAGACAAACAAGCTTGTGCAAACTCTCCATCATTGGACCCACTATGGTCGGTCCATTAAATACAAAATCTAAATTGGTCAAACTTGTAACGGTGGCCACTCCTGTGAGATTGACTCCACCAGAACCTTCCCGGAGCCTCACACATAGGTCAGTCAGACAGGCAAGGGATGACATATCAGCAGGCCAATGATCATTAGCATCACTGCAGCATTGGAATGAGTCTGCCTGATCTGCCGCAGTGATGGAGCAGCAGTCCCAAATTTCCAAGCGTTGCAGCGCTGTACATGCCAGCAACCCCCTTGCATGCAACCCACCTAGGTCACTGTATTCCATGTACAGGTTTACAAGGCTGCTGGCAAAATTGCAGTATACTGTATTGGTCACCTGGGCATATCTGAGCTCCAAACGTGTCAAGTGGCTTGCAGCAGAGAGGGTAGTGAACTGCCCATGCTCAAGACTGACATGCGTCAAGTGGGGCAGGCCTTGCAAGGGTTCCAGATCTGGGATGTCAGATTCTGCTTGGTAAGAAGACTTCAAGCTGCAGGATGTCAGAGATGTGAAGCTTGCAAGGGTGCAGATCTCAGCTTGGTATCTAGCTTTGAAATGGATGGCTGATAATGTGCTGTCTGGGTGTTCCAGAGCCCGCAGAAATTTGACGACGTCCGGTGTCCAACATTCTACACACAGTCTTTGCAGAACAGCAGCTCGGGCTTGCAGCCAAGGCACCAAGCTAGTTGAAAGATCCTTGTTTGGTGACTTGAGGGGCGCCTTCTCCAGAACCACTTGGCAGCCAAGCTGTGGATGCGCTTTGAGCACCCTTTGGAAGGCCTTGCACACTCTAGGCAATTGCCAGAAATATGCTTGTGTTTCCAGTGAAGGAACCCAATTACCCGTCTTTGGATCGACCCGTGGCTCCAGGTGTTGAAAGATTTTAAACCAAACTTCTAGAGGAAGTGAGCTGACATTTCTGTCCAGAACACAAGTGCTGGCCTGTAGCACAACTCAAATTTCAGGCATGTGCATATGACATCCTGAGCCAGTGAGGCCCGTGAGCCACAGAAGAAATATAGTCAGCTGATCCCCTGCATACATCTGACGTGCTGCTGCAGGAACTCACCATGAAGGCCCGTCGCTGCAGCTGCTGACGAAGTGGCTTGGAACCGACTGTGCTTGTGAAGAGGCGAGACCTTGCTGTGTGGGCCCGCAGACCTGCCAGGTCAACAAGCAGTCACTGCTTGCCGTCTGCCTCAGCCCCTCAAGTCGAGTGTTAGGGATCTTAACAAAGCAAGGCGTGACCAAGCTTACGGTATGCGCCCAAAAGAGACCCCAAGCAGACAGAGAGGTTTAACATCCGTTGCGCAAATATGCTGATTTGGTCTCGGAGCGAAACCCATGTATTTTCTCTTAGTGGTATGTCTAGCTGAGAAGCAGCCCCTAAAGCATGAACAGAAAACGGCAGCAACATACACAGCTTGCCAGCAAGGTCTGCAGAGTCTGCAACATGTACAGCTGGACCAACCACACAGTCAGCTGGACTTCTTTTTCTGGCTGCTGGCCCCTAATGAGAAGAAGTAATTGATGGCATGCTTTGCAGCCTCAATGCCTATCCCCATGCCAATGATGTCCACCACTGCCTCTGCCATCCATAGCAAGGCATGTACGTTTGGGTCTGCAAGCAGCAAAGCATGATTTGAATGGACCAAGCTACAATGCCTTCATGCACTGATACACCATCCACGCTGGAGCAATTGCTTGTAAATGCAACTTAGAATGTAGCCACACAATAAGCTCAGACGAGGTCAACAGCACCCACAACATGTCACAAGATATAACACAACAAGTATAATTGCAGTGTGAATCTGAACATGCAAATGACATGATGGCTGGCACATGTCGACAGCATTGTCATGGGAATGTTTCTGCTCAAATTGCAGACATGCAAGGGTCCCCAACATACTGTGTTCCAGTGACAATGCGAGAACTCTGCAGCTGCATGACAAGATGAACATTGCTGTTGCATCCAGAAAGTGCACACCTTTATCATGACCTGCATGCAATCTGCTGATGAACGCTCCACCATGGCCCAAATGATGTAATGGTTCAGCCCGCTTGAGATGATATTCTACAAAGGCCAGAGCTAACTGCAGCAGCAGTTCATGACTCATCAACCCATTGTGTTGATAAAATGTTCCATGTCAGATGCATATGCAAGGTGCTGAAACAGTCAACATGATTTTGTTTTTGGCAGGGCCACACCAGACTTTGGCACACTGGGATGGATCTGTACACATCAAAGTGCTGACCCATGACTAAGATACTTTGAAGATACTTTGATGCATGGCAGTAGGCACAAGATCAGGCATCGTGCTCACCAAAGCAGAATTGCATCCAGCTACCACAGCATACGCAAAGATCAGTCCCCTGCTCTGATTCCTTGCGTTCCCATAGCCTGAACCTGCAAGGTCAGCTTGGCCTCAGTGTGCAGTGCTGTCTGATATTGTCATGCAACCACAAGTGCACACAGATCATTGCAAGAGCAGTTGGGCCACCAGCACAGGCACAGCTTGAGGACTTGGCGTCGCATACCTGCTGTATAGACAAGAAAACCAAGGAGAGCACAGCCCATGACTCCCAAATTTATAATGGGCGGCATTTGACCTGCATGAGCACAGTGATGGTGAGAGGAGGTTACATGACTCAACGGTGTTGGCTGTTGAGCCTCAGCAGGGTGAATAAAGCGTTGCAATCTTGGGTAAATACCAAACATGGGCCAGGGGAAAATATGCCATATGGCTCTCAGGAAATTGTAAATTGCCTGCATGCATGCATCTCAAAATTATCACAGAACTATTGGACACCCTCATATTGCAGTAGATCCCAGCAATTATCAATAGCTTGTTCACCTGAGTGAAAGCCCAGAAGTGCAACTGTTTCCGACCAACTGCAAGCTGCTTGTATCCTGCAGAGCACTGGGTGCTTGTGAAGGGTGCGGCAGACAGAAGTGCAAGGACAAAACCATCGAACTAGTTGCGCAGGCTTACTGCTGTCCACTGTCATTCTATATTGACCATCGGTACCGCTCGCAACGGGCTGCAGGAAGCACAAAGATCGTTGCACGGTTTCTGTTCATACGACTCGACTTGCTTCCGTGTCTCCGCACCTGTGCGGACGCCATAACAGCAGAATTTCTCAACAATTTTGGCCCCCGTATTTCCAGTCAGTGCCGCAGAGAATGTCTGCACCGGTCGCCGGGACCTGTCAAAAGTCAACTATGTCGAAACAGACCGTTTGACCTTAAGGCTGAGTCAGCCATGCAGATCTGCAGCTTGCAGTCAGAGGTGCACTGTCCTGTCATTCAACAGCCTGTACTCAGCCTTGGAGCTTCAGCCGAATACCACAAACATAGCAGATGCTGGCAGACGGCACTCTGGCAAGCTCTCCAGAAATTGTGCCGCAATCAGACTGGTATTCCTACAGTGACTGTCTTCGGTCAGCACCAAGCACTCAGTGGCACTGAGGGCAGCAACACCCTTTGCATAAAGCACAAAGCTTAAGCCAATCGTACCATCCGGTGGACAAAACACCACTGGAGGTGCCACAACTCATGCATTGCAGGTGCAGAGCGAGCCAAAAAGAAACAATTGGGGGCCCATAAGAGAGCAGGCAATTGCATGAAATATCTTCTGTGCTTTTGTACGAATTGCTGGACTGCCATGGCCCTTGCCCTGCACATTGTAAGACACACCAAATCAAATTGCTCGATGTTACATCAGTACTGGTTACACAGCAAACTCAGAAGGTCATTGGGTCCTGTCTGCAAAGTTTTGTAAACTAAAACCATATCAGCGTGTTGTCAGTTGCGCAGCTGACTTGTAGTTGCTGCAGGTGTTGCCAGAAAGTTCGACTGACCTTCCTAGCAGAAGCCATGCAACGACAGTTCATAAGCAAAGCTACGACAAATCCATGGCGGCTGGGTGACTTAAAACGATTTATTTGTCCAGAATTGTGCCAAAAGGCTTGCAACAGTACATTGTCACTTGCATACCGCAATCATGCCTTTGTCGCTGTCTCTGTGGCAGGCTGGCGAGTGCCTCTGCGGATCTTCTTGTGCACCCTGCGACCCGCAGCATCGCTTTATTCCTTGCTGGTTACTTGGCACAGTATGCATGTGAATGTCTCATGCATTGCTCACCTACCAAAGTGTAAAAGCATATGTGAAGCTTGACACTGTAGGTCACAATGCATTGCTTCAGCGGATGCCACCGGAGCATGATTTCACCGTGACATGAGCAAGCGAGCGAGTGAGTGGTGTTCACCTGTATGGCCCCTCAAGAGGTAGAGGCTGGGGGTTTCTGACACACCATTTCAACGCTTCTGGGCCTTCTTGTACTAAAACATCATTGGCATCCTTGTACATGATGCATCGGCCTGGTTCTTTCATGCTGTGACTTGGATTGTGATCTGTGTCTATGGTCCAGTTGATTCTGAGGCATCTTTTGCGACCTGTGTGACACAGAACAATGAAGGCCAACACAATACTGGTATTCTGCTGGATTGTGAACTGGCAGACTGTTGAAGCAATGTCAAGTGACAGGCTTCATGTCATCATGAAGCTGTTCAGACGCCCTTTGCAGTGTGTAACATAGTGTCCCCTCCTGTCCATGCATTGTCAGAATATACTCCAAAA
>JAABUO010005973.1_pt1 | contig 14076 bp, 12 predicted proteins | sample 5559291 | NCBI WGS metagenome assembly JAABUO01 (sample SAMN10711878, study PRJNA513372) | rock metagenome | isolation source: Antarctica rocks | place: Antarctica: Victoria Land, Finger Mt sud | reverse complement strand
GTGGGGAGGGACACGTCTGTCCGTGAGACGAGGTTTACCCGATCGGGTCAGCGGGGGGGGCGGGGGGCGTTTCCGTCATGGTGGACGACGGCGGCATCGCGCCGGCGCAAACCGGCGAGACCGGCCAGGCCGAGCAACCCGGCCAGGCCCCACAGCCCGGTCTTGTCACTTGCCGGGGCCGGGGTCATGGTCGTGGTCGTGGTGTCGGGGACAGCTGGGGTGGTGGTCGCGGCCTGAGCAGCGCCCGCTCCGCCCAGCGTGAGGGCGACAGCTGCGACAGCGATGGCTAGGGTTTTACGCATTGGTTCTCCTAAATCTCAGCAGGGCCGGGTGGGCCCCGCGGTTCGGGGCGCAAAGGATGAAGCGCCCCGTCGTCGACCTACGATGGATCCCCCCGTAGGTCTACGATGTAGATGGTACCCGGTCACAGCATTTTCATAACTACGTGGGGTAAACGTCGCGTGTCTACGTCACCAACGAAGCAGAGGGAGGTCAAATTTCGGTGTCGAGGGCGCCGTTCGGTCAGCCGCCGGGCTCACCGGCCGGCCCGCCCGCCGCCGCGCCTACGGCCGGTCGCCGCCCGCTGCGCCGAGAGGTCATCCTGGCAGCCGCGTTGGCGTTGGTCGACGAGCGTGGGCTGGCGGAGTTGACGATGCGCCGGCTCGGCCAGGTGTTGGACCGGGACCCGATGTCGCTGTACCGGCACACCGCGAACCGTGAAGCGCTGCTGGACGGGCTCGCCGAACTCGTCCTGGACCAGCTGGTGATACCCAACGGTGCAGGCGGCTGGCAGGCCCAGCTGCGCCGAACCGCGACTGACTTCCGGGCGCTGTGCCTGGCGCACCCCAACGTGGTGCCGCTGCTGGCCACCAGGCCGCCCTCGACACCGCTGGGCCTACAACCGCTGGCTACCCTGCGCCCACTGGAACAACTTCTTCAGGTGTTCCTCGACGCCGGTTTCGCCGCCCCGGCCGCGCTGCACGCCTACCGCGCCTACTTCGCCCTGCTCTACGGGCATGTCCTCAACGAACTGCAGGAATCAGTCGCCGATCCCGCCGAAACCGAACATCTGCTCCGCCTCGGTCTGCACCGGCTCCCCACCGGGCAATTCCCGGTGATCCGAGCGCTGGCCGCCGAACTGAGCCACTACGACGGCGCCGTCGAACTGGAACTCGGACTGGACATGCTCATGATCGGCCTGCAAGCCCAATTCAACCCAGAGCCGAAACCCCAACGAAAACCGTCGCCGAAAAAATAGTCGGACAATGATCGCGAACCGGGTGAGCCGACGGTGGGCAGCCCGATCATCTGGGTCCGCCCGTGACTGGCGTGTCCGGACTTGCGGGCCAGCTCGAGTAACCGCAGATCGGGCGGGTCGAGGTGGGTGGGCCGGCACCGGCCGGTCTGCGCTTTGATGGACAGGTGCGTCGAGGGGCCAGCGCGGCCAGCTGCGGCGCAGTGATGGTGCAGCTCCGCCCGTCGGGTGTTCGGGTGCGGCTCAGCTTGGCGGCCATCTCGGCGACGGGTAGCGGGCCGGACGCAGCCAGGATTCATGCGGCGATCTTGCTCGGGCCCTGGTCGGTTCGACTCACGGTGCGTGGGGGCGGCCGCGCGCTTCGGTGACGTTGGACAGCTAAGGCCCGGCGCCGGCGGGCTTGGTGGTGCAGGCCGGGTCGGGCACCGGTCGCGTGCCCGGTGGTGCGGACGCGGCAGTGGTGTGCGGTTGCGGCGGCGCCGCGGTGGGTGACGCCGCCGGGGGCTGGTCAGGTCGTTGTCGTATCGTGGCACCAATCGCGGGTGCCACCTCAGGTTGGGAGTCACGTTGGTATCGAAAGAGAATGCGTCAGCTGTGCCGGATGTTTTCGTGCCGGGAGCGCCGGGGCCCGAGGCGCCTGAGTTGCTCGAGGCGACCACCCCGCGTGGGCCGTTGCCGCCGAAAGCTGATCAGCAGGGCCCGGATACCCGGACCGCGACCGGCGCCCCGACGAAGGTTGCTGCGGTCGACGTCGCTCAGCAGGGTGCGTTTCTCACCACCGCGCACGGTGCCCGGCTGGTGGACACCGATCATTCGTTGAAGGCGGGTTCCCGCGGGCCGACCCTGCTGCAGGATCATCACCTGCGGGAGAAGATCAGCCATTTCGATCATGAACGGATCCCGGAACGGGCGGTGCACGCGCGCGGCGCGGGAGCGCACGGCGTGTTCGTGGCCAACGGCGCGGGCGCCGGGATCAGCCGGGCCGGGTTCCTCAAGAGCGGGGTGCAGACGCCGGTGTTCGTCCGGTTCTCCACGGTGCTGGGGTCACGCGGATCGGCTGATCTGGCCCGTGATACCCGTGGCTTCGCGACCCGCTTCTACACCGGTGAGGGCAACTACGACCTGGTCGGCAACAACATCCCGGTCTTCTTCATCCAGGACGGCATCAAGTTCCCCGACCTGGTCCACGCGGCGAAGCCGCAGCCGGACCGCGAGATCCCGCAGGCCCAGAGCGCGCACGACACCTTCTGGGACTGGGCGTCGCTGCACACCGAAGCCCAAGCCCACACCATGTGGAACATGTCCGACCGCGGGCTGCCACGCTCGTTTCGGACCATGGAGGGCTTCGGTATCCACACCTTCCGGATGATCGACGACGACGGCCAGACGTGCCTGATCAAGTTCCACTGGAAACCCAAGCAGGGCGTGCACTCGGTGACCTGGGAAGAAGCGCAGCTCACCAACGGCAACGACCCCGATTTTCACCGGCGCGACCTGGCCGACGCCATCGAATCCGGCGCCTACCCCGAATGGGAGTTCGGGGTGCAGGTGATGCCCGACACCGACGACCAGACCTTCCAGGGCATCGACCTGCTCGACCCGACAAAATTTGTGCCCGAGGAGCTCGCTGCGGTCCAGGTCATCGGCACGATGACGTTGAACGCGAACACGGTGAACTACTTCGCCGAGACCGAGCAGGTCGCGTTCAACCCGTCGAACCTGGTGCCCGGTATCGACCTGACCAACGACCCGCTGCTGCAGGCCCGGTTGTTCTCCTACCTGGACACCCAGATCACCCGCCTGGGCGGGCCCAACTGGAACCAGCTCCCGATCAACCGCGCCCACGCACCGATCAACGACATGCTGCGCGACGGTCACCACCAAGACGCCGTCCACGGCGGAGCAGCCCCGTACCTACCGAACTCCCTCGACGGAGGCTGCCCATTCGTCGCCGGTCCTGGCGATCACCCGTTCATCGACATCCCGGTGGCGGTGGCTGCCGGGGCGAAGGTGCGGGAGAACCCCGTCACGTTCGACGACCACTTCTCCCAGGTCAGCCTGTTCTATCGGTCGCTGACTCCGCTCGAGCAGGACCATGTCGTCGCCGCCTACACCTTCGAGCTGTCCAAATGCTACGAGCAGGTCATCAGGGAACGACAGCTGCTCGCGCTGGCCAACATCGACCCCGACCTGTGCCAGCGGGTCGCTACCGGTCTCGGACTCAACGCACCGGCACCCACCATCACCCCGGGACAAACGGCCACCACCACGGCGATCAGCCAGCTCGGCGGGACCTGGCCGGTCGCCGGCCGCACCGTCGGCGTCATCATCGGAGCGGACAGCGACCCCGCCGACATCGCCGCCGTACGCGGCGCACTGAACGAGGCTGATGTCCTACCCCTGGTGGTCGGCCCGCACGGCGGCAAGATCGGCTCGATCACCGTGCAACGGACCTACGCCAACGCGGCATCGACCGAATTCGACGCCGTCATCGTCGTCGGCGACACCCCCCCGGCCGCCGATGCGCTCCCGTCGCTGGACACCAAAAGCGCCGCGGAAGGCGGCCCCGACACCCCGATCGATCCCCGGATCAGCAAACTGATCGGCGAGGCGTGGCGGCACGCCAAAGCGATCGGATCGGTACCCGGCGCCGCGTCCTTGACAGCGACGCTGCTACCCGCCGCAGCACCCGGAATCGTCCACGGCGACCCCACCACGGTCGCGCAACAGATCATCCAGCTGCTGGCCGCGCACCGGGCCTGGGAACGATTCCCCACCTCCAAAACCGCTTGACCCCGGTGAGCCCGGAGGCGGCCCACCCCGCCTCCGGCCTTCGGTCACAATCTTCTGACGAGACGCGTCCAGCTCACCTGACCTGCACCCCGATCTAGGCGGACTCGTGCTGACTGTTCAGCCCGAAACATGGCGCAGAGCTGACCGCGGGGTGCACCAACCCTGGGGGGTAGCCCGGCCAGCACCGTCGCAGCGTCACCGGTGTGAAGCGCCGCCCGGGGTGTTGCCCATTCGCCGACCCGCCGCTGCGTGCCGGTGTCCCGTCGTATCCGGTAGGCGGCTTGGCGGCACGAGTCGGAACAGAATCTGCGCCGCCGCCCGGTCGCGGCCCGCACCAGCCGCCGGCCGCACCAGGCGCAGCTCATTCCCAGCACCGCCAGCCCGACGTGAGCGGCCACAACCCGCTCTGCACGGTCAGGCTCGAGCGATTCCGGTGGCGGTTTCGCCACGGTCGATTCCAGTACATTTCGTAACAACCCGGCCCCGTCCGATCGGATTTGTCAGCCTCAGTCCGCAAACTGTCACCCGCTCGGCGGCGGCTGGATCTCCGGCCCCGGTCGTGACGCTGTGCCTGTCATGTCGTGACGCCGTGCCTGTCATGTTGTCTCATCGCGCTCGTCGACTCGGTCGTTTCCTGCCCGGGGTCAACACCGTCATCTCTTGCCATCAGGGACAGGGTGGCCAGGGTGGTGGGTCCTGACGATCAGGTCTACCCCGGTTTGTCGGGGGTCGGTCCCGCTGCCTGGTGGTTTCAAGCGGCGGGACCTGGCGCACTGATCGACTTCCCGGGGCCGTCAGCATGCTGGGTGAGGTACCCCGCGTGTTGCTAGCTCAATCCTGCTCGACGACCACCTGATCCGTTCAGGCTTGCGGTCGGCGACGCGCCCGCAATACGGTGCACCTATTACCAGGAGCTGGAAGCGAATGTGGCGATTCAGCCACACGTTGACACCGTAGAACGTTTGGTTTCGGTCGTTCGCGTGATCACCCCGGCGGGTCGGTCTCAGTGTTTTCTTGGGCTTGATCGTCGCCTGTGGCATTACCGGTCGTGCCGGTGACCGGGTCTTTCGGGGCAGAGTTCGGCGGCACCGCCGATTCGGGCGGTTCCTGCTCGGCTGTTGCGGCGCTGTCTGGGTCGGTCACGGACAGCAGGTTCCCACGGGCTCTCCGCTCAACCGCCTCCGTCGACGGGCGTTTAACACCGCCAGCCGTTCAAGTGGTCGGGGCGCACCGCTCCGGTGGCGCTGCGCCGGATTCGGCGAGCAGTTCACGCAGGTAGCCGGACAACCCGCCGGGGGCCCGACCCGTCACCCGGGCGCTGGTGTGAACCGGACTGGCCGCCGTACTGACGACCACCCCGCCTGCCCGCTGCACGGCTTGCACCAGCGCGAGGTCTTCGTGCACCGCGACATCGGCGAAGCCTCCTACCTTCCGGTAGGTGGCGGCGCGGACGCCGAGGTTCGCGCCGTGCACATGCCGATGACCGTCGGACAGGTCATGCTGTCGCTCCCACTGCCGGACAGTCGTGGCCGGCAACTCCTCCTCGATAGTCAGTCGGACGGTCCCCAGCAGCAGGTCGGTACCCGCCCGGGCGTGCTGCCACTGGGTGATCAACCAGTCGGGCGGCACGGTGGAGTCCGCGTCGGTGCTGGCGATCCAGCACACCCTCGGGCTGCGGAGCAGCCAGGCGACCCCGGCCGCCCGCGCCGCCCCGACCCGGCCCCGGTCGCTGCGGATCACCGCGACCCCGGGAAAGCCGCCCACGATTTCGACAGTGCGGTCGGTGCACCGGTCGGCGACCACCACGATCTGGACTGCGGCCGGGCCGTTGGTGTCCAGCCGGCTGAACTCCTGGGCGACCAGCAGGGCGGTCAGGCAGGCCTCGATCCGCTGCTGCTCGTTCCGGGCCGGCACCACCACGCCCATGACCGCGTCGCGGTGGTCCAACGCCCGCGCCGGCGTCACCACAGGAGGTCCGCCTGATCGAGGATCGAGGATCCGAACGCGGCCGGGTCATATCCCCCGTGATGCCGCAGCCGATGAACGGTCGGAAAGGCCAGCTGCAGCACGGACCAGGACCGCCCGGGTTCCTTCGTCGCGCCGGTCAGTGCCCCGCGGGCCACGGATCCGGACCCGAGCTGGACGGGGCGGGGCTGGGCGGGGGTGATGGGAGATCCTTTCCGCGGCATGCGGACGTTACCTGGCGTACCTGGAATTCCCTGGGTTGAGCAAGATCAATCCGGCGGCTATCACGGCGCAACCTGACAGGTGACGGTCAGGATGATGCGGGCCAAGTCGAACGCGGGCGGACCAGGGTGGAGGGAACCGTGGTGGGGAGCTCCGTTCCGGGAGTCCGACGCCCAGTAGCTCAGCTCCGAGCTGCAGCACCGCTTGGGGTGGCGTCAGGCAGCGGGTCGACCGCACGCCGTCGGCTGTCGGTCGGTGTCCGGTGCTGACGCAGGCCGGCGGTTGGTAATCCTCGATCGCCCCGAGGTGGGTGCAACCTGGCCGAGGGCGGCCGTGCAGCTCAGGTCAAGACGCAGAGCGGTCGGTCGAGCCTGCCTGCCCGCCTGGACACGAGCGGCACCGCCCAGATCCGCGCCTCGCACGGCAGCAGTCGGCGCATTTCTCGGGCAGCCGGCTCGGGTGGCAGGGGCCCAGCTGCCGGGGACCGTGCGGGTCGTTCCGTGGTCCAGGACGCAAGGATCTGCTCGTCGAAGCCCCGGTTGAGCTGACAAGGCGCGGGGTAAGTTCCTCGCACGCGCTGATCCTGACAACCACTGAGCGGGGTTGGTCTCGCGGTTGCAATTGCAGGCGGTGAGACCGGACTCGATCTGTGCAGCAGCACGTCGACCGGAGCTCGCGTTCGAATGGACCGGGCCTGACTACTTGGAGCGACATGGCCGACGGCCCGACCGATGATCCGTCCAGCACGACCGGCCCGGAGGTGGATGCCGTTCCGGACCCGGCAGGGGCCAGTTCGGATCCCGAAGCTGCGGCTTCAGAGTTTGTACCGGACCCGGCCGCAGCCAGTCAGGTTCCTGACACGGCAACCACCGAACCTGCTCCGACGGGCGTCACGCCAGTCGACGCCCCGCCTGTTCACGTGGCAGCCGACATCGCTGGGGCCGGGCCGGCGCGGGGCTTGAGCTACGCGGTGGACATCGTGTTCTGCGTCGATGTGACCGGCAGCATGACCCCGATCCTGGACGCGGTGAAAGCCAACGCGTTGCGGTTCTACGAGGACGTGCAAACCAACCTGACCGACAAGGGCAAGAACGTCGACCAACTACGGGTCCGGGTGCTGGCATTTCGGGACTTCAGCGCCGATCCGGACAGCGCGCTGACCGAGTCGGGGTTCTTCCCGTTGCCCGAGGAACAGGTCGCGTTCAGCCGGTTCGTTTCCGAGCTCACCGCGGAGGGCGGCGGTGACGCGCCGGAATCAGGTCTGGAAGCTTTGGCGTTGGCCATCAACTCGCCGTGGACGACGCGCGGCGACCGGCGCCGCCAGGTCATCGTGGTGTGGACCGATCAGCCGGCGCATCCGTTGAATTTCGCGGTGCTGCCGCCCGATCTGGCGGGGTCGGTGCCGAAGAATTTCAGTGCGCTGACCGATCTGTGGGAGGACCCGCAGGGACCGGTAGGCGGCAGCACCAAGCGGCTGATCCTGTTCGCCCCGGACGGGGCCGGGTGGAGCGATATCTCGGCCAACTGGGAGAACGTGGTTCATCACCCCTCGCAGGCGGGAGCGGGGCTCTCCGACGTCGACTACGGCACCATCGTCGACTCCATCGGCAACTCGGTGTGACCGAAGCCGCTGACGCACCGGTGCTCTCGCAGCCCATCCCCGACGGTGAGCCCCCCACGACGGAGACACCGCCGGCTGTTCCCACGGCCCCTGCACTGCCTACCGCCGGCGGTGTCGGCACCCTCAGCACCGAGATCGGGTTGAACACGGCTGCTCCGGGACCCGCCGGGCCCGACCAGGCGACCGGATTCGGGGAGTCGGCTGAAGCGGCTGAACCAGCTGAGCCGACCGAGCCTGTTGAGCCGACCGAGCCGGCCGCGGATGAGGCCGAGGAAGTCGACTCCGCTGATCCCGGGATGCCGGTCGACGCTTCCTCGACTCGGTCTGTTCCGCCAGAGCCGGCGCAGTGGGTGAAGGACAGCGGTGGTGTCTCGTTTGGCTTCAACCTGGCCAAAATCTTAGGTCGCGGTGAGGACGCCGACCCCATCGTCGGGCCGGGGCGCGATCTGGGCCTGGCCGGCGTGTTCGATGGGATGGGCGGCGCTGGCGGCACCGAGTACGCCACCCCGACCGGCTCACATACCGGCGCCTACCTTGGTTCACGAACCGCCCGGGACGTGGTCGAGACCCTGATGACCCGGTTGCTTCCCGATCCTGGGTTCGATCCTGTCGCCGCGGCGGCGGAGCTGCAACGGTGCGTCCAGGCGGCTCTGGCCAGCCAGCTGGTCGAGCTCGCAGCTCCGCGAAGCGGGTTGCGTTCCACGCTGCTGCGGGCGCTACCGACCACGATGGCGCTGGTCGCGCTGCGCCGGAAGGAAGCCGACTCGACAGGCTGGGCGTGTTCGGCGTTCTGGGCTGGTGACTCCCGCGGCTACCTGCTCGACCCGCAGCATGGGCTGCAGCAGATCACCGTCGACGATCTTCGGGACCCCGGCGATGCACTGGCCAATCTGCGGCAGGATTCGGTGTTGAGCAACGCGGTGTCAGCCGACAGAGCCTTCGAGATCGGTTGCGCCACGATGAACGTGACCGCCCCCTTCCTGGTCCTGGCCGCCACCGACGGCTGCTTCGGCTACCTGCCGACGCCGATGCACTTCGAGCGTCTGCTGCTGCAGACGCTGCAGCAAGCAGCCGACGCGCCACAGTGGTCGGCCGCGCTGCAGACCCAGATCGCCGCGGTCACCGGTGATGACGCCGCGCTCGCCGTCATCGGCGTCGGCGCCGACTTCGCCGATCTGCAGCAAGCTTTCCAGTCTCGCACCGCGCTGGTCACCCAGCGGTGGGTGCAGCCGCTGGATGTGCTCTCCGATGAGATCGAGCTGCAGCAGGAAACACTTGATGCGCTGCGGGAGCGGCAACGGCGCTCGACCGAGGACTTCTGGGGCCAGTACCGCACGGACTACGAGCACCATCTGAGACCCTCGGAGGCGAAGGCATGAAGGCCGGAGACGTCGTCGGTGGCTACACCCTGCTCAAAGACTTCTCGGTCGTCGGGGCCGGGCTGAGCGAGTGGACCTTCGCCCGCCGGGACGGGCATGACTACTTCCTGAAGCGTTTCCTGAGCCCCACCTACCCCGACGACGACGCGCCCGGCAGCCCCCTCACCAAGCAGCGGAAACGGGCGCGTTGCGCCGTCTTCGAATCCCATCACCGCGCCATCAAGGCCGCGCTGGCACCGGTGACCCGTTACGGCGGGAACCTGGTCGCCACGCTGGACTTCTTCCGCTCCGGAGCCAAGTACTACAAGGTCACCGAGAAAATCGACGTCGCCGGGCTCAGCGCCGCCGACATCGCCCGGCTGGACCTGCCCACGAAGATGGTGCTACTCAAAACGGCCACGCACAGCCTGAAGATCCTGCACGATCTGGGCATCGTGCACAGCGACCTGAAACCGGACAATCTGCTGGTCAAAAGGACCGACCGCGGCTACACCACCAAGCTCATCGACTTCGACAGTTCCTACCTCGTCGGCAGCCCGCCGCCGCCCGAGGAGATCGTCGGGACGATGAACTACTACTCGCCGGCACTGGTGCGCTACATCCAAGGTGACGGCCCGGCGGGCGATCTCACCCCGGCCGGTGACATCTTTGCGCTCGGTTTGATCTTCTGCGAGTACCTCACCGGATCGCTGCCCGCCTTCGACCCCACCCAGCACGAGGCGGCGATCGCTGTGCTCAACGGCGCCGTCCTGAGCATGCCCGCGGCCGAGCTGCCCGCACCGCTGGTCGATCTGGTTCAGCGGATGCTGCTGGCGAAGCGGCCCAGCCGGCCGAACGTCGGTGATGTGCACGCCACCCTGCTCGGGCTCGGTAACGGCACCACCGTGGCCCGCAAACCCCGACCACCACAACCGGCCCCGAGCGCGCCGTCATCGCTGCGCGGGAAGGGACTCCGACTGGCCGGTCCCGGGCAGGCACAGCCGCCGACCGACTCCGCAGGCGCGCCGGACATCCCGCCGGCGAGCACCGCCACCAGCCCCGAAAGGTCACCGGCCGCGGTCGCACCGGCCGGTGCGAGCGAGGCCACCGCACCGGCGGTCCCGGCCGGCGCCGCCGGCAAACTCGTCGGCAAACTTCTCCACCGGATCGATCGGCGGCTTCGGTGAGCGCGATCTGGCGTTGCGGCGTCTGCGAAACGGTGAACGACGGCGGCCGCAGCTGCGTCGCCTGCGGGGCGGACCTCACCCGCAGATCCGCGCTGGCCACCACCGTGCGCACCCGCATGGCGCCCGTCGGGCCGCCACCGCCGCCGGTGATCCCGGCGCCGCCGCTGCCCGAGCCGGTCCGTCGGGGAATCAGCCGTGAACCGGTGTCCGACGACGAGTGGGACGACTACGAGGAGGAGAGCGGTCGGCTCATCCCGATCCCGATCCCGGGCGGCTGCCTGATGATCCGAACCGGCCGGTCCTGGTAGCCCCCAGATTTGGTCAGCCGCAGTCGGCGCCCGTCCAGGTAGGCACCATCACTGGCGGCGGGTTCGGCGCCACAGCTCCGGCCTTGTGCCCGCGCTGCGCGGCCTCGAAGCTGGGAAATGCTGCGGATGAAGTCCCGACCGGTGAGCGGTTTCCGCTGGCACCTGAACCGACTAGGCTGCCTGTACTGGTCCAGCCAAGGCGCCGGGAATTCCTGATTTTGGGGGTCCTCATGACGTTGAGCACGTACGCACCACTACCGCCGGTCCGCAACCCGCAGCCGACTGACCCGCTCCCCGAGCGGTCGCAGGTCCGCCCGGTTTCGGTATCGGCCCAGACCGACAACGTCGAGATGGCCGGCGGTGGGGCGGCTGTCGGCCGGGCAGAATCTGGCCATTCCCGGACACCCGGTACCGGTGGTCCCGGCCGGTTCGTGGAGCGCAGCCAATCGGAGAGCGACCGGCACGACCGGGTCCGGCAGCTGCTCGACGAGGCGGCCTCGTGTATCGACCCGGTCCGTCGCCAACGGTTGCAGTCCCGGGTGGTGCTGGAGCACCAAAACGTGGCCAAAGCGATCGCCGCCCGCTACCGGGGCCGGGGCGTGGAGCGCGGTGACCTGGAACAGTTGGCCTACCTGGGTTTGGTCAAGGCCGCGCGGCGTTGGGAACCGGGCCGCAGCGAGGATTTCCTGCAGTTCGCGGTGCCCACCATCGCCGGTGAGGTCAGGCGGTACTTCCGCGACCAGTTGCCCATGATTCGGCCGCCGCGCAAGGTCCAGGAGCTGCGGGCGGCGATGACCGCACCCGATACCGGGGTGACCGATCGGGCGCTGGCCCAGCGCAGCGACGCCGAGATCAGCGCCGAACTGGGCGTCGAGGAGGGCGCCGTTCGCGAGGCCCGGCAAGCCTCCGCCGTGTGTCACCCGCGTTCGCTGGACGCCCCGAGCCTGTCCGGGCAGACCCTGTCGCAGACCTGGGGTCAGGACGATGGCCGGCTCGTCGACGTCGAGGAACGGTTGACCGTGGCCGCGCTGCTGGATCAGCTCACCGAGCGGGAACGCACCCTGGTGCGGATGCGCTTCGCGCAGGAACTGTCGCAGTCCCGGATCGGTGAGGAGATCGGGGTCAGTCAGATGCAGGTCTCCCGGCTGTTGCGGGGCATCTCAGCCAAATTGCGCACCCTTGTCGATCCGTGACCCTCGCACCTATTGCTGCCCGGTTCAGGCCCGAGGCACCGACCCCGGTCGACGGAGCACCTGAACGTTGCCACCCAACTGGTGGCGGAAGGTTGGGCGCGGCGGCGCAGATACGTGCTCACCGATCAGCCGACGGTTCCGTACCGGTGTCGCAGCAACGGTCCGCGTCGAACAACAGCCGATGAAGCTGCGAACCGTGGCGACACCAGGACGGCCCGCCACCTCCGAACAGGAGTAATCAGTCATACTGCATGCCGAATGCCCCTGTGGTGAGCACCCAAGCCGATTCTGTCGAACGGGTCCGCCTGGGCACCGAAACTGCCACCGAGCAGTAGGACACCACCGGGGAGGTCCACCTGGTAACGAATCGAGGATTGCAACGGCATCGACGGGGGTCGAGCCAGCTGTGCATCCCGGAGATTGCATGAACCTCCAGCATCACACCCGAAGTTCGAAAGGAACATGGTTATGACCAGAGTCAAGATCTCAACTCCGCGGCCAGCGGCGCACCCAGCACCGGTGGTTCCCCAGCCGGCAGTCATTCGCTGCCGGCCCCGCCGGCGGGCCGTACCGAATCTCGCCCCGCGGGCGGGCCGCCGTCGACGGCGGACGTGGCCAAGGACCAGGCCTCCTCCGTGGCCGGCAGCGCCTCGGACGCGGCCAAGCACGTCGCCGGAGTAGCCAAAGACCAGGCGCATCAGGTGACGGCCGAGGCCGGTCAGCAACTCAAGCAGCTGGTCGGGCAGGCCCAGTCGGAACTATCGGATCAGGCCCAGGCCCAGCAGGAGAAGCTGGCCGGCGGGTTGCATTCGGTGGGTGATCAGCTCAAGGCCATGGCGCAGAACTCCGATCAGCCCGGGGTGGCCACCGATCTGGCGCATCAGGCCGCCGACAAGGCGCACGAGTTCGCCGGATGGCTTGATCAACGCGATCCCGGCTCGGTGGTCAACGAGGTGCGGGCCTTCGCCCGACAGCGCCCCGGGATGTTCCTGGCTGTCGCGGTCGGCGCGGGTCTGGTCGCCGGCCGGTTGGCCCGCGGCCTGGCCGCCGACCCCGATCAGGCAGGTCACGCGTCCACGGCGGGTAAGCCGGTCTCGCCGGGCGATGCCGCCGCTCCACAGGCCGCTCAGCACCGACCCCCGCCGGCAACCCTGGCCCAACCCCGGCCCGCCGGGACGGCTGCGCCTGCCACGGATGCGGCGCCGGCCTTGGCCGGGCCGACGGTGACCGACCTCGGGCGCTCCAGATGAGCTTCCCCGCCGGGCCGGCCGGTGCCTACCCGGCCACCGCCACCGGCGGTGCTCACGCGGCAGGTCAATACCCGCCCGGCGCCTTTCAGGACGGGGGTGCCGCTCCGGCCAGTCCGGCGGAGACACCTGCCGCCCCACGCTCCTTGGGTGAACTGATCGGCGAGATCACCACCGACCTGTCCACGCTGGTGCAACAGGAAATCGCCTTGGCCAAGGCCGAGGCCACCCAGTCCGCGAAACGAGCCGGCAAGGGTGCCGGCATGTTCGGCGGGGCAGGTTTCGCCGCCCACTTCGTGTTGCTGTTCCTGTCCATCGCGTTGTGGTGGGGGTTGGGCGAGAGCATCGGCCACGGCTGGTCCGCGCTGATCGTGGCCGCGCTGTGGGCGATCGTCGCCGCCGTGCTGTACCTGGTCGGGAAGCAAGAATTCGCCGACATCCGAGGTTTGAAGCGCACCACCGAAACGCTGGGCAAGATTCCGAACGCAGTGAAGGGCAACGAGGAGGACAACCGATGACGACGAGCAACGACCCTGAGGTGATCCGCGCACAGATCGAGGCCACCCGGGCCGGGTTGAGCAGCGACGTGAACGAGCTGGGTGAAAAGGTCAGCCCGGCGCAGATCGCCAAACGGCAACGGGACAAGGTGATGGGCTCCGTGATGGGCGTGAAGGACCACATCATGGGTTCGGCCGGGGACGCGAAGTCCGCGACCGGAGACGCGGTGTCCTCGGTGCAGGACGCCGTGTCGGGTGCGCCGGGCAAGGTGGCGCAGCAGACCAAGGGCAGCCCCATGGCTGCGGGTTTGATCGCGTTCGGCGCCGGGATGCTGCTGTCCGCGCTGATCCCGGCCTCGCAGAAAGAGGCGCAGGCCGCGGCGGCACTCAAGGAGCAGGCCCAGCCGCTGGTCGAGCAGCTGACTTCGAC
>JAABUO010005971.1_pt1 | contig 14077 bp, 12 predicted proteins | sample 5559291 | NCBI WGS metagenome assembly JAABUO01 (sample SAMN10711878, study PRJNA513372) | rock metagenome | isolation source: Antarctica rocks | place: Antarctica: Victoria Land, Finger Mt sud | reverse complement strand
GACGATCAGGTAGGTCAACATTCTTGCCTTCTCCGTTATCCAGCCAGTCAAAGAAATTATCCTTGCTGCTAGTAGACTGCCAGTGTAGGTGGTATCGGCTTAAATTGGAGCCATAGCGGTGCTTCAGGTCCACCATTTCAAGCCAATAACGTTGATCCATGACCTTCGCGTCTTCCAACCGTTCATTGCGCAGCTCCTCTTTCAATCTTTTCCTCCACTGGCTTTCTTTATCGTACTCGTTAGAAGCAATGCCTTCATCCGACGAGCTACTCGAATCCGCGGCTTGGAGTCGTCGGGCCATATACGTTGCTTTGGTCCATTTACGGTCGACTTTTGTAATATCCTTCTCAGGGTCCGCCATGGTTTTATATTTGGCTGCTTTTATGGCTTCCGTCCATCTTTCACTGGGAGAAAGGGCACATTTATTCCGACTTTCTTTTAGCTTCTTGTTTTTCGTAAAATTTCTTTGAATCTTTTTCGCTGCTTCTAGTTCGGTCTTGGAGCTATCCATATCTAGTTCTTGACGATTGCTCATTCTCTCCGAGTGCTCGGCTTCAATTTTATCTGTATTTTGACGTTGTATTTCATCGATCTTTTGATGGCTCATTTCAGGGTGGTGTAATCTGTATCCGTCTACATCGTTCTCTTCAGTGAGTTTGTTCGACTTGACATCATCAATGGTTTCCTCTTGTCGATTGTGTTCTCTTCTCTGTTATTCTCCGCATCACCGACTTCTCCGCATTGCTCGACGCCAGTATCTAAAGCACGTTGTCGTTCCGTTTTCATATTTGTTCGTCTCCGAGCATCACTATGAGGATAATTGCACGGCATCAGATTATGGCTATGTTGTTGCTGCCGCATCTGTCATCATACCGACGTAAATTCGTCCAATCAAAACGCAACGAATTTTACCGAGCATACGGTGTCACCACGCGCACTAGCCACATCATTTTCTTATCGTCGGAAATTGTACGTCAAATTGGTTTACTATACAAGTAAGGTAAAATATTTAGTTCTATCTGATACATATCTTGTATTTATGTTGATATTTTCTGGATCGGGGGGATACCACTCATATCCTCCATGCTTTATTTATTGTCATCGGAATGATTTCTTTGTCAGATTATACCAAGTTTCAAGAGGGTGAAGGCAAGAGTGCCAAAGGAACGTCTTTTGCACTCCATTTGATGCTACCTCTGATCATGATGGCTCCTTCCCGGCCTTTCGCAAGGGTAAAAAGTAATCATGAGCCATGGCTTCCTTCGCCGTCAGCCGCTCCTACATATTAGCTTTTCATTAAAAGCACACAGTTACCTGATGATCATACCTCAAGAGCTTGTCCAAGAAGTCCAAAGCCTCAGGGGTAACTAAATGTTGATTCTCAGAGGTAACAAATCGTTGCCATGGTTTCTTAGGATAACGGCCCAGAATGTCATCATATTGGCTTTTCAGCTTTATATTGTACTTCTGAAGATATGCGAAGAGCTCATCGGTGCCAAGGACTTTGGCAATTTTCACAAGCTGGTCATTATTGGTACTACCGTGGAAAAAAGGCTCTTTCCTAAAGATAATGCTTGCAAACATAGCTCCTAAGCACCACATATCTAATGAGTAGTCGTACTGTTGGAAATCAACTAGCAATTCAGGTCCCTTAAAACACCGAGATGAGACACGAACGTTGTAATCCGTGGCAGCATGGTAGAACTCGGCTAGGCCCCAGTCAATCAGACGAACCTATTCTTAGCACCTGCTCTGTATTGTCATACCTTCTTCGTCTGTTGGTCAATCATCACGTTATGCGGCTTCACATCTCTATGCATGATTCCCTTCGAGTGACAAAAGTCCAGTGCCTTCAGTAGCTCAAGTATGTAGAATCGTACGTCCGAGTCTGTGAATCTGGGATACAATGTCCGGAAATCGATGTTGTCAACGTTCTCAAAAATCAGAGAAGGTGTTTTGCTTTGTGGATCGCGCACAACATCCAATAGTGACACGACATTGGGTCCACCTGAAAGGTTCTGCAGTATCTTAATCTCCCGTTTAATTTTTTTCTTTTTGACAGGCTTCAAAACCTTGATGACGCATCTCTCTGAATTTAAAATATTGACTCCTTCAAAAACCTCGGAGTACTTGCCCTTCCCGACCTTCTTCACAATCTCATAATTTTCTAAATCTCCCCATAGAATTTGCACAGCATCGTAGTCCCAGTAATACCGCGGGAGACAGCTATTCACATTGGCATACACTCGTGCTATGGAGTTGCCAGCATGGGGCATTGTGTTGCGCTCAGAATAAGCGGTCGATGGGGATGTACCACAGAAGTCACGATAACAGTTTCGGTTCTTACTACTACTGTGAAATGCATCTAACAACAATGAATACCCTGGATTAATCAATGGTTGCCAAATGCCAAGTGGCTTTTCCCTTACGCATCAAAGGGTAGTCGTTGATCTTGATCTCTTTGAAGGAGCTATCTGTGGATACACGGAATTGTCGGTAATACCTCTTGACCCTCTCCTTCGGTCAATTTCTCTAGATGCTAGAAACATCTCGATAGACACGGTTACAGTGAATGGCAGAAGTACGCCTTTCAGGTATACGGACCCATCCGTGGCCAAGATGCATGACACCTCGACTGTATACCAGCACGAAATGTTACGCGAAAAGTTATGGCAATCACCAGACACTGAATCGGACAATCATACGCTGATGCAAAAGCCGTCGCTTTTCATTCCGTTCCCAAAAGGTACACGACCTGAATTATACAAGGACCCCAATGCAACGCCAATTCGGATAAAGCTAGGGCGCATCACTTCAGAAAGCAGGCCAAGGACAACAATAGTGACGAATGACCCCCCAATTCGCCAAGGGCCTTTGTCTGTGTATAGCCCAATTACAATACGCGTTGACTTTCGAGGCAGAGCTGTCCCTGGTATTCAATTTGTAGGGATGAACGGAGAAAGCAACTACCCACAATTATATACCACAAATTATTCGCTACCCGGCTCGACGTCTTCGTGGCTGCCATGTCTTGACGGCCTTTGGAACAAGTGTACTTGGGATTGCTCTCTTTCATTTCCTCGAACTGTTGTTGATATAGAAAGAGCACATAAGTTTCAAGGGAGCGAAGATGCATCTAATGTCATCCTGGGGAATGAATTCATACAATCATTAGAGGAACTTGATGACGATGGTGACGATGATCGTCGCCTTGCGTTCACTGCGGTATGCTCTGGTGACAAAGTTGACGAAATACCGCACGACACCAATCCGTATATGAAAACTCTTAAATTTGCACTCACTGCTCCTGTCGCAGCACACCATATTGCTTTCGCGATAGGGCCTTTCACAGTCACGAAAATATCTGATTCTCGGGAAACTGAGGAAGATGATGCGATGGGCTCAAATGCAGTTGAAATCTTGGCGTATTCTTTACCACGACGAGAGTCTATGATGAAAAACACATGTCTATTTCTTTACAAAGCGGTCGACTTTTTTGTTCGAGACTTTGGATCGTATCCTTTCACGTCTTTTAAGCTTTGTTTTGTAGACGGCGCAGCTGTCCCCGCCCAACCGTCTGCTGCTCTTACAATCTGTTCAAATCACCTGCTCTTCCCTCCAGACATAATCGACCCAATGTTCTCCTCGACACGGATCCTGACTCATGCTCTTGCATGTCAGTGGGCTGGAATAAATATCGTGCCTGCAACTTTTCACGACTTTTGGACCACAATTGGGATCTCTTACTTTCTTACGGACTTGTTTTTACGGCGGCTCATGGGGAATAACAACTATAGATATCGTTTAAAGAGGGCATCGGATGACTTATACTATCGCGACGTAAATCAGGCCCCTATAGGTCGGCCTTGTGTACGTCTACCGATCACAAGTCAAACCTTCAATTTCATCGAACGAAAGGCGCCACTTGTGTTATTCATTCTCAATCAGCGCCTCTCTAAGATGGCTAATACCTTAGGACTGCCTCGTATAATTTCGAAGCTTTTTCTTGCATCCATGACAAGCGGGGTAGATGAGAGTAGTATCTCAACCACCCAATTTCAAAGGCAATGTGAGAAGATTTGTCACCTTCGTCTGGATGAATTTTTCGCCCAGTGGGTATACAAGTCTGGCTGTCCGTCTTTTTCGGTAGTACAACGATTCAACAAGAAAAAAATGATTATAGAGGTAGGCATCCGGCAGATGCAAATCACCGAAGAACCTATCCAAAGATTGAATACTGACCGTTTTATTTCGCAGGCTTCTGAATACCTTGATGATGGTGCAATTTTAAAAGCTGAGAGACAAGCTTTCACGGGGCCTATGACTATACGAATTCACGAGGCCGATGGAACTCCCTACGAGCATATCATTGAAATCAAAGATGCCTTCACGAAGTTAGATGTCCCTTATAACACGAAATATCGTAGGCTGAAGAAAAGTTCACACCGAGTCCGACAGCAACGGATGCATGTTGACAGAGCCGAGAGTGTACCTATGAAAGAATTCCCGACCCATGAAGATGGACCAATTGACTGCCTTGGAGACGTGCTGCAATCATCAGAAGATGTTCAGGCCTGGCGTCTTACCGATTGGACTATGGAAGACGATGCAAATATGCTTACCGAGGCATTCGAATGGATTCGTATTGACGCAGACTTTGAGTGGCTGTGTCAGCTCACGCTGAATCAACCCGACTACATGTATTTGTCTCAACTTCAGCAAGATCAGGATGTAATTGCGCAATACGATGCTCTCAAATACTTTCAAACTTCGAAAGAGTCTGCCATGACTTCAACGATCTTATTGCGGACATTAGCAGATAATAGGTATTACTATGAACTACGCTGCGATGCAGCATTGGCATTGGCAAATGTAAAACTGATTTTTCAACGTATCATGCTAATTGTAGTGTGCGACAAGTGAGCTTGGTTGGATTGGATATTTTCATCTTAACAAATATTTTCAAACACTCTACGGCTTTGCGGACTCTACGATACCACAAGCCAACGAATTCACCGATTTCAGCAGCTATTTCGTGAAATGCGCTATTCCCGTTGCAATGTCTCGAATTCGTGATCCTGGGGCAATTTGTCTCAGGTCTGTCCGCAAAACACTTCTGAGCCTCTTGCGTTATAATGAGAACTCTAGCAACCCATACTCTGACAGTCTCTGGATAGTAAAGTTACTTGAGAGTCTTGCGGCTTCACTTGTCCCTGCCCAATCTGAAATCGAAGTACCCTACAATGTGTACGACGATGGTGATCAAAGGGACACTGGCCTGCGCAAAGCTGCGATGGCAGAGATTGAGCGTCATCAGCGAATGGATAGATGGATTCCCTCTTTTCAAAATGTTGTGACAAGAGCTTGTCTTGAAGCAAAGCAAACGATGATCAAAGCTGGATTGCTGAAGGAAGATTTACGCGAGCTCATGCTCTATACTAGAGGAAGCAACCTCGACCTTGTACGCGTCCAGGCATTCCGCATTCTCTTACAAAAAGATGCTGTGAGCAGAGAGCCATTAACAAGATACGTTTTCGAAACACTAATAACTGCAAATTCATTATTCATAAAATCCTCTTTGATAAGCAGTCTCACTCTCGCGATAGCAATGAAAGCAGTCGGGAGCCATGATGAAGAACAAGTCCAGCCAACTGACATTAATGAGATGATTGTGGAAGAGGATGTGACAGACCGAGCTGAAGAAAGAAAAGCAAAATTTGGCAGAGAAAACGTCAATGGCGCTATCAAAGCGTTGCGAAGTGCCTGCTCTTCTAACGTGTCCTTCAGGGCATGCATTTGGTTGGCGACCAGGTGTACGGAACTCGACATCTCCCTGCGTCTCATTTTACTGGATATTTGTCGACTAGCCTTTGAATTCAAATCATCTCTGCTGGTAGTACTGAAATTTCGCAACAACACTCCACGTCTGATGGCCAGTATTGTTGGGAAGGGCAGAGTAATTATTCGCAAGCAGCTTCCCTTGGCATCCAAGCCCGTACTTAAGCCGGCTGGATTTAAGATTAAGTTGAAGCTTGGCGCACACACAGAAAATTAATGTAAATATGTATTGTACTCATGTTTGAGCGTGCTCAGCTCCAATTCGTTCATTTCTGGAGCGCAGTGGTGGATTCAAGACCTGTCTTCCTTTGCCTGCTTTCATATTCCGCCCATGCTGCTTCAAGCGATCGCTGCCCTCAGCTGTAGCGCGCATTGCCTCTTTCTCGTCCTCGTATGCCATGACGTCTTCCGAAGTCAGTTGAATTACTGTTGGCGGTCGTCTGAGCATGTTTGTCAACGTTGGTTCACGTGTAACTGGGATTGTCGTTCTGATACACTACTAATCGTAGTCGTACGATGGCAAAACTACGAAGGCATCGATACTAGTGTGACCCGCGACGGAAAGAGGATATAAACATGGAAATATCGGCGAATGCTTCCCATGCAGATTTAACTGGGCCTGAAACGACAATTTTGACTGAGCTTCAAAAAATTTTGTTTACCTGCCAGCAATTGTAATGCGATTAGTCATTTTCTTTTCTCATTCTAGGGATTCAAGGCTGCAGGAAACGCGTCGCCTCGTAGACACTGACCCCGGCTTATTGTCGAAGCAAAAAGCTACTGTGAAAAATCTACAGGTGACATGGTCGCAATTCAAATATAGAGACGACTCCTTGTGATACAATCTACGCTTCAAGTTCCTCAAAGTTGGTAATCAACATTCGTACGGCTTCCGCCTCGGTGTGTAATGATGTCAATTTGGCATCGTTTTGCTCTTGTACCGCCAGCGGAACTTTGGACTTGTAATCCTTGGTGGCAACCTGTTTCTGAACATTAGAAATGCTGCCATCGATTTTTATCAGGCGCTTGTTTGCTTTGCTTATCTCTGAATCTACGTTCACATGTCCCTTCGTTGGTTAGAGCAAAATGACACCAACTTACTTTTATAAGCAAATGGACGTGGCAGTCTGTCGTGACTTGCTTCATAGCGCATCCCTCTGGAATTTTCGATATTATTTCTAAAATCTCGCATGATTTAATTAACGACTTCATGCTAGGTGTCTGATCTCGAAGAATTTGCTCATTGTGGTTGTTTGCACTAACGATGAACACTACATTAGACGGCGAAAACAGCTTAAACTTACGTTGAGCTCCACCTATCAGATTATACTCGCTCATCAACGACCGTGCTGCTTTTACAACGGCAAAGACCAGGTCAAATGAAGCTTCCGACACCGAGTCATCCATATCTTTCTCGTAAACTGGATAGCTCGCAAGCACAATACTAGAAGTCTCATCACCTTGTCTTCGTGGAAGGCGCTGCCATAACTCTTCTGAGACAAAGGGCATGAACGGGTGAATCAATTTTAAGCCAGCGTCAAGACAAGTATACAGGGTGTCAAGTGCTGATCGCTTTTGAGCACCGCTACCCTCCTGAAGCAGGTATTTGGAGTTCTCAATGAAAACATCACAAAGCTCATAAAGCCAGAAGCTATAAATAGCATTAGTTGCTCCAAAAAAGTCGCGATTCTCTAGTGCTAGATTGGTGTCCTTTGCTGTCGTATTAAGCTTTTGTAATATCCATCTTTCCACCAGGGATTCTCGACCACTAGTCGAGCTTGTCTGCTTTGGAACAAAATTTGGGTCAAACTTCATCAAAGCAAACCTGGTGGCGTTGTAAACTTTGTTGCAGAATTTCCGATAACCTTCCACTCGGAGAATGTCAAGATTTATATCGCGTCCGCCTGTCATAGAAGCACACAAGGCGAAACGAAGTGCGTCAGTTCCACACTCAGGTATTCCGTCAGGGAAGCTGCGTTGTTGCCCTCTCTTCGCCTTCTCAACCTCTGATGGGTCGAGGTTTCCCTGCAGAAGTTTTTCGTGAAGTGACTCTAAGCTTATGCCAGTTATGACATCCATCGGATCTATCACATTTCCGAGAGATTTTGACATTTTCCTTCCGTGGGCGTCGCGAACTAGAGAATGACAATACACTTCTTTGAATGGTACAGAGCCTGTCAGCTTCAATCCTAACATCACCATTCTTGCTACCCAAAAGAACAAAATATCCCAGCCTGTTTCAAGTAATGAAGCTGGATAGAATGATTTCATATCGTCGGTTTCTTCAGGCCAACCAAGTGTTGAGAATGGCCATAACCCAGACGAGAACCATGTATCAAAAACATCTTCATCTTGAGAGAGTGAATACTTCTCTCCGGGGAACTTCCGCTTCGCTTTAGCATTTGCCTCGGCTTCATTCCGACCCGCCACCCATCGATTATTATCAGAGAAGTCATCCTGGGATCCTTGAATACGCACATAGTACGCAGGAATTCTATGGCCCCACCATAATTGACGGGAAATGCACCAATCTTGCGGATCGGCAAGCCATCTAAAGAAATCGTTTTCCGATGTTTTTGGAATTATTTTAATATCCCCGCGTTTGACTGCTTGCATAGCATCAATTGCCATACCTTTTTGTGCTACCCACCACTGAGGCTTCATGAGTGGTTCAATGATGTCTTTACTCTTCGAACAGAGAGGGATTATCATGCGGTTATCTTTCACCTCCACAAAAAGGCCAATCTTTTTAAGTTTCTCTACGATGGTTCTCCGTGCTTCGTAGCGTTTAACTCCATGCCATTCACCTGTCATTTCATTTAGGGTCCCATCATCGTTCAGAATATTAATGACCTGTAGGCCATGTTTGACTCCCGTCTTATAATCGTTCAAGTCGTGTGCTGGTGTGACCTTTACTGCACCGGTACCAAAGCTCATATCAACAAGTTCTGCATCAGTGATTATCGGAATTCGTCGATCTAGGAAAGGATGCCGGACATATTTGCCATGAAAATGAACATATCTTGGGTCATCAGGATGGACCGCAACTGCAGTGTCACCAAGCATTGTTTCTGGTCGAGTAGTAGCGACTTGAATCCTGTCATTCGTGTCTTCAACCTCATAAGCAAAAGTTGTAATGACTCCAACTTCGACCTTCTCGGTATAGCCCGGAACACTTAGAAGGGTCCTGCCACTTACTTCGAATTGCTCCACCTCCAAATTCGAAAGTGTGGTACTTAAAGCAGTGCACCAATTCACCAGACGATTGGCACGATAAATAACACCATCTTCGTGTAGCCGAACGAAGTTTTCAGCAACAGCTCGTGAGCGTGCTTCATCCATGGTGAAAGCTTCTCTAGACCAATCTAAAGAAGCTCCAAGTCGCTTCTGCTGAGCGGTTATCCTCTGATGGTACTCTTCTTTCCATTTCCACACAATATTTACGAAGTCCTCTCTGCTGAAGTCATGTCTAGTCTGTTTGTTTCTTACCCAAAGCATTTTCTCGACCACACTTTGAGTACTGATGCCCGCATGATCAAAACCTGGAAGGTAAAGAACGGTTTTCCCCAACATCCTGTTCCATCTAATTAAGCAATCTTGTATGGTTGTCCCGAGTCCATGACCAACATGCAATACTCCCGTAACGTTGGGAGGCGGCAAGGGGATCACAAAGGTGCCTTTCGGGTTTTGTTTTCCAGAATCGTCTCGTTTAGGTTGAAAGAAGTTTTCTTGTTCCCACCACTCATACCAGGCTGACTCGACAGCCGAGGGGTTGTACGAGCTTAGTGCGGGGGAATCAAAATCCTGTAAGACTATCGGTTAGCTTGTAGAATTGGATCTTGACCTTTCTTGTAGCCTTTTGGCGTCTGCTCGACGTATTTAAAATCTGTTTGCTGCCGTGTTTTCTTTGAAGGCCCCTCTACTGTCTTATTAACCTGCTTGGCTTTGAACTCGGCTTTGTCTTTTTTGTCTTTTTTGTCACCTAGTTCCTTAGTTTCATAAATGTTATATAAAATTACGCTGCATTTGTTTCTGTTGACTTTTCTTGCTTATGCCAGAAGTTGGAGGATTTCCAGTTTCCTCTAGTCTTGCATCACTCTTTCCCTTTGGCATGGTGGCGAGTTCATCTGGGTTGTTTTTCGCAGCCATCATATCCGTCCCTGCTGCTAACCCTGATGATTGCGGATCAGTCTTCACAGTCTCACCAGTCATATTCGACGCCGCAGGAGATAAATTCTTATTCACATCACTCATTCTTTCTATCGGTAAGAATCGCACCAGCTAATTTTCTGTTTCGCGTGCAGAACTACAGTAATTGAATTCCTGGGGTACATCTGAATGACTCAACCAACACATAGTGAATGATTCACAGCTCACGAGTCACGACAGAGTGTACGACTATACTCCTCGCCATTGCTTGAACTTATGAGGGAACCTCAGAAAGTGGACATCTATTTACAAACATGTTTTCCTTTCATAATATTTTCCTTACAAAACGCCTCAAATGCTCCTCATCCAGATTTATGAAGAACCTCTGTAAATTCTGGTTTTCGGACCGGGGAGAAGTAATCATGCTCCATTGCCTCTTTAGCTGTTAATCTCTCCTGAACATTAGACAATAGTGGCTAATCTATCTTGCCTGATGGTCGTACTTCAAAAGCTTGTCCAAGAAATCTAAAGCCTCAGGCGAAACAAACTTTTGGTTTTCAGGATTGACGAAGCGTTGCCACGGCTTCCTAGGATATAGACCTAGGATATCGTCGTATTGCTTATCCAGCTCTATATCGTATTTTTTAAGGTAAGCGAACAGTTCATCAGTTCCAAGCACCTTGGCAATCTTTATCAGCTGGTCAGTATTACTATTTCCATGGAAAAAAGGTTCTTTGCGGAAGATCATACTGGCAAACATGGCCCCTAGACTCCACATATCCAGCGAATAATCATACTGCTGGAAGTCCACCAGCAATTCAGGACCTTTGAAATACCTTGATGCTACGCGGACGTTATAATCTGTAGCTGCATGGTAGAACTCGGCCAGCCCCCAGTCAATCAGACGAAGCTACTGATTAGCACTTGCATTACAATTCCATACCTTCTTCGTCTGGTGGTCAATCATCACGTTATGCGGCTTCACATCTCTATGCATGATTCCCTTTGAGTGACAAAAGTCCAGTGCCTTCAGCAGCTCAAGTAAGTAGAATCGTACGTCCGTGTCTGTAAACCTAGGATACAGTGTCCGGAAATCGATGTTGTCAACGTTTTCAAAGATCAGAGAGGGTGTTTTGCTCTGTGGATCGCGCACAACGTCCAACAGTGATACGACATTGGGTCCGCCCGAAAGATTTTGCAGTATCTTGATCTCTCGTTTGATTTTCTTCTTCTTGACAGGTTTCAACACCTTGATGACGCATTTCTCTGAGTTTAAAACACTGAGCCCTTCGAACACCTCTGAGTACTTCCCTCTACCGATCTTTTTCACTATTTCGTAATTCTCTAAATTTCCCCAAAGTATTTGCACCGAGTCATAGTCCCAGTATTGCCGCGGAAGATTGCCATTGACGTCAGCATACACTCGTGCTACCGATTGTGCAACTTGGGACATTGCAGACTGATGCTACCCAGACTTGGTGAACGAGTGAGATCCAAAAGGTGGAGTGAGATTGGCGTGGTGTGAAAGATCGTTTTCGCGGGTAAATTCAAACTGGACCTTCCCAAGACAGCGAGTCCAGGTCGGGTGCGACTCTGGTGTCTTTCAACTAACGAGTGTGCTCCGCTAAATGTTTTATGACCTCAGTGTGCCATACAAAGACGGTTTTGATGTACGAATCCTAACACTCTTAAGTCAGTTGGGTTACGGTACGATAGCCCTCGAAGTCAACGTACGTGGAAGCTCTAGCAACATAAGACTGCCTACTATCGATCTAAGCCGTCTTCCTCGTTCTCCGCAGTTGCGAATTTTGACGAGATGCACGCTGCATATGGAAGACGGGATGGAACAACAGCTTTCAAAAGCTGTCGAGTCTTATGACATTGTCGCTGTGAAACCTCTCTCAAACGTTGCATTTGTAGCAGCATGCAACAGCAATGTAGTTGATATGATATCTTTAGACACGGCTAAACAGTTCAACCTCACGCAAAGGCGTGTAGCGATAAGGGCAGCTTTATCTCGAGGTATCAGGTTTGAAATATGCTACGCTGCAGGTATGCGCAATGTGCAGGCCCGAATTGCACTTATTCGTTATGCAAGTCATTTGATTCGTTTCATGAAGGGACGAGGAATTTTGATCAGCAGCGGGGCTCAGGAGGGGTGCGACTTGCGGGGGCCATACGATATTATCAACATGGCATTGATCTGGGGTATGAAGGCGTCTCAAGCACAGACGGCACTAGCCGATGAGCCGCAACAGTGTCTTTCTGTTGCGTATAGTCGGCGAATGACCTATAGTGGTGCAATAGGATTTCTGGACACCGGGTTGCAAAGGCAAAACAAAGGAGATGACACCGCATCACACCGTGAAAGGGGAAAGCGCAACATTTCAGATATTTCGTAAATTGCATGAAAAGTTACATGCTTTCTCAATGCTGTCTCGTCTTTTGATTGGCTTGAGGGACTGTAAAGCATTTGATGAGCAAATATTCACATATCTCATTGATCACAACTTGTGCCCAGCGAAGGTAAGTTACAGCCGAGAAAAAAAAGTAACACCATAAATACGTCAATTCATTTCTGGCCGAAGATTGCCTTCAATTCAGTATTCTTTTCATGCAGGCTTACCCGGTGAAATAACCGACATTGACTAATATAGCTCCCCCTATTAGAGGTAGTAGTAAAACCGTAAAATAAGGGAAAGATGCTTTAACCAGGTGCGCCTAAGAAGCCTTAGTTACTGTTAAGAAACGCGCTTACCAGAATTATCTTGGTTGTCATCCTACCAAAGACAAATGATGCGGTTAAAGCGAAGAGAACAAGGTGATTATCGGAGAGAATGAGTGATTTCGGAGAAAGCAGCCATGCAGCTGAGCTTGTACAAAAAGTGAGAATGGGAATCCATTCCAACAAAGTCGTAGAAAACGGTAGATTCTGTTGTTTACGTGCTTGATACACGTTATAGACGCAAAATGGCATGTGCACAACGAAGAATGCTGCGGAGATCACGCTGCAAAAGACTGTTTGCATATTCAAACTTCCTAGAAGGCCAGGATATCCGACTATATCAGAGACCGGCAAATGCCAAACCTGAGGTCCGAAAAAGCCACTTATAATCATTACTGCGCATGCTATTAAGATGCCCTCTTCTATTAGCCACAGCTAATATTGAATGTACCAGTCGGTCCGTTGAAGTAGCCAAGATATAAAACAGATGAGTGGTACGTTTCCCATGTCGAAAACCACATAGGCAGGCAGGCAATCATAGTTATCAAAGCACCAATCTTGGAAGATCCATATCCCATCGCTGCTGCTTCCACAAGCCCACCAAGTGTACAGTTCAAGGAGTCGATTCCATGATCAAAGAGCTTTCTCAATTAAAAGAATCTATATACCTTACCTCTCCTAAAGGAGACGACGTACCAGTCCGCCTTGCCTGTTTTCCGTCAATATTGTCCATTGTGGAGTACATCCAAAGCCCAATCGCAAACGAGTGATACAGCCAAGATGGTCCTGGTCCAGTCAGATCAGGCATTACGAGGACCAAAGTCGCAATGTTGAAGTAAACGCACATAAGTCCTAACAGGGTGATTGTATTCGGTGCTAACCATAGAGGCATCAATTGAGCCGCAGCAGTCCAATAGTGTCTCAACAAATGTCTGGAAATGAAGGACCTATCTACTGAATTGTATTTGTACCGCTTTAGATGCTGAAGATTGCGCTCTGGAATGGCCATGGTGTCCTGGTATCTATGTTGTTACTTTGACGGAGTTGTAAAAACGCGCACACGCAAATCATGTCAACGAACTATTGGTTAAGCAACTGGATACAAGACTTTTCAAGGACACTCTGCTACTGCAGAGCGCGAGTATCCTAAATGGACCGAAATTCTTTGTTTTTCGTGAATTATCTGAGACTAAAGAGTACTCTAGTGACTTTGCTCCGCACTATATCAAACGGTTGTGACTGTTACGGCCCCACTTGTACGAACAAAGGAAGTAACGGAACGAGCTACTCGATTAGGATGTCAATGGAAGTAATGCAAGGAACTACTCGATTAGGGTTTCAATGGAAGAATTAGTATATAAACAA
>JAABUO010005970.1_pt1 | contig 14080 bp, 13 predicted proteins | sample 5559291 | NCBI WGS metagenome assembly JAABUO01 (sample SAMN10711878, study PRJNA513372) | rock metagenome | isolation source: Antarctica rocks | place: Antarctica: Victoria Land, Finger Mt sud | reverse complement strand
AAAAGTCTTTTTCATAGACAAAAGAAATAGTCCACGACGGCTAAGAATACTCTACTTTCTAACTACTTTCTTTACTGTGTTTCTTTCGCACGCGTCTTGGTTCAATCCACAACCAGTCTGCTCATTATTTTGTCGGAAGGATTATGGTTCATCACTGATCTTCCAAATAGCATCGCTGACTTTCGCCACTTGGGTCATCTCCTTGACGTCATGTACACGCAAAATTTCTGCACCAGCTGCAATGCAAGCCGCAACAGCACCAGCTGTCCCGAATTGCCGAGAATTAGCTTCACTTACGCCACTGAGCGTTCCCGTAAACGCCTTTCGACTGGGCCCCAGAAGCCAAGGTAATCCAGCGAGTTTCGTTCTCTGGCGCAGCTCTCCGAGCTTTTTTATGATTGCAATATTGTGAGCGAGTGTTTTGGCAAACCCTAGTCCAGGATCAACGATTATGTTCCATCGCTTCACTCCCGCTGTCAGTGCTGCTTCTACACGATCTTCAAGTTCAGCACCGACTTCGCTAATAACATCCTTATACCATGCCTTTCCCTTCATGTTCATTGGAGTGCCACGCGTATGCATCAGTATGATCGGGACGTCGAGTTCGGCAGCTGTTAGTAGCATTTTGTCGTCGAATTGGCCCGCACTAACATCATTTATTATATTAGCTCCAGCGAGCACAGCTTGTCGGGCAACCTCTGCACGGTATGTATCAACACTTATTAAGATATTTATATGTGCTTCCCGTATTTTCGCGATGACGGGAAGCACGCGCGACAATTCTTCTTGCTCGCTGATCTCTAGGGCTCCAGGACGTGTCGATTGGCCCCCGATATCCAGAATGGAAGCACCATCGTTGATTAGTCTCTTGGCATCATCAACAACAGCCTCAGAGCGATTTATACCTCCGTCTGAGAAGGAATCTGGCGTAGCATTATAGATTGCCATGATGAGAGTTGCACTTTGATTAGACAGCTGCGGAACTTGTACGGTTAATTCATCCACATGCATTGACTTTAGATGCGAGTCGAATGTCATGGAAGTACTGGGGTGGCACAGATCCCCGGCAATGTCGCACAACGGCTGAAGTACAAATGGTCGATCCAAAAGACCGATATGTGGAATACTTAAGTCATGGTCGTTTATGATAGTATCAGTGTAGAGTATAATATCCAAGTCGATAGAACGTGGTCCCTTCTCAATTACCTTGACACGATCTAGAGCCACCTCAATTGCTTGGAGGCTACTGAGAAGATCACGAGGAGATTTTTTAGTCTCAACTTCACAAACAGCATTGAGAAACTTCGGTTGGTCGTTATAATACATGGGCGCTGATTCGTACAGGGAGGATGTTTTCTTGACTTTGATATTCTGATGGTTCATCATTCGTATAGCCTTGCAAATATTAGAGAACCGGTCACCTAGGTTGCTACCGAGGCCAATGTAACATGCAGTATTGCGTTTTAGTTGCCCATTTTGCAGGCCATACATATGCCTGTGTCTGGTAATCCGCACACCTGCACTATCAGCATGCGTAAGAGCACTCGGTTTCCTGGCCGTGACCGTGACTCCTGGCAAAGCTTCTTCCACGCAGAGTTTTCTAGCGATGGAAGTAACCAGAGCTTCTATGGTTTGGAAGGACGATTCCTCCACATAGGCAGAAACCAAATTTGCTAGAGCGCGCAATCTTGTATCATCATCTGCAGTCAACGGTGACCCGTGTATGATAATGTCGACTAAGACCTCTTGTTTCTCATTGCGCTCCCATGGATTGACACCTATTATCGTAATCAAGTGAATGCGAGAGATGAATACATCGTCATCATCACGTCCGGCCTCATTGAGGTTTCTACGGATATGTATGCCACATGATCGGGCACGCAGGAGAGAACTCGGTTTCTCCACTGAGATCGAAACATGTCTTCCGTGGCAGGTTTCTCCTAATACTACAGAAGCAACACCATTGGCGAGTGAGTAGAGACCTTTGAATACATTTCCCTCAACGTATTTAGTTATTTCCTTTGTCATCGTACCGTAATTCAAGGAGTATGCGAGGTTCTCTGTAGCTCCAGCAAGCGCAACAGTAGTGCCCAGTGATACAGTCAAGCTGACAGGCTGCACTTTCTGCTTATGCCAAACATCTTCACCAACAACGGTTTTTAGCCGCAAGTCGTCAATTAAAATGCGGTCCCTTATGGGCCCATTGGAATATCGTCTTGAGCATGTTCTCATCGTCGTTCGAAGCATCCAATCACATGTCACATGGATACGAGTGTCAGATGGTGGAAATTGCTTAAAATCACGATCACATGAATTTTCCACATGATTATATAACACATAAGCTTTAAATTTTGTTGTTGGCTGGATGGTGCAGTGGTAGCATACTTGCTTCGGGTTAATTCCGATTGACGTACTCAATCATGCATGCAAGTGGTCCCGAGTTCAAATCTCGGTTCAGCCCTTTGAACGCCGATAGGCTTTTCTTTTTAAGCATGAGTTTATGACTACCTCCTGAGTCTAGATTCTGGCCTTTACAAGAAGGTGGAGATTTACCAAGAAGTAGCGATATGTGGACATCAAACCATCGCCCTCTCTTTACGCCTCGACTGTTCTATACGATCTGCATTTCGCTACTTTAAAAGTCGAGTCCAGTATTTGGCTAATAAGGAAGCAAATTGTACACGTGGTATCGTGACGAAGATCTTTGCTTCACTCGGCAGCAGGATTCCGAAAGCGGCGACCATTTTCTTTCCGATGAACGACAATTCTTCGAATGGGGAAACCTAATGAATCCCGAAGAGCGTTTGAAAATAGGCCGAGTGAGCAGAGTACGAGACGCTATTCTATTAGAAAGGCATGTCGTGGCTGACTGATGTTGGTGAGGATGTCTTGACTCTCATTTTGGAGGAATGCGACTCCGGTTCGCTCGTCGCTCTATCAGCGACCTGCCAAACACTGTATAGCACTATCCGATCCAAGGAACAGAGACTGTCCATGAAGCAAATAACTGCAATGACCGACTTCTTCGTTTTGGTTGACGCCGGCGCTGTGCCATTGACGCTATATGTTCCTCTCGCAAAGGTATATTATCTCCAGAAACTGGCCATGCAGACGGACAGGTTAGCGAGGAGGGTGGTGCTGAAAACCGAAAACTTTGAGGAGATGCGTACTGCGGCTTGGAAATTTAGTCTCGCTCAGGATGTGCGCACTGGTACCCGCAAACAGTATAGAAAGACATGGACCAAGAAGGACAAAAGCCTCATGGCCACCATCCTTGATCGGCAGTATAGAGGATAACAATGGGACTATTAGTCGGAGGAGTTTAAAATGATAAAGAAATTGATAGAGTACGGGTAGATTGTAAATAATGAACTACGTATCAAACGAGGACTTGGCGAAATGGATAAGAAATGGCGAGTCCGTTTGTGTAGTCGACGTAAGAGATGACGATTGTAAGCGTGCATGGACTTTTGCCAAGCTAAGTCAGATATAGGAGGACATATTTCTGGTTCTCAGCATATTCCTTCCAGAGACTTTGCTGCGAATCTCGAACGAGTAATATCCGATAACAAACGAACGAAACGAGTTGTCTTTCATTGTTCTCTGTCTCAAATACGCGGCCCAAAAGCTGCCAGGATCTATAATGAAGCTAAAACTTTGACGGGTGGTGGTGATGAACAAGACGTCTATGTACTCTCGGGAGGCTTCTCACAGTGGCAGGAGAAGTACGGAAAAGACCCAAGTCTTACGGAAGACTACGACACTGATTTCTGGGAGCTGCAAAAGCAGCTCTAGGAGATGTTTGAGTTCTGAGTTGGCCATGTGACATGCTATAAATTTATTTCGACACGGGTATGCTTCGGACACCTTGATTGCCCCTTCCATCATGTAATATCCCCACGCATTTGAGACTGACCTTGGTAACTCCATCCCGTAAACTGGTTTTGAACAGATTGCGAGAGGAACGCGTCATCTACCACGGAGTCAGTCGGCATTTCGTTCGTAAATTCCTTGTCAAAGTTACTCGTGTCCACGGCAGACTCTACAGAGGGCTTGAAAGGTGGTCGAATTTTCTTGAGAGCGAGTTTCTTCCAGTCAACAGTCGAGAAGAAAGGGTGCGCTTTAATTTCTGCGGGTCCTTTGTCGCCGAGCCGCTTCCTTGAATCTCTATCCAGGAGCCCTACAAGAAGAGACTTCGCATTCCGATCAATATCTTCTGGGAACCGTAACGGATCGTGAAGTATCTTACGATACATTTCATGAGTATTTTCGTCATAAAAGGGAGGCAACCCAGTCAGCATTTCGTAAAGAAGGACGCCCAGCGTCCACCAATCCACAGCTTTCGTGTATCCCTTGCCGTATAGGAGTTCTGGCGCCAGATATTCTGGCGTGCCGCAGAAGGTATTTGTCTTGTCCTGCTCCGCCATATTGAGTTTGCAGAGGCCAAAGTCACATAAAGCAATATGACCGCTGTAGTCAAGGAGAATGTTTTCAGGCTTCAGGTCGCGGTATATGACGTTGAACCCGTGTAAACTCTCAAGCGCAATGAGAAGCTCTGCAATATAAAACCTGGACCTTTCTAAAGAGAACCTGCCTTCTCGTTGCAAATGGTGAAATAGCTCTCCTCCATTGACAAAAGCCAGAACCAAATATAGTTTTTCGGGAGATTGGAATGAAAATTTCAGGGGAACAATGAAAGGGTTGTCAATTTGTGCAAGAACAGTCCTTTCGGCCAGTGTATGATTGACTTCCGACCTTGATACGATGTGTGCTTTGCGTATGGTTTTGAGTGCGTATATTCTTGATGTGTCCCTTTTGCGAACTTGCATAACTTTACCAAAACTTCCCTTACCGACGACCTTTAAGAGGTCAAAGGCTTCAATAGACACAGGAGCTGATCTGCTGGACTTTAGACCACATCCGATCCTGACAGTACCCGGACCACCAGTAAGATGATATTCTTCAAGTTTAGCTTCTGCGTCAACCTTAGTTCCACCGAGGAATGTATCCCCGGTGTTATCTGCACCACGAAGAAAGAAGCTCACACTCACTTCATCCGTACGGCCAGATACGTCAAAATTGGTCGTATATCCAAATGAAGGGTTTGAGCAGCTGCCACGGACAGCATCTATAACAACTTGGTTTTTGTCAAATTCAAGAAGTGCGTAGGGTAGTCGATGCTGCATTTTTCTCGACTTCGTTGAGCCGTTGGAGTTTCCAGCGTCATGATCCCGGGGTAGTGCATTCCAACGGGGGTCGATGATGTCGTCTGCCTCCTCAGCAATACTTCGATCGGAAGGAGACTTGAGTCCACTAGCTTCCACTAAGTTAACGGTCAGAAACGACGTCTTTGATGGGCTGGTGCCATTCGGCTTTGCATTTCTGGTCGCTTCCTTTGTTCGCGATGACGGTATCCCACTGGAATGTGCAGTGCTGGGAGTGATAGTAGCCGTTGACGAGGACCTCGACTCCTTGCCCGACCCCAGATGCGTTTCCTTGAGCCTCTTTGTGAGGTTCCAAGACATCAAAAGGGGTCTCGCAGACAAGAGACACGCCTTACGTGTGTATGTGTGTGTGTAAGGATGAGGGGTGGTGGGGTTTATACTGCAACTGCCCTGCCCCTACTCTCCCACCAAACGTGGGAATTGCTCAACCACCACAAAAGGGGGTTGGCTTTTCCTGCATTTCATGAAACAACTTGGCCGCATGTAGCATAGAACAGTAGCTCGACGCCCTAGAATCCCTCTTCTCACATATATACGTGAGTCTGAAAGCGCCTTTAAAAAGGAGAGCCCATCAAAGGCCCCAACGACGACCAATGACGGTGTCGCACCGCAAGCCGTCGGGTGGGCCGTCGCTACCGGGTAGTAGCAGCGCGGGGACTACGCGCTTTCACTGCGATGTGTGCTCGCGCGATGTCACCAATACAGTGAGGATTCGTTGCGCTTCTGAGAAATGCCATGAGTATGATCTATGCGTGCAATGTTTTACGACTGGGGAAGCTACACAGGCTCACAAGTCTAATCATCCATACAAGATCATTGAGGTCTGTCAGTATCCGATTTTCGACGGTGACTGGGGCGCCGATGAAGAATTGGCATTGATCGACGGTCTCGAGGCCTACGGCTTAGGGAACTGGGCCGATGTGGCTTCTAGCTTGGGCAGGACGAAAAGGGATGTCGAGCAGCACTATCTCCAGACCTATATACTTGATGATCATTTTCCTTTGCCGAATATGAAGAGGAAATTTGAAGGTGTAGAGGAACGGGTTAATCGAAAGAGGCAACGGATTGAAGAGGTTAACCCGCTCAGTACAGGAATTGTTGGTAAACCTTTGGTCTCCAATCCAGCCTGTCATGAGATAGCTGGTTACCTCCCTGGACGGCTTGACTTTGACATCGAGTACGAGAACGATGCTGAGTTATCCGTCAAGGACTTGCAGTTTGGGTTTGATGATGATCTGGCGGAAAATGAGCTGAAGTTGATAATTCTTGATATTTACAACTCTCGACTGACGGTACGAGCAGATCGGAAACGTGTCATGTTTGAACACAATCTAGTCGATTATCGACGGAATCAAGGAATTGAGAAGAGGAGATCGAGAGAAGAGCGAGAGCTGGTCAACAAAGCCAAGCCATTTGCACGTCTGATGCCAAACCGTGACTTTGAAGATTTTGTGAATGGATTACTGCAGGAATGGAGACTACGCCGAGAAATCTTCCAGCTTCAAGAATGGCGAAAAATGGGAGTAACTTCCATTGAGGCTGGAGACATGTATGAAAGAGAGAAATCGCAGCGAGCGTCTATGATGAGATTATCTCTAGCGACTTCAGTGTCTATACCAGTACCAATTACGATGAAGCCGAAAGTTGTCATAGATCCAGCAGATCTGCCTGGGAAACCTTACAAGCGCAATCCCTACCCTCTTGATATCAGCCATGCATCAGACGCCCATCTCTTGACTCCCGCAGAACAGACATTATGCTCACAGCTATGCATCTACCCCAAACCTTATCTCGCAATCAAAGAAACCCTTTTCCGCGAACTCATGCGCAACGGCGGGAACCTTAAGAGACGGCAAGCCAGAGACTTACTGCAAGTCGACGTGAACAAGACTGTTGGTTTTCGTTTTATGATTCACTAATTATAGAGCCGAATTTTTGAATTTTTCCAGGTTAGTAAATGGATAGGAACATAGTATATTTTGATTGTGCTCAGCGGCCCATATGGTCGAGTCTTGTACATATAAAACGAATTTATGATGACAGCAATTGCAGCCCGTCTGGAAGTATATAAAGAAAGTCTTTGGACGACTCCACTTCGTAGGCAATGTCGAGCCCACATCGTCTGCATTTAAGAATCCCTCGATCCTCTCCTCCAGGGTATTCTGGGTGTAGTATGTGAATCTTTTTTGTCTCTTGCCACGTAGACTGATGGATTGAGATGCTAGGGATGATTACAGAATTGTCGAACTTTCTTCGTTCAAATTTCTCAAGTTCCTCCGTGAGAATCAAAGCCAACTCAAAACATATGCAGAAGTAGGGGACTGGCGACATCGCTATAATAGGGTCGATCCAGATGTGCTTTTCATTCTCCAGCCATATGAGGACTGTAAAACTCGTCACGTGTTTATAAAAGCGCAAACGCCTATCTTCAAGCAGTTGGGTCACGAGATTGCCTAGGGAGCGGGTACAGTCATCATGCGCCTAGACATCAAGAGGAAGCTGTTTGCACGCAGCGATCGTGTGAAGGGCATTGACTTCCACCCGACGGAACCGTGGGTCCTTGCGACTCTCTATTCCGGTAGCATCAATATTTGGTCTTGGGAGACTCAGAGTCTTGTGAAAACACTCGATCTGACTACAGTACCAGTAAGAGCAGGTAGGTTTATAGCGCGAAAGAACTGGATTGTCACTGGTGCTGACGACTATCAAATTCGAGTTCACAATTACAATACTACGGAGAGAATCATATCTTTCGAAGCTCATCCAGATTACATTCGCTGTTTGGTAGTTCACCCAACACAGCCGTTTGTTCTTAGTGCCGGAGATGACACATCCATCAAATTATGGAATTGGGAAAAAGGCTGGCAATGCCAGCAAGTTTTTGAAGGTCACTTATATTATGTCATGGCGCTTTCCATAAACCCAAAGGACACGAACACTTTCGCCAGCGCTTGTCTAGATAGAACGGTTAAAATTTGGAGCTTCGGAAACTCTACCCCTAACTTCACATTAGAAGCACACGACCAGAAAGGAGTAAATTATGTGGATTACTATCCTGCCTCGGATAGACCCTACCTAGTCACAACCTCTGATGACCGAACAGTAAAGATATGGGACTATCAGACGAAACATTGTATTCAGACACTAGAAGGACATACGTCTAATGTTTCCTTCGCAACATATCATCCAAATCTGCCAATCATCATCAGTGGGTCTGAGGACGGCACGGTGAAGATTTGGCATGCCAATACCTATAGACTTGAGCAGACGCTGTCATATGGTCTAGAACGTGCATGGTGTGTTACTTGCGATCGTGCTTCAAATGCAATTGCCATGGGTTTCGATGAAGGTACTGTGGTTGTCAAACTTGGCAGGGAAGAGCCTGCAGTCAGTATGGATGCTTCTGGAAAAGTGATTTGGGCTCGCCATATGGAAATACAATCCACGATTATAAAAGACTCCATGGAGCAAGGCGATGGCGAGAAACTGGCATTGCCAATAAGGGATCTTGGTTCATGCGAGGTCTATCCGTCGATGCTGCAGCATTCTCCCAATGGCAGATTTGTCGTTGTTTGTGGCGATGGTGAGTACATTATCTATACCGCGCTTGCCTGGCGGAATAAGTCGTTTGGTTCGGCTTTGGAGTTCGCCTGGTCAAGCGATTCGAATGGATATGCAATAAGAGAATCTGCCACTTCGATCCGAGTATTTAAGAACTTTAAAGAGAAACCTGGAGCGGCTAAGCATTCATTTAGCGCCGAGCAGATTTTCGGGGGAAGTTTGTTAGGTATCAAGGGCAACGGCTTCGTTGGGTTTTTTGATTGGGAATCCGGCAATCTCGTCCGACGTATTGACGCTACTCCTTTCAATGTTTTCTGGTCAGAAAATGGAGACCTAGTTGCATTGGCTTGCGAAGACGCTCTCTATGTGCTTCGGTACGACAGAGACGCATACGTCAACGGCGAGTCTGATCCAGATGAAGGAGTTGAAGCAGCGTTTGAGATGATCACAGACATTAGCGAGACAGTGACAACAGGACGATGGGTGGGTGATTGTTTTATCTACACAAATTCCACCAACCGCCTGAACTACCTCGTAGGAGGCCATGTGAATACGATCGCAACCTTTGATCAAAATATGTATCTCTTAGGCTACCTTCCACGAGACGGGAAACTCTATCTCGCAGACAAAGATCTCAGCGTGGTTTCATATGCGCTATCATTGGCTGTCCTCGAGTATCAGACTGTGGTACTACGTGGAGATATGGAAACGGCGATGGAATTACTGGAAACGATACCAGAGTCCCAACGCGCAAAAATTGCTCGCTTTTTAGACAACCAAGGATTCAAAGAGCAAGCTCTAGATATTTCAATCGACGTTGAGCAAAAGTTCGACCTTGCCCTGCAACTCCAGAAACTCCCGATTGCAATTGAAATCGCGACGACAACGGAAAGTGACCACAAGTGGAAATTAATTGGAGACAAGGCTTTGGAGTCCTGGGATTTCCCCTTGGCCGAGCGCTCTTTCTTGCAAGCTCGCGACTATGGATCATTATTGCTTCTCTACACATCCACGTCAAATGAAGAAGGAATAAGAAGACTCGTCGATATGGCTTTGGAAAACGGCGCAAACAATGTGGCTTTCACTGCATTATGGAGTATCAGCGATGTGGATGGATGTCGACAGTTGTTGATGAAGACTGGAAGGCTCCCTGAAGCAACTCTCTTTTCAATGACATACACCGGCGACAAAACTGAAGAAGTCGCACGGCATTGGAAGGACCAACTATCTCAACAAAAAGTTTCATGAGAGTCAGCAGTGCACATACTCAAATCACATAAATGCGACGTCCCTGTAAGCAGCTCTAGTAGAAATTGACTGTAAGTAGCTGAAAAACAAATGAAAGGTCTGTTTGATTAGAAACATATGAACTCCATAGCAATGCGTATGAGGCTGTTCCCGGGTTTAATTAGCTAGGATCATCCGGACAAAATCAGTGTAGTTAACTTCGCCTTGTTTGCTAACTTCGACGCCCTTGAGCAACTCATCCATCTCTTCCTTGCTCAATTTTTCGCCCAAGTTGGTTAGGACATATCGCAGCTCTCCGACAGAAATATTTCCCCTGCCATCCTTATCAAACACCTGAAAGCCTCGGATGAAATCCTCTGGCTCTCCAAGGGGACGGAAGCCATCAGGACGATTGAGCACTTTTTCAAATGCTTCGTAGGAAAGCTCAACCGGCACCGCGCGTTCCAGTTCTGAGATTTCTGCCAGTGTGGGGTTTTGTCCGCATGCGCGTAAAATGTCACCAAGCGAGCTGCGCGGAATAGTATACTGACCTTTCTTGTCGAATAGTGCGAACGCGTCGCGAGAGTCTACCTTTGGCATGGCGGCGGAGTTGATGGTGTTTGGTCGTAGATTTGGCGAATACAAATGTAGCAGGTTGGAAATAATCTTGTCGCCTGGACAACCTCACCTTGGAGCGCCAATTGTTCCTCCTTGCAAGCAATAGCTAGAAGCAGGAGCGGAATTAATGCGCTGACTGTGTGTAGTCGAATGAAATGGCACAAAACATTGATAAGTATGGGATTATTGGCAATATGCGCACCGCTGCGCTCATCTCGGAGCGAGGTTCCATTGACATGCTCTGCCTTCCAGACTTCGATTCACCTTCGGTCTTTTGTAGGCTGTTGGATGACGAGAAAGGAGGACATTTCTCTATCGAGTCAAAGCACGCTACTACAAGCCTGAAGCAGCAATACCTTCCTTTCTCAAATATATTGGCAACTAAGCATATTTCTGAGTATGGCGTTTTTCAGATTGTAGATTTCTTCCCAAGAACCAAACATAAAGATTCTATTTTTCACAGTTATCTCATTCGAAGAGTCGAATGCATTAGAAGGGAGATGTCTTTTCGACTTGAGTGTTTCCCGGCATTTAACTACGCACGATCTAAGCATTCAACTACTATTGGCAACTGTAGGGACAACGCCGGGCAGCAATGCGTCACATTCACGTGTGACGATGGAATGAGTCTTGAACTAGCTTACACCATAGACTGTGGTGGTCATGAAACTGAATGTCCATTAGTACTTTTCAACAAGGAGCAACGTGACCATTTACTTGGCGAAGGAGTCACAGCTAATGTTCAGCTGTCTGAGGGCCATACGATTACCTTTATCTTAAAGCAAGGTGTCGAATCATCCCCTTCCACGTGGCCGAAATGTGACAGCCAGTTTGTTGAGAAGCTAAAAGTCGATACAGCTGAGTGGTGGTTCAGTTGGGTCAATCATTCAAGTTACAGAGGGAGGTGGAGAGAAGTGATGATGCGCAGTCTACTGACCCTGAAATTGCTTACATATGAGCCAAGTGGAGCAATAGTGGCTGCGCCAACATTCTCCATTCCCGAGGAAATTGGCGGTTCAAGAAACTGGGACTACCGTTATACTTGGGTGAGGAGAAAGAATCATGTCAGCTAATGTAGATTCGTGATAGTGCATTCACGATATACGCTTTCTTGAGAATGGGATTTACAGAAGAAGCAGATTCATACATGAAATTTATTGAAGAGAGGCTAGATGCTCGCAATGACGATGGCTCGATAAATATCATGTATAGCATACATGGAAGTTCAGACCTCGAAGAGACTACACTAAACCATATGAACGGTTACAAAGGTTCGAAGCCAGTTCGAGTGGGTAATGGAGCGGCAAATCATCTGCGTAAGTCAGCTTTCGACAAGTGTTAACGTTAGAGCTGGACATATATGGAGAGTTAATGGACGCAATTTATCTGTACAATAAGTATGGAAAACCAATATCGTGGCAAATGTGGACAAAAGTCCGGGACATATGTGATTATGTAGCCAACAACTGGGATCAAGCAGATATGTCGATATGGGAAGTTCGCTCCCGCAAAATGGTTAGTGATAAATTAATTAATCTGACGGCAGAATTTTGTGTATTCCAAAATTATGCTGTGGGTGTGTCTAGACCGTGGACTTCGACTTTCTGATAAGCGGTGTCTACCTTGTCCAAATAGAGGCATTTGGCTTACAACTCGTGACAAGATATATGAAAGTGTTATGGAGAGAGGGTGGAATCCTGAAATGAAGGTAGGTCATTGCGATTGTCAGATGCTGAGTTAGGCTTTTATTCAGAGCTATGAAACTCCTGATATTCTAGATGCAAGCATCTTGATTATGCCACTCGTCTTTTTCATTTCCCCGAGCGATCCACGCTTTGTTAGTACGCTTAAGCAGATTTTGAAAACACCAGAGAAAGGTGGGTTGACGGCTAACAATATGGTGTACAGGTGTAAGATGTGTCTCTAAATTCGCCCTGACAAAAGATGATCTCGCGAAGGCGCATGATGGAGTTCCAGGCGAGGAAGGTTCTTTCAGTATGTGCACATTTTGGCTTGTTGAGGCGTTAACAAGAGCGGGTGCATACGAAAGCGAGTAGAACAAAAAATCAATGCTAATGTCAGAGGGACTATTGGTTCGTGCGATGACAATTTTTGAGGACATGTAAGTTGTGTGCGCAAGTCTCTAACGTGAAGGATTGCTTTTTCAAATCACGTCGGTCTCTATAGTGAAGAGATTGCAAAGAGTGGAGAGAATTTGGGAAACATGCCTCAAGCCTTCAGTCACTTATCGTTAATATCGTGCGGCTTCAATTTGAATAGAGCAATGCCGAGCTGAAAGTCATGAGTGACTTACGTGCACTCTGGCTGTGATAACGTCCCCTATTTGTATATACTTCATTAAAACCTTGACAGCTCCCACGGAAGAAAATAAAATAGAAGTCCAATGTCGATACCAAATACTCCATACATCCAAACAAAACTCCAGCACTCACCCTGTATTTACTTAGCTGAGAAGCATCGTTTTAGCTTAGAGATTCAACTCAGTTTCATCATCTTTTCTCGTTTCCTTGTTCGCCAAACAACATCTTATTTTAGCAATGATTACTAATTGCCAGCGTGTTGCCATCTATTTCAATCCCCAACATGAAAGTTGTTCTATCTGGTAGTACAGGGTTCATTGGGGGTGAAATTCTTACCCAATGCCTAAATCATCCCTCCATCACTTCTGTCCTTGTTCTTACTCGTCGAGATTCCGGAGGCTTGGCTGAGAATCCCAAAACCAAGGTGATCATTGTGAAAGACTTCATCTCCTATGATGAACTCACCATCAACGAGCTGAAAACTGCTGATGCCGCCATTTGGTGCATGGGTACATTTACGGGGGATGAGAGAGTCGACATTGAATATCCTCTCACATTTATCAAGGCTATTAAGACACGGCCTCGCGGGTCGACACCTTTTCGATACGTCCACTTGGGTGGAGCGTTTACCGAACCGCCTCCAAGAGACGGACAGAAAGAACGGTTTTTATGGTTCTATACAAATGGACGTCGCGTTAGAGGCGCAGCAGAGGCAAGAGTTTTAGGATCCACAGAAGACGGCTCCCAGGGTGAATTTTCGGTTTACCTCGTTAAACCAGGAGCCGTACTGCCCAAAGACGGAGCTTTCCTCCAGAGGTGTATCTTGGGTGACTCTTTATCCATCAGAATCAATGAGCTTGGAGCCACAATGGTTGACCTGGCGGTACAAGGAAATGAGCAAAAGGTATTCCATAATCAGGAGATTATCAAGTATGGACGCAAATTGCAAGAGACGTCGATTTGAGTAACACATCTGCATAACGTGTAATTTAACTAGCTCGAACATGCATCGACGAATTTATAACAACCTTAACGGCTGCGAGGAAAGACATTAAATTCGAAAACCCCATGTCCATCCACATTTAGACCGTCGATACCAAATACCCAATACATCCAGCCAAGACTCCG
>JAABUO010005969.1_pt1 | contig 14081 bp, 22 predicted proteins | sample 5559291 | NCBI WGS metagenome assembly JAABUO01 (sample SAMN10711878, study PRJNA513372) | rock metagenome | isolation source: Antarctica rocks | place: Antarctica: Victoria Land, Finger Mt sud | reverse complement strand
AGCTCATGATGAGCTAGGTACGTGCAGGACAAGTCTTGTCTCTCCAGAGCAGTCTGTCTTGTGCATCCCTGTAAGGCCTGCTTACACGATAGTTTTGACAATCACATAATGCAACACCATTGACATCAGGGCGGCCATACATCTGCACATACATTTCGCAGTACAAGCACGCATGCTGAATGGGAACAGGGCCCTGCCAACGTGAAGTTAGACATGTAGCAGCAGAGTCTCCTGAGCTGTGATAGTGACAGACGTTTTAGTGGCACTGTCATCCAGACTCACTCCACCATGCCAAACTCTGCTGGTCGAATGGACATGCTGCAGTGTTTCAGATAGCACAGACATCTCTCCAATGTAGAAATGCATGTCTAATGTCCAAAGGCGCTTCTCAGGTTGAATTTACACGTTGGATTTACACAGTGAATTACACAGTGAAACTTGATGTTTCTTCAAAACTTTACAACTCTGAAGTTCAAAGAGCAAAACAGTCACCTGCATGGTGCCATGCTCATGGCCATCTTACCGCCCAAGACCGGCGGCTGATGTCTTGTTCGTGTCTGCAGGTATGGCTGAAGGTTTGGGCAGCAGCATAGAGTCTCTCGTCGGACAGTCACACCTACGGGAGCTGCTCTTACAGTGCTGCCAGGTTCGCTGCCCATCTTTATACAAGTGTTGAACACAGAAGTGTCATTACACCTGCTGTCTGCTTTATGACTTGTATTTGTCCGCAACTTTGATCAGCACATCCGTTTGCTGAAAATAGACGCGACAAGCATTGGCGTGACTTTTCAAGCTATGACAGACACATGTATGCTGCTGCCTCTGCAAGCAGTCAGTCCATTGACTGTGAGTAGCATTGACTGAACTCAGCACCAGGAGATTGGAGAAAAGGGACATTTCTGCTGCTGAAGACTCCTGCTGACTGTGCCTTTTTCCTACAAAGCGATTTGCATATCCATTGTCATCCATTCTGCAGCAGCTTCTGCAGCAGCTGCTGTTGCTCTTGCAATGGCTTGTTCCATTTTCCAATGTGGGTTCTGCTTCTCAACTTCATTGCCATGGGACTCTGCCTGGGTGTATCTGCATGTATCACAGCAGTAGCCCACACTGTCTATGCACATGCAGCTTCTGTCATTCAATGCTGGTGTACCTTGGACCATCCACCAGGCCAGATCTGCATCCAAGGCTGGTGTGCCTTTGTCTGCAAGTAATCTGCAAGATGCAACTCCAATGCTGAGGCTCATTTGCCAGCTTAGCAATGACGCTACTCTGAACAAGCCTGTCTGGAGAATTCCTGCACCCGCGTTAACATCCTCGTAATCATCATCATTAGAAGTATTCTCATTACCACTGTTGCCGTCATTGTAATCATCATTACCTCACAGGGATGCACAAGACAGGCTGCTCTGGAGAGACAAGACTGGTCCTGCACATACCAAGATCATCATGAGCTGGAAAGCGTTGTCATCATTACTTTTATCATTAATCACTCATTATGAATGCTGCTACCTGCAGGACCCATCCCCAGATGTGCGGCAGAGCGCGTTTGCCTTGGTGGGAGACTTGAGCCGCGTGTGCGCTCCCCATCTGCAGCCGGTCATGAAGCAGCTGCTGGCCCTGGCCATCCAGAACATGGAGTCCCACTGCATCAGCCTGCAGAACATGTCTGCCTGCAACAACGCCTGCTGGTCCATGGGTACGCTGCTCTCATGCACATTCTGTTACTGCTGGTCCATGTGTAAGATGCTCTCATGCGCATTGTGTTGTGAAGCTCTGACTCAATGCGGCACATTTTGTTCTGCATCAGCTTGCAGAGGGCGTCTGCCTGCAGTAATGCCTGCTGGTCTATGGGGAAGGCAGTTTGCACAACAGGTTACCAAATGCAACTTCTGTCATGCACTGCTTGCTGTGAGGCCCCGTCTTGGTGCAGCATGTCTTCCTGCATCATCCTGTAGAATGTGTCTGCCTTCAACAACACCTGCTGGTTTCTCAACACAAGTCACAGAACTCACCACAGGCGCACAGGTGCAACACCCTCTGGTGGCTACCAAGAATATCGTAGTCACAGCAATTTGGATGGATCGCAAGTCTCTGGCAGACATTTACATGCCTTGGATGGTGGGTAGCATCACAACCACCATTTACATGTTCCAGATGGCTTTGATGCTACCCACCATATGGGGAATGTAGATGTCTGCCAGAGACCTGCCCTCCCTCTGGATTGCTGTGACTGCGTTGGTCTTGGTGGCCACCACAAAGTATTGCACCTGTGCATAAAGGGCATATGTCAGCTCTTGCCTGTTGCTGCAGCTAGTTTGCAGGCATAGCTTGCTTGACAGTGCTAGAAACAGATTTGCTTGATGCCATGGTTATCTGCTGCTTTGGTTAGTGTAGGGATACAATTGCAAACAAGCCCAAGATATGATAACCAGCTGTCAGCTTGCACCACATCAAATGGCATACTCTAGCATTCACTCATCCTTTTTCAATGCTGAGGTTGTCGTTGCAAGGGATTTTGTTGTTGGGTGGTTGCTCTTGGTGATGCTTCACATATGTGAAGCTTGTACCACTTTGCATGCTATACAGTAGTAACTGTGACGCTTCACTATTGTAGTCAGTGTAAATAAGGTCTAGCTCATGATCAGCTGGAAAGCGTCAAATTGTTAGCATTATTAAAGTAGATAGGGCACAGCTGTGGGCCATTGTTGCCATGCTTGTGAAAGGGCAAGTGAGCGGCCAATACTGAGCATGACTGGGGATGGCCTGCAGGGGAGCTGGCAATACAGTGCAGCCCTGAGCAGCTGCAGCCCTTTGCTGCCCCCATTGTGGAGCGCCTCATGCCCATCCTAGCCGCCCCCATGACCCAAATGCCACGCAGCATTGTAGAGAACAGGTTTGCTTCATACACAGACTGTTCTGCTTTGTCCCATGCCAAGCTGTCGCAGCTGCACTGTGTTGTGATGCCAGCGGTCCTAATTCAATGCCTTGGTGAATGTGCTGTGTTTTGCGAGCTGCCCAATAGCTTTGACTGGTGGCTTAGTTGCTAGCATGCGTGTGTTACCATGCCTTACAAGTGTATCTGTGAATGCCTCATGGATTGTGCCCTCAGCGGCTTGCTCAGCTTTGAGCAAGCAGCAACCCCATTTGCATCATCTGCTGCAGTGATGATGATTTGCAGTACGTGTCACACAACGTGGCAGAACCAGCAGCAGTCCTGTTCACGTGCGCAGCCTGTACATGTTCTTTGCAGTGCCATCACCTTAGGGAGAGTTGCTTGGATCTGCCCTGAGGGCATTGCTCCCCACCTGGGACACTTTGTAGGGCCGTGGTGCGCAGCCCTGCGCCATATACGGGATGATGTGGAGAAGGGTCATGCCTTCCTTGGCCTCTGCAGACTGCTGCGCCTCAACCCACAGGTGTCACACACTACATGCCTCTTGGCCTCTGCAAAGCTGCGTTGTTTGCTAAGATATTACCCCAATGCTCAAATGCATTTCACTGCTCCCCAGAAATTCACATTGTGAGAAGGGACTTTTCTCCAGCAACAGTGTCGTTACTGTGTCCCAACTGCCTGCATAGATCAAACAGGGCATCTGCAGGCAACGCTGCTGCAACACTTCATGTGCTCTGTGAGGGGTTGTCAGCGTCGCAGGCCTTGCCCCAAACAGTTGAATGCTGCATTGGGTTTGCATGGTTCTTGCTGGACTGTATCATATTCCTTCAAGGCCCCAGCCCTTAGACTGACTGCATTATATTTCTCAAGTGGCTGAGAAGCTTGCCTAAGAAGCTTTAATTGGTTGAAGCCAACAAGCTTCGCCCACCCAGCTTTGCCCCAGGTCTAATTTCAATGATGTTGTGTGATGTGACTGTCAAAACAGTCGCATCAACAGACCTTATAGACATGCTCAAAACACACTGCTCTGGGGACTCAAGATTTGCCCGGCACATACCTTGCATCATCATGAGCCCCAAGCATCATTGTTATCTATCATCATGCTTGAGCGGCTGAGCCCTGTGTTGCAGGGAGCGCTGCAGCACTTCGGTGTGCTGTGTGAGGCCTTCACATCCTGGAGGCGCTTTGTGGACAATGGCCTACACAACGAAATGGGTCAAGTCATGCAGCTGTACAAACAGTCCCTGGCAGCTGCTGGTCAAATGGACGCCGCGACAGGCAGCCTGCCCCAGCCCATCAAGGAGAAGCTGCAACAGAGCTTTGCTGTATAGCCTGCTGAAGTCTGGGGCCATAGCGTGGCCATGTTGCAAGCTGCTGCTGTGTTGTCGGATCACAGGATGTAGCGCTGTATGGTGTTGCTGTCTGGCATGAGTCCTTGTTTCTGCAAGTGCAGCGTGTGAAGAAATCCCTAGGAAGAAATAGAAGGCCGTGGCAGAAATGTATCACTGATTGTAGCGGTCTCTGGGCTGGTCTGGCAGGCTGTTCCAGCTTTAGCTTCTGTGGGTTTTGCTGCAAGACCCTTGGGCTAGCATTCTTGTGCATTTCAGCCGTTTTGTGTTAGGATGCATCTGCTAGCGTCGTGACTAGGTGTGCTAGGTTATTTGGAGCACACACTGCTCAGCTGCATTAGAAATCTGCACATCAAGAGCCAATGCCTCGGCTGGGTCAAAAACTGGTCAGCTGTTGTACCAGAACTTTTAGGAAATAGGTTGCAAAATTTGAAGATGTGCGCAAGCTAGGTCACCATGTTTTGAGGCATCCTTTGATTTGGCTGCAGGTCATGCTGATCATAAACTACGCATGAGCCTCAAGATCCAATTTTCCACTAGGACATGTCTCGGCTGTCAGACAATCTGCTGCTCTATCATGACACCACATTAAACTGTGTTAGTATGCAGGTTTTGTGCGCTCTAGGATTGTTCTTTTTTGCAGGTAGTTTTGTGGCATCTGATCAGCCTGTTTGGGGATCTCTAGAACACTGTGCAAAGGTCCCTTTTGGAAATGCTAGGACTCCCTCTGGACTGTGTTTGATACTTGCATCAGGAAAGCTTTTAGGTTTGCTTACTGGTTGCTGCCTCTTCATGTTCATTTTGCTGTAGGCAATAAGCTTAAGTCAGCACAGCGATTTTCTAGAGAAGCGCTGCTGTGTAGGACCACGATCAAGTCACATATTTCACATTTGCAGCTTTTGCTAGAAAATAGATTCTGCACTGTGCAAGCGCCCTTGGCTTGCTGTGATTGGACGCTTTGTCATTCACAGTGACGCTTGCACAAATTTTGGAAGGTGCTGTTGATGGTTGAGACATGGATCTAGATGTGGGTAAGTCCTTAACCTGACTACCAGTCGCCTAGCAGCTGGCGTTCCAGCACTATCAGCTTTTCTGAGTGAAATGCTGTCGTACTATGCAGCTAAAGAGTGTAAAAGCATCAGAGTAAATTGACCCACACATTGTGGCACACAAAGAGGGGGATACATGATGCTGTGAACGGGTAATGGTGTACAAGCATGGTTTACAAGTCTACACTGCATGCACAATGGCAGGACAATGCCTAACGTTAGGTGTTAACACCAAAATGTTATACCAGCTGAATTGTTGGAACATTTCAGAGTCGATATTGCAAGATGTGGTCACACTTTATATGAGCACCTCTGCTTTCTTTTTGCTGCCGCCAAACCTCTCTGTAAACTCCTGATCTGTTTCATTTGGCGTGTGATTTGGAGGGGGTCTAGGGGTTGAGTGCACCAGTCCGCGGAATTTGCTAATTGGGCCTTCTAATTTATCCAATTCACCATAGACCCCGTCATAAATTGGGTTGGAGGTCAAGCTATTAATCAGGCGGTCTTTAAGGTCACGACGGGGGTTTGCAAAATGGGCAGGTTTTGGTCAAATCGGACTAATTAACGGCTCCAGCACCGGGCCCGGAGATCGTCGCGCATTCTAATATTAATATTCATGCACACGGTACTGCAGACACCAACAAACCCCTTCTGTATAATCGCTACCACAGATCGTCCAGTCTCCGACACACGTACAGCCCCGCTTTGGCCTGAAGTATTGTTTCTCCACGTTTGATAGACCTTGGTCCATCATTCCGACTGCGCTGCTCGGAGGTACGAAAACTGGAAGGTGTCTTGGCGTCACGCTTGTCTGCCGTTTTTAGCCGTGTCTTCCCGTTAGCAGAATGGCGTCCAGCAGTGCTTCTGGCAGTGAGTTGGCCGAGCTGAAAGAAAAGCTAAAAGGCTTGGAGGAACAAAAGGCTGCAGAATTGAAAAAAGAAAAAGGAACTCGAGACCTTGAATTGTTGGTCGAGCTGAACAAGGACTTGGACCGAGTCCAGGCCGCGATCACAGCCCTGTCCTCTGGTGAGCTTTAGGTTTCCGTCTCAACTTCTGCCTCACACTCCTCTTGGGTATGGTGTGGCCATATGTAAGGGCATTCAGCTGGTTTGCACTACACAGCTCTTGGAAATTAGCCCATAGAAAATGTCTCATGGTTGCAACGCATCCTCATGTTCAAGAAGTAGCCTAGTTTTGAAAGCTGACTACTGGCTGATCTATTTACTTGTGTACAAATCTGCATAGTGCTGAGCAAATTACATGCTCTTTACTGTCAGCTTTTTCAATGGCTGGGCATTTACAAGTTTCTGTGCTTGCGGTGTGGCATGGTCTTGAAGGGTTTGATTTTGGAGGTGCACCGTCATTGTTCTCCCATGAGACGTGTGACACTCATTGCGTGTTGCATAGTCGTGCAAGTTTTGTTTATTTTTGCAGATTTTGCAGAAGGACCTGCAAAACGGCCGAAGCTTGCCGTGATGAGCTTCAAGCTTGTGGGTGCTGTAGACACTCGCGTCAACTACCTTGTCAAACCAGCTGCGTTTGATGAATTAGTCGGTTGGGTGGGGCAAGGACTGGTTGTAATGGTAAATTTTGCAATTTTGTGCCATGTTGTTGCGTGATGTGCGTGTGCCTACTGCTGATGTTTGATTTCCCTTATTCACTAGGCGCACCTATGTAACTAAATTCTTTCAGGTCATTGGACACCGGCAGGCTGGGAACCCCACGATTCTAGTAATGCTTGACCATCATCTTTCAGAGAATCACATATGCATCGGGACTGTTCCAATTGTTTTGGAAAGCATTGCGATGCTTGGACATGAGCACACCAATGGTATGCTAACGGGAGTATATGGTTGATGCTCATTTATGCGTTTTGTACATGTGCTCTTGGTTACTGTCTTGTGCTGCAAGCAACTCACATGCTCAGCCATACTTGCTTGGCACGCAAACTGCAGGATCCAGCTGGCTTTCTGCATTGGTTTCATTCAGCCTTGCGTATACAACGGCCGGATATCATTTGTCTTCCTAGACCGCTCAGTGAGGGGCCAGAAGCATTGGCAAATGTGCAAGAAGACCTGCTGCAAGCCTTGAGGCTGGATGCAGAGCGACCGCGTGCTTTGGCCATCTTTGTAGATGAGGCGGGATATATGGTGAGTATGTGTAGGATGGTTATTGTTGTTACATACCTCTTTGGTGACCTTTGGATGCCAAGAGATGGCTTGATGTTACCCTCACTGTACATACCCTGTGCCAGCACACACATTACACTATTGTAAGCACTTTACTTTCACTGTGCACTTGTGCAGGCAGCTGCCCATGTTAGCAAGCAAGAAAGGCAGCAAGCGAGCAAGGCAGTCAGTTGTTTCCTGGAGCTCATACGTGCTGAGTTTGGCGATAAGAAGCATGTGTACATGGTCTACAGCATTGTGCTGTTTGGTGATGACTCACTCAAGCGTTTACTTCATGATGTCAACATGTAAGTTTGTGTGCATCTGTGGTTACATAGTGTTTGGCATACAATTTTGCCACCATGTAGATCTAAACTGACATCATAAACAATCATAGAGACTGTTGCAGATAACGGTCAGCTATGCCGCCTGATTTGGCAGCACTGCACATCATATGGTTGCACAGCTGGTCTTCAACTCATGTTATCCTGTCAAAGTTGCACTCGTTGTGCATGGCCTCAATAGTATGTTGTTGCAGGGTTGAGGATAGCAACACTGATCTTCATAAGACACCAACCGATGCCTTAGCATTGGTGAAGGACATGTCATCTCTACAACATAGTGATGGTAGTGATAATAGCAGAAAGTGGGGCAACTTGTCCCCATTCTCTGAGGATCACTTGATTTCCCTGCAACCCATGACACAAACCCAGATTGTCGGCCTCCTACAGCAGTAGACAGCATACAGACGCAAGAGTGACTTTGGGTTCAACTTGGATGAATTTGGGTTGGCAGAGTGCATATTTGAGAGAACAGAAGGCTTTCCTGGGTTGGTTGGCCTGTGCTGTAGTGAGGTTGACAGCAAGAACATCCTCTCAGTTGAGGATTGGCTGAGGTGGTGTGGTGTCAACTTGGTCACGCGCGTTCAGCAGCAACGCAATTTTTCAGTGCTCAGTGGTACTACTGGCTTGCTTGCAATGGCTATGCGCAATGAGCGCCTGCGCCAAGTGATGCAGATGTTGTTGTTGCGAGGCTCTTGCATATTGGAGCGTGCAGAGCGGCGTACAATTGCAGAAAGTCTGCTGTCAGAGGGTATTGCACGCATATCCAGCAAGGTCTCGGACAAGATCGAGGTCAGTTTGGTTCGCCCCCTTGAGCATAGCTTGTGTGATGCATGTTGACTGCCAATTGTCATCAAAGATCACTTCACCCAAATTGCTTTGTATTGTAGCAATGTGGACTTTACTTGGTCTGATGAGTGTAGGTGAAAATGTCATGTCCTCTGTTGAGAGATGTACTATTGATGGAAGCCCGATTTGGGCTGCAGACATGCCCAGTTCCTGCTGAAAGAGACACACTAGACATGCAATGGGTCCTTCGGGAAAGCATTTCAAGATTCAGCCTGAAAACATTCAAGCAGAGGCAGCTCAAACAGCTTGCAAGCCATTCTCAGAGTATGTGTGGCAAGGGGAGCTCTTCTCGATTATCAAGGCTATAGTCAAGACTCCTTACCCACTGCTCTTGTACAGGTGATTCTGTCACAGCATCACCTTAGTGATGTACACTGGATCATTCAACACCACCTGTCTGTTGTTAGTGACAATCTGCTGTGATCTGCATCCCCAAAGATTGCCTTTGGTGTACTTGACATTCTCAATGCATCGGCTTGATTACAGGATGGTGTCAGAAGGCAGAAATCTGCAGAGCGTTCAACATGGGCGGAAGCGTGTGGATTTGGTCCTCATAGATAGTGGTGTGCTGCCTGCACATGCAGTGGAACTTCTCGTCTCTGGCAGCAAGGATGAGATGCATGAGCACTGGTATCGCGGTGTAGATGTGTACCAAAAACTCTACACATGCGGGAATGTGCCATGCACAGTACAGGTAATTGTTGCAGCGCCAACAAGTTAGAGGGCGCAATCAGATGCAGGCCTTGCACTGTACACCACATTGAGGAGTATGGCCGTTGCTGTAGTAGTTGTTTTTGCCACGAAACCCAGTAGGTAGACACCTCTGATGTTGATCATCAAAAGTCAAAGTCTGATCACACCATGCACACAGATGCAGCATGGAGGCATGCTGCAAAGCAGCCATGACTGCCCAGTTTCCTGACATAATTCTGTGTTTTGCCTTCATGCCTTGCCTTGCTATGCTTGCAGGTAGTCAACATCTGCTTAGAAGGCAAAGAGGGTACCGGATATAGGTGGCTGCCTGAGGTTGCATCTCGTCATGTGCATGTGGTTCACATTCAACTCCGCGGTGACTACTCTACTGCGTTGGTGACTTGGGATACTGGTATTGAGGAGCAAGTGGCAATTGTTGGTGGCCATGGCCAGTTAGAGTTCTTTCCTGGGCCTATCAACTGATCAAACGAGTCGTGCAAGCATTTGTTACTTTCAATATGCATGCAATTGTAAGTGTTAGCTGACATCCAGCACAGCATGTCACATCATTCGTGTGTCCCATTGTGTGCAACTCACAGTCTATGCATATTTGTACATGTGAATTTCATCATTGACATGCATATATGCACGCAATTGAGAGGAGGAGACAGTCTCCTAGACATCAGACCCATTGCATGACATCAGACCCATTACAGAGGGGCTAGGGGGTAGCAGAGGCATGTTGTTCTTTAAGCTTGAAGTTCAGGCCTAGAGTGTGTTTGCTGCGTGCCTGTTTCCTGGTCACCTTTTTTTGGATTGAGGTTTGTCTTCTAACATGGGATAATAAATCACCAAAAGTCTGTACCAGTGCTGCTCAAAGATTCCCCCTTTGTCTTTCTTGACCTAGCCTTTGTTGACAATATCACCTTGAATTTGATTTTGGATCCCAGCAGCAGCAGCAGCAGGCTTGGCATACGGTGGACACCGCTTTCTTTGACAAGAAAGACGGCCTCTTTTCAGTACTCTTTTGTAGAGTCTTGGCAAGGTGGCTTTCAGCTTTGCTTTGTTAAGTTACAAAGACAGCATGAGCTCATAACATCATGTTGCACATCCTTGCAGATTGAAAAGAGCGATGAGCTTTTCAAGCCAACAAAAACTTGGCACACTCAACAACTTCAGGGTTGCAACTTGGAAGTAGTACTGCGTTCAAGGCGTTAAGGCTAAAGCAAACTTGTCAGCAGACTGCATACTGCTTTGAACCGCAATGATCTGCATGCTGCAGCATCACATGAACGCCTTAATAGCTGTGTCCTGTCATGGCGTGCCTCCTGTAATTTGCCATGTAGAAGACAATTTACACAGACGTACAGACAGGCTCACATTGAAGCTTTGTCACACTGGTGCAGTGCTGCTGGAACTGCTCAATTTTAATAACGGCCAGCATGACTGCTTCTAGCTTACGAGTTACACAATAAACCTGTGTCAAAAGGTGAATATGCAGTTCATTGTGAATATCAGTTGTTGAGTTGTCAAGCTTATGGTGACATGACAATCTATCAAGACCTGCACTAGTACCATAACACACAGTACAGAAGTTCAAACTGGCCATTAGAGCTAAAACCTTCTGTCACAGGCTGTCAGAGCCATTGAGAGTATGTAACAGAATTGGGTGCTAAACGTAAAACATGCAACACAAGCAGTACGGGCGAGAGGTACAACATAGCAAGGTTGAACAAGGTAGCTTCAAAGGTTCTCTACTCTTCTGTGACAGTTACTGATTTGGCTAGATTCCTGGGCTGGTCCACATTGAACCCCCGCTGGACCGTCAGGTGGTAGCTGAGAAGCTGAAGAGGCACAATGTTCACAATGGGCTGTAGTGCATCTGCCACCTTGGGCACCTGAACAAACATCAGTCATTGTTTGCACTCTGTGATGTCACATTTATAAGGATAAAAGTCTGGATTGTATTCAAAATGAGTAAACAATTATCCTGATGGTCCCAACTGCAAGCGTTGACTCTGTGAGCATAAGCTCAGCATGTGCATCTGTGAGCAGTATGCATCTGGCAACAACATGCCAATGATAGCTACAGAAACAGCATAAGGCTGTGCATACACCAGACATATGCATCTAGATGGCAGGCAGGCTTTGGCTGACACCAGATGGGACAGGGCATACCCTGATCAGTCGGTCCTCGCCCCCTTCACACACCCCAGCAATCTGGTCATCCCCAGCGTTACATACTACCAGGGGACATGCACCTCTGGCTCTGAGCTGCTGCACCACGCTGTGCATCTTGTTGCAGGTTCGGTCCTGGGTTGCAAGCACAATCATGGGCATGTGCTCATCCACCAAAGCCAGGGGCCCATGCTTCATCTCCCCTGCTAGAATCCCCTCACTGTGCATGTACACCAGCTCCTTGACCTGCATTCCCCACACCACAGCTCAGGGCTCATGTGTGAAGGGCATGCTTTGGTTTGCTGCAGGCTTCATCGCGTCCATGAAGTGTTGCTTGTCGAAATGAACTATGTCATCGATCTGATGTGAAAGTCTCCGGGTACTGCTTGCATGCAGCCATCACTAAGTGGTGCGGACTGCGCAGGCAACCCACATGGCACATCACCACATCCATGGCATCTCAGACGGACAGCTGCTGGTTTTGTGCCCGGCATTTCAGAAAGACTTGATATTGTCATGCACAGCGTCTCAGACAGACAGACAGCTACTTGTTTCATGCACAGCGTCTCAGACAGACAGCTACTTGTTTCATGCACAGCGTCTCAGACAGACAGCTACTTGTTTCATGCACAGCATTTCAGTCAGAACGCTGCTTGCTGCATACACTGCAGGGGAGGCATCATGCACATGAGGTTGCGTAGGGCTTGAGTATACCTTCAGAGCAGCTTCCAAGGCAGTTGCGTAGTTGTAGCCTCGCCCAAACAGCAGCAGACTGTGTGAGTCCTTGAGCCCATGAGCTAGCGTCTGGATGTCACCATCTAGCTTCAGAACCTCCCTGCACAAGGCAGCATGCCTCATCAGCAATTGCACTGCTATTCATGTCCCAAAATCAGTCATGATTCTGATTCATCAGCGCAGGTGTGCGTATGTACAGATGTACTTATGCTGTTTGCCACATTCAAATGATTGATGGGTCACTACTGTGATTTGTCAGTGTAAATGTGCGCACGTACAAATCCTGTTGTACATCATGTACAGAGCAGCAGTGATCAATAGCACACCTAGTAAGCGCCCAATGGGGACAAAAGGGCTAGCACACCTATAACTGTTATCATGATCACCTTATAACAACCTGTGACTGTTTTCATGATTATTGCCTTACGACACCTGTGACTGTTACCATGATTACCATGATTACCATGACTACCTTACGACACCTGTGACTGTTACCATGATTACCTTATGACAGCTGGGAGCGCCTCCAGTGAGGCAATGATTTCATCCCTCATGCCTGCCTTGGCTCGTGAGTCCTCACTCAGAGCCAGAGCCATCATGGTTATGGCCACAATCTGGCTGGTGTAGGCCTTGGTGGAAGCAACTCCAATCTCGAAGCCTGCATTGATGTTGATGCCGCAGTCGGTGTCCCTGGCAATCGCTGAGCCGACTGTATTGGTGATGCCGATGCAGAGAGCCCCTTGGTCCTTGGCGTACCTCAGAGCCTGTGGGCAAAATGACAAAGATTGTGATGAGAGGCAAAGATTGTGATAGACTGTATCTTGAGCAGAGACAAAGGTTGCGGTGGAGTCTATCTTGAGCAGAGACAGAGATTGTGATAGACTCTATCTTGAGCAGAAACAGAGATTGTGATGGACTCTGTCTTGAGCAGCATTGTCACTGGCTTGGTTTTGTCACACATCACATTTGCTTGTGCTTCCATGCCAAGATGTCTGACGAGTCACAAAGGCTTAGTTCTGTTGCACATCACAATAAGCTGTGCTTGCAAGCCAGGAGGTCTGATGAGTCACGACAGACAGACAAACGGACAGACAGACAAACAGCCAGACGGACCGACAGATAGACAGACAGCATTGAGGCATGTATGGCCCAAACAAAAAGCAAAATGCACATCAGCATATTCAAAGCACGCCCACACGCACACGCGCGCACACACAGAGACAGAAAAATACAAAAAGGCGTACCCTAAGGGTGTCAGCAGTCTCTCCTGACTGGCTGACGAAGATGTATGCGTCATCCCGGAAGATGGGGCAGAGGCGATCAAGCAGATCAGAAGCCAGCTCCAAGCTGACGGGGATGTCGGTCAGCTCTTCAACAGTTTGGCGGCAAGCCAGTGCAGCATGGTATGACGTGCCACATGCCACAAACACCATTCTTCTGCTTCGCCTAATGGCTGGGAGGTACCCCTGCAGACCCCCCAGGACTACCCTCTGAGCTCCAAAGGGGTTGACAACCTTGTCATCCTGCAAAACCAAATAGCTCAACCATCAGTAGCAGATCCAGCTGGGACCAGAGGACGTTCCACATCATATCAAGAAGCAAAAAGATTGTGTGTGCTCTGAGTCAGTCAAACGTTATTGACAAATCGACATGTAGAATGCAAACATCGAGCTTGATATTTGTGCTGGGGGCATCATGTCTGCCCTTTGTGGCAGAATATGTAATATGCAATACGTAATATGCAATATGTAATATCTATGCCGTGATGACAATGTCAGAGGACAACCAGGCCTTAGCAGGCTGTTAGTTGTGAAGACAAAAGGCAG
>JAABUO010005965.1_pt1 | contig 14086 bp, 16 predicted proteins | sample 5559291 | NCBI WGS metagenome assembly JAABUO01 (sample SAMN10711878, study PRJNA513372) | rock metagenome | isolation source: Antarctica rocks | place: Antarctica: Victoria Land, Finger Mt sud | reverse complement strand
CAGGCACGGCGACACTACGCGGCCAAGCGGCGGCGCTTGCAGACGGCGGGCAAGCACAAGACGATCTTTCGCCTTGAACACAAAGAGGCGCGGCTGGTGCGGCATATCAACCACATCAGTAGTAAAGAGATCGTTCAGTTCGCGGTCGATCACGGCTGCGGCATCCGTTTGGAGGAGTTGCGGGGCATCCGGCACACGGCCAAGCAACGCAAGGAGACCAAAGCCCAAGCCGACAAGAACCGTGACTATTGGCCGTACTTCGACCTTGAGATGAAGGTCCTCTACAAGGCGGCGCTGGCGGGCGTCCCCGTCGAGACGGTGCCCGCCGCGTATACCAGTAAGAGTTGTTCTCGCTGCGGGGCCCTAGGTCAGCGTGAGCGGCACAGTTTCCGGTGCCCGCGTTGCGGGTATCGAGGACACGCCGACCACAACGCCAGCAGGAATGTTGGCCGGTGGATCGGGGCGTCCTGCCCGGTGATGCTTGAGAGAGGCGCGGGTGTAATGCCCGTGTCTGTTTCGCCGGGCGCGGTCCATGACAGTCCGCAAGCTCCGTACGCGACCGACCCCGCGAGGGGCACGGCGTAAGAAGGAGAATCCTACAGGCTTTAGCCGTGGGAGTGTCAATGTGACCATTGCTCCATACCCCTGCACATCATTGTCGGTCATATAGGCGACTCTGGGGTAATGGTGGGATCAATGCGCCGTGTCGCTCCGGTCGTCCATCTCCCAAGCGTGGTCGAGGACGTGCCAGGCGATGCGGCGGGCGGCGTAGCGCGGCGGCCACCCTTTGGGTACGTGTGGTGTGCCATCAGAGGGGGCCACCAGCGCCGCGAGGATGTCGTCGCGCAAGACAGCGATCGCGCGCGCGTCGTCTCGTGCCGGCTGCCGGTGCGTGATCCCGAGCTTGCGCGCGTAGGACGCCTCGGCGCCGAGGACATGGTCGATCATTTGATCTCGGTCGCGGCCTCCTCCACGCGGCCCTTTGCGCAGGTCAGCTGGTGCGTCGGCGGCGACCTGATCGAAGACGGCCCAGGCTGCCGTAACGAGCAGGGCGAGACGCGCGGCCTCCTCGGCCGTCAGGGGGTCCCAATCGCCTGCCGCGATTTCTCCCGGCGCGCCGAAGTCGGTGTGGCCCGCGGTACCGGGCAATCGCTCTACGACCTGAAAAGCGACCGTCTGGGCGTCTGGAAAGGCGACGCCGCCCTCTCGCGCCACGACCGCATAGCGCTCAGCGTAGGACGCTAACGCGTCCAGCGCCTGCTCCTCGCTCTTGCCAGAACGGCACCACCCGGGCCACTCCACGGCGCACGCGAACACGCGCTTCGCCCCGACTTCGAGATACACGTTCGTCGAATCGCTCGACCGGGCCTGTGTTGTCATATCACCTCTCCTTGCGCTCGTTTTTCCGGCATCGAGCCGATTCGTCGCGCGTACGCTACAGCGCGTCATCGGATAAATCGAACTCTAGAGGAACGCGCTGGTACGAGTGTGGCTCACCGTCCCGTCTGGACGCAAGCGGCGCAGTTCACTGCATCGTCACCGGCAGGCGGGGCCACGGCCGAGGATATAGCCCAATGCCCCGCGCAGGTGCGCGAGGAACACCGGCTCGCGGTACGCCACGATCGTGTGTCCCATCGCCGTGTAGAAGGCACGCCCCCCCAGGTCCTCGTGGCACCATGCGATCGGGTGATCCGTGCCCATCCCCCCGCCCCGGTAACTGCGCTCGTCGACCGTGGCCAGCACATGCACGCGCCCGCGTGGATTGCTCCTGAAGTCGTACCATTCGTCGACACGGCGCCAGACGGACGGGAGTGGGGCAGTGGCGGGGTTGCGCCAGTCAATGACATCCACCGTGGCGGACTGGATCGCGGGATGACGGCGAAAGTAGGCGCCGACGAGCCGCCCGTAGAAGGGCCAGGTGTACTCGGTGTCGCTGGCGGAGTGGACGCCGAGCCAGCCGCCGCCGCGCTGGATGAAGCGCTCCAGTGCCCTGCGCTGATCTGCGTCGAGCACCGTCCCGGTGGTGAGCAGGAAGGCCACGGCCCGGACGTGCCGCAGCGAAGCGTCCGTGAAGGCGCCGGGGTCTTCAGTGGCGATGACGGCGAATCCGTCGCGGTGGCCGATGGCGCGCACGGCGGCGACGGCGGCCGGGATGCTGGCGTGGCGGTAGCCCGTGGTGCGCGTGAAGACGAGGATGGTTGGTGGGGTGGCCTGTGCCGCGATACCCGAGCGCAGGCCATGGATGAGCGAGACGGCGAGAACAAGAGCGCAGGCGACCGGCCACAACCGGATGTTGCCGGCCGCCCTGCTCCTGATGCGGGAGGAGGTCGGGTGATAAATCTGTGTGCCCATATGTGGGACGAGCGGTTGGATCGAATCGTGGTTCTCAAGCATGGATAAGCATCCCTCCCACAGCTACAGGATGACATAGTAGTAGACAGTAATCCCAGCGTACAGGGGCTTTCGCGACGAGGGCATGCATTACATCCGCGTACAGCGTTGAGCCACTTGAACTATCAGTGACGTCGGCCACAAAGCTCTTCGTCGTAACACAAGGATTGTGTGTTTATGCAAGGCGGCAGCACAAATGTCAACCCGCGAGGGCGCTGGCGATGACGGTACATAGAAGGTGTGGGCGGACCGTCATGGCGCGAGCGAGGCGCGCATAGCACTCATCACGGTACGGCGGATGAGAGACGTAGCCATAATAGCGTGGCCATAATTCTATTTCTCACACGGGATGGACGCCCGTGGGGTATCGTGCTATGCTAGCGACAGACATGGGCCACGCCGGATGGTCCAAGTAGAGACGTGAGGCGGCCTGTATGCACAAACCACGCCCTCCTGTGTGACGTTTAACTGGCGACCGCCGCACGCTCGGGGTCGCTGTCCTGTTACTCATCGAACTGCTTGATGAGCTTGTCTTTGGCACGCGCGAGGCTGCCTGGCCGCTGGTCCGGCACGATCTCCACCTATCGTACGGCATGATCGGCCTCCTCCTTGCCGTGCCGCAGATAGGGGCCGCCGTCATCGAACCCATCATGGGCGTGCTGGCCGACGCTGGCTGGCGGCGGGTGCTGGTCGTGGGCGGAGGCGTGGCCTTTTCCGCCTCTCTGGCCCTGACGAGCGTGGCGTGGTCCTTCCCGGCGCTGCTACTGGCCTTCGTAATCTTCTACCCCGCCTCGGGTGCGTTCGTCAGCCTCTCTCAGGCGACCTTGATGGACCTCGACCCCGCGCGCCGCGAGCGAAACATGGCGCGCTGGACCCTGGCCGGGTCGATCGGCGTGGTCGTGGGTCCCCTTGTCCTCACGGCGGCGCTGGCCACCGGGCACGGTTGGCGGAGCGCGTTCCTAGCCTGTGCCGTCCTCACGCTCCCGCTCGTGGCGCTGGCCCGGCGCGCGCCGCACGGCGTCCGACCGCCTACCCCCGTCACGGCTGGTGTCCGCACGGCCCTGGCGGCCCTGCGCACATGGCGGGTCCTACGGTGGCTCGTGCTGCTCGAAGCCGGCGACCTGGTGGGCGATCTCCTGAACGGGTATCTGGCCCTCTACGTGGTCGATAGCGCGGGCGCCCGCCCGGCTCAGGCGGGGATCGCGATCGTCGTGTTCACCCTCGCCGGCCTCGTCGGCGACGCGCTGTTGCTGCCGCTGCTGACCAGGGTGTCCGGCGTGGCCTACATCCGCGCGGGCGCACTGGGTGTCTTGGCGGCCTATCCGGCGTTCCTGCTGGCCCCCGGGTTCCTCCCCAAGCTCGTGCCGCTGGCTCTGATCGGACTGTTGCGAGCCGGATGGTATGCGATCGCCCAGGCCGGGCTCTATGCGGAGTTGCCCGAGGCGAGCGGATCGGTCCTCGTCCTGACGAACGTGGGAGGTCTGCTCGCCGGATGCTTTCCCTTGCTGTTCGGCGTCGTCGCGGACCAGGTTGGCGTCGGCACGGCGATGTGGCTGCTCCTGCTGGGTCCGGCGGTGATGCTCGTGCTGGCCCGCCGCGTGGTCGGGGGCGACCAGGCTTGCGATCGCGCGGCGGCCAATGACGCCCTGTGAGATGTGCCGTCGTGGCGCCGGTGCAGACGTCGCATGCCCTGGGAGGCCGGACCGCGCGTTATGAGGCGTACTGGCCAAGACGTCCATCCGTGCGTGAGGCGGCCGACACGGGTAGGACACGGGCAGGTACATGCGATAATTCATGGTCGGCACAAGCATCATGCGTGATATCGACGCATAGCGCTCGCATAGCTACCTAAATGTGGCACATGAGCGCGCTGCCCAATCAGCACTCAATCGGCCCATGTTGAATGCACGCATCTATATTCATCTGACTGCAAATTAATACGGCCATCGGTGCGTCCCCATGGTTGCTGGAAGATTGCACTGTTCTTCGGAGTCAAGGGCGGCTAATGCAATTCACATCGTATAACTAATGAAAGATAATGGGGCGGAGCATGCACCTCCTTTTGCCGGCTCGGCACGCGTATCATCTTGACATCGGTCGCGAGGGAGTGACCACGGTGGCCACTCCCTGCGAGTCGAGTTAGAACGGCACGTCGTCGGGGTTCGGCGTCGCGTCGGTCGTGGGATGTAGCGCCGGCGCTGACATCCCGCCGTGATCGCCGGCCTTGTCGAGCATACGCAGGTCGCGGGCGCGTACCTCCAGCGACTGCCGTTGCTGGCCGTCGCGGCCAGCATATTCGCGCAGGGCAAGCGTGCCCTCGACGTAGACGTAGCTGCCCTTCCTGAGATACTGCCCGGCCGTCTCGGCGGTCTTGCCGAACGTCGAGACCCGGAACCACGTTGTCACGTCTCCGTCCTTACGCCGCTCGGTGGTGGCGACGTTGAAGTCAGTCACCTGGTCACCCGAGGGCAGCATGCGCTCCTCCGGGTCGCGTCCCAGGTTGCCGACGATCGTTATCCGGTTGAAGCTCCCTGCCATTGTTCCATCCTCCCATCGTCCTCAGATGCTCTGCGGCGTGATGACGCAGAGATAGGCCTTGTCGCCGACATGGATCGGCATGAAGGTCACCACGTCGGCCTCGAAGTCTTGTAGCGCGTCGAGGCGGTAATGGTGCCCTGGAGCCGCGTCCTGCTCGTGGTCATCCCCGATCACGCGGAACAGGGTGATATGGTGAGGCACGCCGTTGATCAGGCACGCGCCAATATACTGGTCGTTGTCGTCATACTCCGGCAGCTCGGTGACACGGATGTCGAGCGGGAGAGGCGTCCCGACGCGGACGATCATGATCCCACCTCCTCGTTCGCGTTGTCCGTCGCGGTGTCGCCATCGTCCGGGATGGGGCCGAGCGCCCGCGCCACGTCCGTGAGCAGCACCGTCCGGTGGAGGGCACTGTCTCCGGCGGCATAGACCAGGAGCGCCGTTGGCCGCGCCTTGTCGGTGATGTCGAGCACGTCGACCAGGGACCCGTCGGTGAGCTGCACCCGCTGCCCCAGGAGGGCTAGCAGACGACGCTCCCGCATCTCCCGGTCGAAGGTGGTCTGGCGTAGCTCCAGCCAAGCCGCGACGGTGGCGCCGTCGATGGTGAACCCCTGGCTCTGCGGGAGGGGAGCCACGACGTCGCGCTTGAACTCCTGGTGCAGCAGCCACGCGCCGGTCTCGTGGATCACGCCGGCTATGGCGTGATCGTACCGCTCATGTGCCGGGATCGCCGCGGTCTCGCCCAGGTAGTCGGTCAGGATCGCGAGCGCCAGATCGGCCGGTCCACTGCCGTTGTAGCCCCAATTCACGCCGCTGGGGCTGTGCACGATCAGGTGCCGCAGTCGGTAGGGTCGCTGTCCGTCGGCGAACACCAAGACGACCACTCCGCCGCCGGCGTCGCCCCTATCTGTGTAGCCTCTATACGTTTTCATCGATCTCCCTGTCCTCCTCTCGGGTATAGCCTGACCACGCAGCGACCGCCATCGATGCCGGCCCTTGCCATACGTCATCCTCGTCGTCCTCGATGATCTCTCGGTAGACGCCGCTGATCGGATCGAAGACCGCGGTGTGGGGCACCACGCCGTCCTCGGCCTCCTCTGGCGTCCACCAATCCTCCCCGTAGCGCATCGTCCCTCCTCATGTCCGTGGCTTGCGGGAGTAAGGCACTCGCATCAATCCTGTGCCCCGCCACCGCCGCAGTGCGTGCGCTTACAGCGCTGTCCGCGCGGCGTCCGTGTCCTGTCGTCGTCCCAACGCGTGCTCGGCCCGCGTCAGTCGCTTCAGTGCGTCCTCGGCCTGTACCGGCGTAAGCGTGCGCCCATTCCACCAGTACCAGGTGTGACCCTCGCCGCTCTTGCACGCAGCCTCGGCCAACGGCAGGCACGAGTCGCGGCCCGTGCCTGGTACGAAGAGCCAGGTGCCGGTATCGCGCGTGGACCAGGCGAACACCGCCGGTTGCTTCTGCTCCACGGTCTCGCGGTCGTGGTAGTAGAAGTCCTTGACGTAGCTGGACGGGCGATGCGTGGCCTCGACGATGGCCACCATCGCTGGCCACGCGGCGTGTTTCCCCTTTCGCACGAGGGCCTCATAGAGGAGCAGGTCCAACTCGCCGGTCGTGCGTTTCGTGATCTCGGCCAGCCATGCCTCCAGGGTGTAGCCCTGGACGGCGTACTGCCTCCGGTACGAGGCGATGCCCTCGTCGATGGCCGCGCGCACGAGGGCCGTGATCGCCTCCCGCGTCAGCGCGGCCTGTCGGCGCTCCGTGCGCTCAATCGTCCTTGCCATCATGCCCTCTCTTGATTCGCAGCGAGAGCATCACCTCAGCCGTGACGTCCTCGTGCATGTAGTCGTGGCCGCTCTCACAGACCAGCACCGGGCGGCCATCCCGGTACAGCGTTTCCTGGGTATCCAGGTCGTTCCCCTGCCAGTCAGTCACCTCCCCGTCCGCACCGGTGCTCCAGCGACAGACGAGCGTGTCGATGGTTCCGACCGCGCTAGCCCCGCAGGCCGGACACGGGAACATGGCCGCCGTGATAGGCAGCAGCGCCTGCTCTGTCCCGCTCATGCCGCGCCCTCCCCCTCGCGGGTCGCCTCCTCACCCATGAGGTCGACCACGTCCTCGTCGTTCTCGTCGTCGGCGTCAGCGAGCGATGCGATCGCCTCCGCCGGGGCGGGGACTGCCTGTCCCGGGAGATACAGCGCCAGCACCAGATCGGCGTGCGTCCGACCGGGGTCGTAGTCGCGGACTCGCATGGCCTGCGTGAGCAGCAGCGCCTCCAGCGTGTAGCGCACCAGCGCCACCCCATCGAACAGTCGTAATCGCTCGATCTGGCTCCGACTAGGCGTCGGCTCAGGGCCGGGGAAGCTGCTGAGGTTGTGCCGCTTGATGACCTGCGTGATCGCCTCATGGTCGACATGCTTGAGCGTGAGCGTATAGGCGCACAGCACGGCCACGTCGATGGTGTCGACGGCGGGGATCATGTCGATGGCGCGCTCAATGGCGGCCACGTTCGGCGCGTAGGACGCCGTCTGATCCTTATGCCGTTGCCGTGTCTTCTTACCCTTCTCCGCCGCCGTCTCGACCGGTGGGGTTTGCCAGGGTGGCCTCGTCGAGGGAGTCACACCGCCGCCTGCCGCCCGTGCCGCCTCGGCCTCGGCCTGGAGCGCGGCCACGGCCGCGTCGTACGTCTCCTTCCCCTTGGCCTTCAACTCCGCGTAGTGGGTCGGCATCAGGCAGTAGCCTACGCCGTCGTAGTAGCCGGGCCGGTAGGCCGCGAACGGGCAGCGCGTGCAGATGGCGCGCGTGTCGAAATAGTTCCCGCCCCAGCGGCCGCTTCCGTCGCCGTAGGCGTGCTGCATCGGGAGAAGCAGATCGGGGTGCGCGTGGGTGAAGCTCCCGAGCGCGGCGCTCCCCGTCATCCCGGCCGCCATCTCCCGCGCGATCGCCACGATGAGGGCCGGGAAGCCCGTGTTGTCCCGGCCCCCGTGCGTGTAGTCGTGCAGGTCCTGCGCCTGCCCGAGCGTCATGGTCGGCGAGCCCCGATAGAGGTCCTGGGCCTCTGCCGGCAGGGCGCAGAGCTTCAACCGCTCCTTGACCCACTCCTCGCGGCGACCCACTCTCTTGCCGATCTCCTTGGTGGTCTTGCCCTGGCCGCGCAAGATAGCGATACCGCGCGCCTCGTCCATTGGGTGCAGGTCGCGCCGCTGAAGGTTCTCAACGACGGTCGCGGCGCTGGCATCCTCGCCCGCCATCTCGTCGTCGATGAGGACAGTGATCCTCGTCCATTTCAGAATGTCGCGCACGGCGCGCAGGCGGCGCTCGCCGAAGACGAGCAGCCAGGGCGGGCGTCCGTCGGCGTTAGGCCGCACTTTGGGCGGCTGTTGCAGCCCCAGTTCCCGGATCGACGCGGCCAATTCCTCCAGCGAGGCCTTGTCCTCTTTGTCCTTCCGGTCGAACCGGCGCGTATTGTCCGGTGACGTGCCGATCTCCGCGACCAGGACGGTGTCCAGGTGTGCCATTATGTCCTCCTTCGTGTGTGTCATCCGCGCGCCGCAGCCCGGCGCGTATGTCCTCGATCAGACGACCCAGCGCCGCGTCCTCCTGTAACCTGCGGACGATCACGCCCGCGCCGTGGAGCACGGTGGAGTGGTCGCGCCCGCCCAAGAGGTCGGCGATGCGCTCCGCCTGAAACGGGATGCCCGCGTGGGGCATCGGCCAGCACAGGTCGGCGCGCATTAGGTACATGCAGACCTGGCGAGCCGTGTTCACGCGCGCCACGCGGCTACGCCCGCACAACTGCCGAACGGTGATCTCATACTCGGCGGCGACAGCGTGCCTGATGCGGCGGGCCTCGGCCGTCTGCTGTCGCCGCAGGCGCTCCAGCGCCTGTTCCTGGTCGGATGTGAGGGGTGTCATATGCTCCGTCCTCCGCCTAGTACTCGTCCGGCACCAGCACGGTTGTCTCCAACCTGCCTGACTCCGTGATGATCCAGACTGTCTCCGTCTCGGCTACCCGATATGCGCTGAGGAGCCGGTCGCCGGTCAGGAGCGCATGGTCGTTGTGGGCGCGGTCATGGCTGTCCATGTCGCCCCAGTCGCCCCTCAGATGTCGGACGATGAGCGCCGCGATGTCGACGCCCTGGCGCTCGATCAAGTCTACGATGCCCTCGGTGATATACAGCTCGCCGAGGGGGAAGCGCCACGCCCGGCGCGGCGGGTCCCAGATGCGTCCCATATCGTCCTCCTATTCGTCTGTGTGCGGGTGGAGGTGAGCGCGTTGCCCACCTCCACCCACGGGCACTCCTCTCCCCGGTCGGGAGAGGTGAGCGGCGCCCACCTCTCCCCCGTGGCGAGACGGCTACGCCGCCTCCCCCGTTGCCGGGGTACTCGCGCGCTCGACCTGGCTCAAGATTGTCTTGACCCCGACCTGGATGGCCTCCGCGTTCGCCTTGATCACGTTCCGCGTCACGCGGTACAGGGCGAGGTAGGTGGGGGCGTTAGGCACCGGCAAGCCAAGCGATTGCGAGACCACATAACTCACCGCCTCGGCCTGGCACTCAACCTCTTGCAAGGTGAAGCGCGCCCGCGTGACCCGTGGGTGACACACCTCGTGGGCCATTTCGTGGATGAGCGTTTGCGCGCGGTTGCCCACGGCGGCGCGCGCATTGATCTCGATGCGCCCCTCTCCGTTCGAGCAGCCTTCCACGGCGGGCGGCAAGTCGTCGCGGAGGAAGACGGTGATCTTAAGGGCCGTGCACGCGCGCACCAGCAGGGCGTACAGGTCGTCATAGTCGCCGCTGAGGGTGACCCACGGCGCGTCGAGAGGCTGGGCGTCGGGACGCGCCGGCTCCACCTGGTCCCGGTCGTAGACGATGCAGTCGTCGAAGCCGAGCAGGATGTCGCGCGTCTCGCCCGTCGTCTCGTCCTCGACCGTCTTCGTGGCGGGGCGCTTGATCCAAATACCGTGCCGGACCTCGTCCGCTTTGACGCGGTAGCCGAGCGGCTCCCAGAGGGTGGTGCGCCCCCCGACACGGGTCGCCTGGGGGCGCTGCACGAAGATCAACATGCTGTTCCGGGTGCTGTAGCGCCAGAAACGGGACATGGTGCCGAGATACGCGGTGAACGTCTCGTCGAGCGCGGCCTGGTCGGTCTCGGCGCCGAGCCGGCCGAGCCAATCGTTGATCAGCTCCTTCGTCACGGGCTTCGGCGTCATCGTCGTACCCCAATCATGGTGTCACGGTCGGCCAGCATCTCGGCGCGGTAGCCGCGCCGGTAGATGGCCACATGCGTGAGCAGGGCGTTCAGGGTCTCCAGGAGAGCCTCTCCGACAAGGTCCGGCGAGGTGGCCAACTCGATCATGCCGACGGGGTCGGTCGGGTTGAATGTCACGCTGACGGTGATATCTCCGAGACTGTCCGCGCGCTGGGGGGCTAGACTGGGGGCGGCTGCGATGGCAAGGGTACGTGCTGTCATGGCGCTATCCTTTCGTGGCTTCTCGTAGGGTGGACGTCGTTCACACGTCCACCCCGTTTTGTCCCTTTGTCTCGTCACTGTCGACCGTGACTCGCCAGGTCTCCTCGCGTACGGAGGGTAGCCGTCGCGCGGCCCATGGTGGACGGCATCCGGCGCGGCAACGGTGCGGTGAGAGAGGCATCTGCCCGGTGCGGCACGTGGGACCGCGGTCATCCGCACGCCTCCTGCAAAGCAGCCATGCCTTCCGGCCGCCGAACCTCGGTCAGGCCGCGCTTCTTGGCCTCGATCTGTAAGGCGCGTTGCCGCTGCGTCTGTTGCCTGCGCTCGAAGCGATACCAATAGTGCACGGCCCGCACGTAGTCCCGGTGCCAGCAGGGCGTCGCGTGCCGACCCGCCTCGCACGTGCACGTCCAGCGGTCGTCTGGGCCATCCTCTGTGACCGTGACGGTATGCAGGCGTCCGGTTCGGGTAGCGCTCTCCACCTCGTAGGCCGCCTCTGCTCACGACCGTGCCCTGTATCTGTGTGATCCCGGGGTCCTGCTCTTGGCGCGCCCTCGCCGTCATGTCTCTGACTCCTTGCTACGCTCCGTGTCGCCGGTACGCTCCGTACCGGACATCCCTCAGGCTCTACCCGTGTATGACCCGAGGAGGATGTGTTCTCCCTGGTGCATGGTCGTGCATGCATCCAGTCCTTTCTCCCGTGCTCCTCCCTCAACGCGGCGCACCGTCATGCGTCCGCATCCCGACCATGCCGGTCGCTTCGCGCGGCGGGCCGCGGGACGACGCGGGCTGCATGGGAGACGGGCGCAATGGGACGCTCGTCACTAGCTCGATGAGCGGTGGGGGACGTGCCGCCGCGTGAGCGTGAGCGTGGTGCGACATTGATCGACCTCCTTGGTGCTGTTCTTTCTCCTGGGCGACGAGAGCCGGCGCCCCTGTCATTCCCACCCCGCGCCGCGCTCGCGCAGGCTCGTGTACGTGTCCCCGCCGACCACGAGGTGATCGAGGACGGTGATATCCAGGAGCCGTCCGGCCTGGACAACCTCGCGCGTGATGGCCACGTCCTCGGGCGACGGGGATGGGTCGTTGCTGGGGTGGTTGTGGACGAGAATGAGCCCGGTGGCGTTGCGGCGCACCGCCTCGCGGAACACCTCGGCGACGCGGACGTGGCACGCGGAGACGGTGCCGTTGTAGAGCGTGACGGCGGCGATGAGCCGGTTCTTCGTGTTGAGCAGCAGCACGCGCAGCTGCTCGGATTCCAGGCGGCTCATCTCGGGCAGGAGCAGCCGCGCCACGTCCGCCGGAGTGGTTACCTGGGGCCGCATCTGGGGGCGTTCGGCCAGCAGCGCGGATGCGAGGTCGAGCGCGGCCACCAACCTGGACGCGCGGCATGGGGTGAGGCCCTGCCGGCGCAACGTGGCCGGATCGGCACAGCGCAGCCCGGCAAGTGACCCGTAGTCCTCGAGGAGGGCCGCCGCCGCGGAGAGGGGGAGACCCAGCAGGCGCGCCAGCGCGTCCGCGACAGTGGGGCTGGCCGGTGGCACGATTGCGCCGGCGTCTCCGGAGGGTTGCTTATCCTGCTCCTCGGTCGATCTCCACGCGCCATACGCCTGTGTCGTCGCCATCGTCGTCCTCCTTCTCATCCGCCGTCTTATCCATCGTTCGTCGGGGCCGAGGGGTGCCGCCCCTCGGACGGCGCCCTGGACCTGGTTCGGGTTAGAGCCCCTCGGCGCTCAGCCACACCCGCGTCGAGAAGCGATACTTTTCGCTGTCGATCTGTGTCCGCCACGCCGCGTTCATCGCGGCGGCGATGGCGATGGCCCCGCCCTCGGCGGCGTGCCAGCCGCGCGTCCACCGCCGGGTCTGGGTATCCGAGACCTGCCAGCGCCCGTTCCCCGCGTGGAAGCGCACGGCGTAGCGCTCGCGCTCCTGGAGGTAGGCGGTGCCCGTCCGCTCGCGGGCGGTCGTGGAGCTGGCCGGAGGCATGGTGCGGTGCGCCGCGTTGTAGGTGGCGACGGCGCGATCGGCGCAGACCCGGCAGAACGTCTTACCGCTCTTCGAGCGCCGCGTGAACATCTCGCCCAGGAAGACGCCGCAGATGCAGCAGGTCTCGGCGCGGCGGCCCACCGTCGCCGCCAGCCGGGCGCGGGCCGCGTCGTCGCCCGGGTCGGTCGGCGGCGTTATCCAGCGAGGGCGGCGTCCGGCGTCCGATAGCCGGCGCGCCGGGATAGTCAGGTCGTCGGGGTCGGCCAGTAGGCAACTTGTTCCTGATACGGTGCTCATAGGTTTCTCCGTTCTGGTTTTCTCGTCCTTGGCGTCCCATCGTCCGCCACTGTCGACTCCACAGAACGCCCCACGGACTGATGCAACACAGTGCCGACACGGCGTGTCGGGTCTTGGGGGTGTTGCTCCAGGCCACGGGGTGGGCTACGGTGAAGGCATGGCGAGAGACGGGACGCCTGACGAGGGCGGGAACAGGGGATGAGCATGTGCCAGGGAAGAGCAGCTGCCGCCATGAACGGGCCGTGGCTGCCGCATCGGTGTGCCACTCGGTCGTCGCAGAGATGCGTGCCATGGGCTGCATGGTGGGACCGGCGTGGTCGCTCGGAGCATCGATGATGTCGCGTGGCCTGCCCGGCGAGCAGACCTCCGGCTCTATGACACGCGGCCTATACGGGAGGCGTGTCAGCCCTCTGCGTGGTAGAGTGGTCAAGCCCCTGCTATCATGAGCGGAGATACTCCATCAGCGACCATGGGCTAGGGAGACGGTACTAGGAGGACTATCCGCATGGACATTGTCCGTTTACACGACCAGGCACTCGACGAGACGGCCCGGCTCGTCGACGGCGTGCGACCAGACCAGATGGACCTGCCCACGCCCTGCTCCGAGTGGGACGTGCGAGCGCTCCTTGCCCACCTCGTCGGCGGCAACGCCCGGTACGCGGCCCTGGCGCGGGGGGAGCCGCTGCGGCGCGGGCCGGCACAGGGAGGAGGACCAGCCGCCGACCTGCTTGGCGACGATCCGGCGGGCGCGTATCGCCGCTCGGCCGCGCTGGTGAGCGCGGCGTGGCAGGACCCGGCGCTGCTCGACCAACCGTTTGAGCTTCCCATCGGCGTCCTGCCGGGGCGCGCGGCGGTCACTCTGCACCTGGTGGAGACGGTGACCCACGGCTGGGACCTGGCCAGGGCCACGGGGCAGTACCCCGCGTTCGATCCCGATGTCGTGCGGACGGCCGCGCAGTTCACGCAGGGCGAGCGCCCGCCCGGCGCTGCCTTTGCCGCGCCGGTCCCGGTGGCAGACGATCTGCCCGAGATCGACCGCCTCGCCGCGCTCCTGGGACGCACGCCGTAAAGGCGCGAGGCTACCCCCCGGTCACATCAACGCGGGGGATGTGCCGCCGGCAGAGCCGAGACAGAGGGGTCAGTGTCGCCGCCGGTCACGCCGGTCACGCCGCCGCGACTGCCCACGTTGCCGGTCGCGGCGGTTACGCCGCCACCGACGCCCTTACCGCCGCGACCGACGCCGCCACGGAACGTGAGTGGCAGGACCGCCACCTTCCGACGCACCTTCGGCCCGTCGCGTTTCCCGCCCGAGGCGCGACATGAGGCCGTTGGAGAGGTCCCTGACGGGTATCATGCCGAGCCGCGGCTGATGATGCGCCTCATCCGGCGGACGCCCCCGAC
>JAABUO010005964.1_pt1 | contig 14086 bp, 12 predicted proteins | sample 5559291 | NCBI WGS metagenome assembly JAABUO01 (sample SAMN10711878, study PRJNA513372) | rock metagenome | isolation source: Antarctica rocks | place: Antarctica: Victoria Land, Finger Mt sud | reverse complement strand
TCCCGCCCGATCGTGGACTACATGTTCATTGATTTCGGCTTGGACGCGATGGGCGAACTGATTAACCAGACCGCGAAAATCCAGTACATGAGCGACGGTCGCCTGAAGATGCCGATTGTCCTGCGTGGCTGCATCGGCATCGGCAACTCGGCGGCAACGCACCACTCCGGCAGTTACTACTCGATCTTCACGCACGCCCCCGGCTTCCGTGTCGTTGTGCCAACGACGCCGTATGATGCCAAGGGGTTGCTGAAAACCGCCATCCGCTCGGACGATCCGGTCGTCTTTATGGAGCACCGCTCCGTCCTCAATACGCGCGGGCCGGTACCGGAGGAGGAATATTTCATTCCTTTCGGCCAGGCGCGGATCGCCCGCGAGGGGAAAGATGTGACGGTCGTCGGCATCGCCGGGATGGTCAATCGGGCGCTCGCCGCCGCCGACACGCTGGCTGGGGAGGGTGTCTCCGTCGAGGTAATTGACCCCCGGACGCTCGTGCCGCTGGACATCGAGACGATCCTCGCCTCCGTCCACAAAACCGGGCGACTGCTCATCGTGGACGAAGATTACAGCCCATGTGGGATCGCCGCCGAGATTGGCATGCAGGTGATGGAGCGCGGTTTCGACGATCTCGATGCGCCCGTCGCGCGGTTGACCGGCGCGCAGACGCCGGTGCCGTACAGCGCGCCATTGGAAGAGGCGATTATCCCGAACCCGCGCACCATCGCCCAGTCGATCCGTGATGTGCTGGCAGTGTAGGGAAGTAGATAGTAGTCAGTAGCCGGTAGACGGTAGACAGATTTCACAGTTAGCAATGGCAACCACTTCTTCGTTCTGACTACTGTCTACCGACTACTGATCCAGGAGGTACGCGTGGCGATAGAGGTGGTCATGCCCCGGCTTGGCTGGAATATGGAAGCCGGGACGGTGGTGGAATGGCTCAAGCACGACGGCGATCCGGTGAAGGCAGGGGAGTATCTCTTCCTCGTCGAAAGCGATAAAGCAACCACAGAGGTCGAATCGCTCGATGCGGGTATCTTGCGCATCCCCGGCAATGCCCTACGCGTCGGCGAGGAATTGCCCGTTGGGACGGTGCTCGCCTACCTCGTGCAGGACGGGGAGGCTGTGCCGGCGGCACAGTCGGCAGTCGGCAGTCGGCAGTCGGCAGCGGACAGCGGACAAGGCGTAGGGGCGGCGCTCGAACCTCCCTCCCCTCAGCACTCAGCACTCGGCACTCAGCACTCGTCATTACCCGCCGCCAGCCCGCGTGCGATGCGGATTGCTGGGGAACTTGGCGTGGATTGGACGAAACTGACTGGCACGGGTGGTAGTGGTCGGATTGTCGAGCGTGATGTGCGCGCCGCGTTCGAGCACATGACACCCGCAGCCGCTGCCTCTGCCGTGCCGACCGCCACGCCTGTTCAGTCCACTCCTACCGCAGCTGTAGCGGCGGCCCCATTGAGCCCGATGCGTCGCATCATCGGCGAGCGGATGGCGCAAAGCGCGCACACTGTCGCACCCGTCACGTTGACAACCGAGGCCGATGCGACGGCGCTCGTCCGGCTACGGAGCGACATCGAGGGCGCGCTGATCGGGACGGAGACGGCGGCAACACCGACATACACCGACCTCTTCGCCCGCCTCGTCGCCGTCGCGCTGGGAGAATTTCCCGACTTGAACGCCTCTCTCATGGACGCCAGTATCGTCCGGCATGCAACAGTGCATCTGGGCGTCGCGGTGGACACGGAGCGTGGGCTGCTCGTCCCGGTAATCCGCGACGCGCACACGAAGTCCGTCCAGACCATCGCGGGAGAGTCGGCGCGACTGATCGGGCAGGCGCGGGCAGGCAAGGTATCACTCGATGACCTAAAAGGCGGCACCTTCACGATCACGAATCTGGGCATGTACGACATTGATGCCTTCACACCAATTATTAACCTGCCGGAATGCGCGATCCTCGGCATTGGCCGGATCGTCGCGCGGCCTGTCGTCGTGGATGAAGAGGCCGAGACGGTCGCGGTGCGGAAGATGGTCGCGCTCAGTTTGACCTTCGATCACCGTGTCGTGGACGGCGCACCTGCCGCCCGCTTCCTCAAGCGGATCAAGCAGTTCGTCGAGCAGCCGCTCATCTGGCTGACGCGGTGACGAAGGACTGAGGACTAAGGACTGAGTGGGGCATCACATCCCTTCTGTCTACTGACTACTGGAGGACCCCGTGAGTGTTGATTGGCTCGACCTGACAGGTAGGGTGGCGATCGTGACGGCGGGTTCCGCGCGTGGCGGGATCGGACACGCGACGGCAATTGAACTGGCGAAGGCGGGCGCGGACCTCTTCGTCTGCGACATTGACGGCGCAGGAGCAGAGCAGACGGCGCGCGAGATCGAAGCGCTCGGCAGGAAATGTACGGCGGTGACCTGCGATATGGGCGACGCGGATGCGATTGTCGCGATGTTCGACGATTTCGACCGCGTCTATGGCCGCGTGGATATTCTCATCAACAACTGCGGCCTCGGCACCCGCTACCGACCGGAGGAATTGCCGCTGGACGAGTGGCGAAAGATTGTGCGCATCAACCTCGAAGGAACATGGGTCTGTACGCAAGAGGCCGGAAGGCGGATGATCCGGGCGGGGCGGGGCGGGGTGATTGTCAGCATCAGTTCGATTGCCGGTAGTTCCGCATTGGGGCGCGGCAACTTCGTCTATAGCGTGACCAAGGCCGGCATCATCCAGTTCACGCGCGAACTCGCGGTGGAGTGGGCGCCGTACAAGATTCGGGTCAATGCCATCCAGCCTGCGCAAACGATGACGCAGGCGATGACGAACATGCTCAATGACCCACAACTCGACCCGAAAACGCTGACCGCGCGCTTTCTGCGGGGCATCCCACTCGACCGGATTGGCGAGCCGGAAGACATCGCCCGCGCCGCCCTCTTCCTCGCCTCAGATGGCGCGAGTTTCATCACCGGTCACACCCTGCCCGTGGACGGCGGCAACCTCGCCCTCAACGCGGGCGGGAGCAAGGTGTGGCCGACGGAGGACATCGCCCCATGAGCGCCACCGCATCATCACCCGTTCTCGCGTTCGTCGGCGCGGGCGCGCTCGGCCAGTCGTTCGCCGGATTGCTGGCGAAGCATGGGCAGGCGGTGACACTTCTCGCCACTCAGCGAACTGCCGCGTCGCTGCTCGCAGCGGGACGTATCCGGTTGCAAGGCATCGTTGCATGTGACATACCCGCCGTATCCGCCCCCGCGCCGCCGGGCAGCGTTGGTATTACGACCGACCCGGCGGATTTGCCTGCCGGGGTCGGGACGATTTTTCTCACGAAGGGGCACGATTTGGCGAGCGCGATTGCGCATGTCCGTGCTGCGTGGCCCCGGCCCGGCGATGACGCTGCGTGGGTAGCGGGACTCCAGAATGGTCTCGCGAAGGATGATATGCTGGCGGCGGCCTTTGGCGCGTCGCGCGTCGTGCCGGGTGCAACGATCCTCGGTGGCGGGCGGGGCGCGGATGGCGTCGTGACGGTGACGAGCCTCGGCATGACCTACCTCGGCGAAATGGCGGGCGGCAGTTCGCCGCGCGTGGACGCGGCGATTGACGCGCTGATGGCGGCGGGCATCCCGGCGGAAGCGCCCGCGAGCATCCAGAGTGTCCTCTGGTCGAAGGCGTGCAATGCAGCGGGTGTCTTCGGCGTCTCCGTCCTCGCCCGCGCCTCCGGGCCGCAGTTAAGTGGCGACCCGAATCTGATGCGCGCGTATCTCGCGCTCGTCCGCGAGACGGCCGCCACTGGCGCGGCCTCTGACGTCACGGTCGGCAACTACCCGAATTTCCCGCCGATCTATACCTACGCCGTGTCGCCGGAGGAGGAAACCCTATCGAAGATCACGCCCGGCCCGCTCCCGCGTGGCGGCAGTCTGCCCTCGATGACGCAGGACGTGCTCGCCAGTCGCCCGATGGAAGTGGAGCAAGTCTTCGGCGATCTGGTCGCGCGGGCGGAGCGCGCGGGCGTCATCGTGCCACATCTCACCTTCGTGCGGAACATCCTGCGGGGCATTGACCGCATCACGCGCGGTGACTGATCGCCCGACCGGATTGCAATAGATATTGGGTGGTGCGATGCTGTGAAAAGAGCGAATGAGTGGGTGGAGCAGGCTGCAGCCTGCTCCACCGGGAAAGAAGGAGTGGTACGTGGCGGAAATGCACCTTTGTCCCTCCGATCAGTTGCGCGCGTATGTCCGCCAGGCGGCGATGGCAATGGGGTCGGATGACGACATCGCGGACGAACTCGCCAATCATCTCGTCAAGGCGAACCTCTCCGGCCACGACTCGCACGGTGTCCTCCGCCTGCCGCAGTACGTGTCGCAGGCGGACAAAGGCGGCCTCGCGCCGAACGCGCGACCGACGGTCGTCCGCGAAATAGGCGGCACGGCGGTGATGGACGCGCACTTCGGCTTCGGCCAATACTCCACCGCCGTCGCGCTCGACTGGGCAATGGAGCGGGCGCACACATCCGGCATCGCCGCCGTCGCCTTGCGCCATGCGACGCATATCGGCCGTCTCGGTGAGTACACCGAACGGGCAAGCGCGGCGGGGATGATCGCGATTGTCACCATCGGCACCGCCGCGCCGGGCAGTGGCGGCGTCGTGCCGTTCGGGGGCGCGCAACGTTTCCTCGGTACGAACCCGTGGTCCTTTGGCGTCCCGGCCGATGGACCGATGAACATGGTCTACGACGCGGCAACGTCCGTCGTCGCGGAGGGAAAACTGCGCGTCGCGCGCTCCAAAAACGCGACGCTCGCGCCGGGGCTGATCGTGGACAAAGAGGGTCGCCCCTCGACAAACGCCGAGGACTTCTACAACGGCGGCGCGCTCCTGCCTGTCGGCGGCGATGTCGCGGGGCACAAGGGATACGGCCTCTCGATGGCCTCCGCCCTGATCGCGGGGCTGGCGATGGTGGACGACGATCGGCCGGTGATGCCCGTTCCCTCGGCGCATCCCGACGCGGGTATGCAGCGCGGCGCGCTCGCCGGCGTCTTTGTGATCGCCATGGACCCAGCGGCGTTTGGCGACAGCAAAGAATACCGGCGGCTGACGGGCGAAACGCTCGCCGCCGTCAAGGCAACGCCGCCCGCCCCCGGCACGGACGAAGTACTCGTCCCCGGCGAGCCGGAAATCCGCTCCCGCGCCGCCCGCGAGCGAGAAGGCATCCCGATCCCCGACCCGATCTGGCAGGACCTCTCCACCCTGGCCGCGCGCTTCGGCATCGCGATGCCGACGGACACGACCGCGTAGAATCGAAGCCGGGGAAAGAACGCAAAGACGCAGAGGACGCAAAGAACGCAAAGAGGGAGCGAGGGAGTAAGAAAGAGAAGAAACTCCAATCCTTTTCTCCTTTGCGTCCTTTGCGATCTTTGCGTCAATCCGGTTTCGACAAGGAGGTATCCGATGGTCACGGTCTTTTCTGCGCCGACTGAACGGGAGACGGATGTGTACGCACGTCTTGGCGTCCGTACGATCATCAATGCGCGGGGCGCGACGACTGCGGTTGGTGGGACATTGCCGCCACCGGAAGTGATGGCAGCGATGGCGGAAGCGGCCAAGGCGTTCGTCGTCCTCGATGAATTGAATGCCGCAGTCGGCGAGAAGATCGCGGCGGCGACGGGTGCGGCGGCGGGCTACGTCACCTGCGGCTCGGCGGCGGGGATGCTGCTCGCAGCGGCGGCGTGCATCACAGGTACGAACATCGCGCGCATCCGCCGGTTGCCGGACACGACCGGCATGCCGAACGAGATCATCGTCCACCGCGCGCACCGCATCAACTACGATCAGATGTTCCGCGCGCCGGGCGCGAAACTGGTGGAAATCGGCATCCCGAGCGCCACGGAGCGGTGGGAGTATGATGCGGCCTTCACAGAGCGCACCGCCGCCGTCGCCTTCGTGGATTCTCCTTCCATCGGCCCCGGCGCGCTCGATTTCGCGACGGTCGTCGCCATCGCCCATGCGCATACCGTGCCGGTGATCGTAGACGCCGCCTCGACGCTGCCACCAGTCAGCCATCTGACGCGCTGGATCGCGGGCGGCGCGGACCTGGTCATCTACAGCGGCGGGAAGGGGATGCGCGGCCCGCAGGATTCGGGTTTACTCGCCGGGCGCGCCGATTTGATCGCCGCCGCGAAGATGAACGGCAACCCGAATGCAGCCATTGGCCGGGCGGCGAAGGTGAGCAAGGAGGCGATGGTCGGCCTCGCGGTCGCCCTCGATCGCTTCATGGCGCACGACCACGACGCCGATTTCGCCGCGCACCGCACGCAGGCGGAACTAATCGCACATGAACTGGCGGATTTCCCGAACGCGACCTGCGACATCATCGCCGACCCGGAGCGCTATCCGATGCCCGTCGCGGTCGTCCGCCCCATCGGCGGTGCATGGTCCGCCCCCGCTCTCCGGGAGACGCTAGCGACTGGCGACCCCGGTATCTTCGTCAACGTCGAACACGGCGGCATCGGCATCAATACCCACTGCCTGCGAGATGGCGACGCGGAGCAGATCGCCACCCGCCTCCGCGCGCTGCTACGGACGATGGTCTGACGGGGACCCTACCCCCGGCCCCGCTTGCACCCTCATACCGAATCGTTCGCGTCATTGGGCGAGCCAACCGCAAGGAAGCAGGAGAAGCATATGACCGAGACAACCGTAAACCGCGCGCGTATCTCCGTTCAGTCGCTGATGGACTTCACCGTCCGCGCCTTCTTGCGCGTCGGGCTGACACAGGCGGACGCCGCAACGATGGCGGATGTCCTGATCGGCGCGGACATCCGGGGGATTGACTCACACGGCGCACCCCGGCTGCGCATGTATGTCGAGCGGCTGCGCGACGGCCTGACGAACCCGGAGCCACATATCGCGACCGTCTCCGAAACGCCGGGAACGCTCGTGTTGGATGGCAACAATGGCTCCGGGCCGATCGTCGGGAAATACGCGATGCGACGGTGCATCGAGAAGGCGCGCGAAAATGGCGTCGCGACGGTGACGATGCGCAACAGTAACCACTACGGCTCGCTCTACTACTATCCCTTGATGGCCGTCGCGGAGCAGATGGCGGGCATGACCATGACGACGACCGGGCCATTCATCGTGCCGACCTTCGGCTCGACGGGCATCCTCGGTACGAACCCGATCTGCATCGCCTTCCCCGGCGGTGACACCGAGCGCCCCTTCATGATTGATATGTCCACCAGCGTCGTCGCGGGCGGCAAACTGGAGATCGCCCGCCGCGAGAACCACGATATTCCCATTGGCTGGGCGTTGGACGAACATTTCCAGCCAACGACGAGTCCTTTCGACGCCAAGTATCTCAACACACTCGGTGGCGACCGCGCGCACGGCAGCCAAAAGGGATATGGCCTCAATGTCGCCGTGGACCTCTTCGCGGGCTTGCTCTCCGGCGGCAAGGTGAGCGCGGAGAACACCCAGATCGAGCGGACTTCCAAGGCGACCCACACGGCACACATGTTCAGCGCCTGGCGGATTGACGCCTTTGTGCCGTGCGAGCAATACGCCGCCCGCTTCGACGCATACATGCACATGCTGAAATCCTGCCCGCCCGCCCCCGGCCACGACCGCGTCCTCACTCCCGGTGAGCCCGAATGGATAGCGGAGGACGACCGTCGCGCCAACGGCATCCCCCTTCACCCTGCCGTCGTAGAAGACTTGCGGAACCTCGCGGATGAGTTGGACATTCCGTTCGCGTAGTCATAGAGACCGGGCGTCCCAAGCGGCCCCTGAGCAGGATGCGCCGCCACACGTCGCGACGATGCGCGATGCTCATACTGCGAGCGTCACTCGCTCATGATCAGATGGCGACCGTCAGGCCGTCGTATGGGATCTCATACCCGCATTGCCCGACGATCTCGACCAATTCGGGGTGGACGGGGTTGCTGTGGTGCGCGAGGTGGTGCGCGAAGATGCGCGCGTCATCGGCGATTAATCCCTCGTCGCGCATCCGCGCGATCTGTTCGAGAAATTGCTCCCGATTCAAGTGCCCGCTCGCACGGTCGCCCAAACCGAAGGTGTGATCGAGCATGATGGCATTGAAGCGATGTCGGCCAGCGCGCAGCGCCGCCCATGTCGCTTCCGGGAGAGGGCCAGTATCGGTCCCATAGAAGAGGTTGCGCCCACCCCGTTCAATCACGTAGAGCAATGCGACGATGGCAGGGTCATGCGCCGCCCGCACGCTCTGGACCGCGTATGGACCGACTGCGAAGGTCTGGAATGGCTCGATCGGATGGATGGAGAGGTTAAAGGACGCGCTCGTTCCCGACGTGACGAGCGAATCAACGGGCTGATGCGTGCTGACGCTTCGCAGCACGCCGTCTATCGCACCCTGTGTGGCATAGAAATGGAGATGCGGTGCATCTCGAACACCCGAGAATTGGCTGCGCGAGAGGAAGTGCGACGGGTCGAGGTGATCGGCGTGCTCATGCGTTTGCAGGCAGTAACGCAGGTTGGCAAGCGTCACGCCATGCATCTGCGCCGCTGCCATCAGATCGGGGCCGAGATCAATCAGCAGATCATCGTTGATGAGCAAGGAACTGCGCTTCCGCAGACTCGGGCCACCCAACGCGCGCGCACGCGCGCAGTTGGCGCAGGCACAGAAAGCGTCGGGATACCCTTCGGAGGCTGCGGTACCGAGAAACGTTGCGCGCATTCCCTTCTCCTGGTAACGCGTAACGAGGAGACGCAGATTCCCTTCTCGTTACTCGCTACTCATTACTCGCTACTCGTCGCTACCTGCGCGAAGAGATCAGGGCGATTGCTCGTCAGGCCATCTATGCCCATCGCCAGCAATCGCCGCATGAGGGAAAGATCATCCACGGTCCAGGCAAGCACCGCCAGACCTCGCGCGTGGCATCGCGCCACGAACGCGGGATCGAGGATGCGCCAATCCACCGTGACGGCGTCCATGTCAATCCGCTCGATCACATCGTTCCCGTGCCGCCGCTGCAATGTGTGACCAAGCGTCAGCGATGTGCCGATCTCCGGCGCATGCCGCTTGATTTCCCGCAGGCTCTCCCAATAGTGACCGCAAACGGCTACCGGCCCGGCATCGCAGCCCCGGACGGTCTCGACGATCTGCTCCGCCAGCCCGTCCGCCTTCAGGTCAATCAGAAGCGCCGCATGGCCCCGCACGGCGTGCAGCCCGTCCGCGAGGCCGATGATACGTTCCCCTTGTCCAATATCCACCGCCTGGAGTGCCGCCATCGTCGCTGTGGCAAGGGGGATGCGCGCGCCGTTGATAGTCAGCGCGTCGTCGTGCCAGAGCACGAGATGGCCGTCTGCCGTGCGGTGAATATCCACTTCTACCATGTCCACGCCGAGGTCCGCCGCCGCGACAATCGCCCGCCGCGAATTCCCCGGCGCGATGGTCGGCGCGCCACGATGCGCCGTGCGAAGCCATCCGTCACCGGCAAGTCGTTCCCGGAGCGGCATCGGCAGTCCACTACCCATGAGGGGGCAGTGCTCGCTACTCACGTCTCTCGCGCGGCGCCGACGTACCCCGGCAGCATGGATTGCTCCGTCATTCCGACAAGGCGATCATCCACGTACCAGAGAACGCGCTGCGGCGTGATGGTGCAGGGGCCGATGGTGACATCATGCTGTTTCGTCACGAAGACGGTGATCCGCTCGGTCTCCGGCGCTTCGACGACGACGCGATAGTAATGGCCGAGGTCCGTGATCTGCGTGACCCGGGCGCAGACAGCCGTGCGATCGCCCGCCTCGCCCGCACCACTCCTGAGGATGAACTCGTCCGGTCGCACACCCGCCACGATGCGCGCGCCATCGCTCAGGCCATGATCGGGCGGCAAGGCGAGCGTGAACGGCCCGGCGACCGCGCGATCCCGCTCCTCCACCCGTCCATCAAGGAGGTTCATCGTACCGATGAAAGTAGCGACGAAGCGCGTGGCAGGGCGCGCATAGAGGTCGGCGGGCGTCGCAACCTGTTCCAGCACGCCGTCATGCATCACCGCAATGCGATCGGCGATGGAGAGCGCCTCCTCCTGGTCGTGCGTGACGAAGACCGTCGTGATCCCCACCCGCCGCTGGATAGCGCTCACTTCCTCGCGCATCCGGACGCGCAGTTGGGCGTCAAGATTCGACAACGGCTCATCGAGGAGGAGGATGCGCGGTTCGAGCACGAGCGCCCGCGCGAGCGCGATCCGTTGCTGCTGCCCGCCGGAGAGTTGCGCGGGATTCCGCTTCTCGATCCCCGGCAGGCCGACGAGATCGAGCGCCTCCCGCACCGCCCGATCCACTTCCTTCCGCGGCTTGTGGCGGAGTTGCAGACCGAAGGCGACATTATGCCAGATGTCCATGTGCGGCCAGAGTGTGTACCGCTGAAAGACCATGCCAGTTGGGCGGCGCTCCGGCGGCTGCTTGAGCACGCTCACACCATCAATGCGGATATCGCCGCCGTCCGGCGTGATAAAGCCGCCGATCATCCGCAGGGTCGTCGTCTTCCCGCAGCCGGACGGACCGAGGAAGCAGATCAGTTCACCATCGGCGACTTCCAGTGAGAGGTCGTGTACGGCGTAGGCCGCACCGTATTGCTTGACGAGATGCTCCAGTTCCAACCGTGCCATACAGGCTTACCTTCCACGAAAACCGGCGGCGAGATACCCGGCAATCAGATACCGGCGCGCCAGCAGCAGGAGCACGATGGACGGCAGCGAGAAGAGCAGCGAGAAGACCGCGCCGACTGGCTCCGGGTAGTTCGTAACAAGCGAATACATGAGCACCGGCATCGTGACGATGCTCGGAGAACCGACGATCAGCGTCCCCTGCGCCTCGTCGAAAGCGGCAAGGAAGGCGAGCACACCGGCGACGACGATGCTCGGCACCGCGAGCGGCAACGTCACCCGCCAGAAGACCCGCAGCGGACCCGCGCCCGCATCCTGCGCCGCCTCCTCCAGCTCGCGCGGCACGCTGTCGAACCCAGCGGTCGGGATCCACGTCATCACGACAAGCGTGTTAATGAGTTGGATGAGGACGACCCCCCAGAAGGTGTTGATCAGGTTGAGGCGAAAGAAGAGCGTGGCAATGGCGATGTAGAGGCCGATCTTCGGGAAGGCATTCGCCGCGAGCAAGCCAATGAAGAAGACGCGCCGACCGGGGAAGCGCAGGCGTGAGAAACTGTACGCGGCGGGGAGACAGATCACTGCCGAGAGGAGCGTGGCGACCGGCGCGGTGGTGAAACTGTACCGGATCGCCTTGACGATCGTGTCGTTATGGAAGACGAAACTCCACCACCGCAGTGAATACCCCTGCGGCAAAAGATGCGGATAGCGCCAGACGTCCGCGAACGCCCAGAGCATGAGGGTCAGGAGTGGCATGAGCAGGAAAAGGCCGAGCGCGAGCACCAGGATCAGCGCCATCGCCCGCCGAATCGGCGGTACTGCAAGGAACCACGTCGCTCGCATCAGGCGCTCCGCCGCGACCGCACGGTCGCCCAGACGTAGACCACGCCCGCCACCGCCGCGAAGGCGAAGGTCATCACCGCAATAGCGACGGCGGGTTGCGGTTGCTGATAACTACTGAAGTAGGCTTGCATCGCCACCCCGAAGACCTGCGGCGCGTTCGGCCCGAGCAGATACGGGATCGTGAAACTGCCCAGCACGCCAATGAAGGTAAAAGTCAGGACGATCAGCGTCGGCACGATGTTCAGCGGGAGGACGATCCGCCGCAGGATGGCGGGGAAACTCGCACCCACGTCGCGCGCCGCCTCGATCAAATCCTGCGAAATGCCATCCAGCCCGGAGCCGAGGATGAGCACCGCGAAGGGGATGCTCGTCCAAATCTGCCCGAGCACGATCCCGGACTGGTGATAGATCGGCGAGGTATAGCCGAGATGCGCCCGCGCGAGGATTGCGTCCAGCGCTCCATGTGCGCCGTAGAAGGTAATGAGGGCGTACGCGGCGATCACGACAGGAACGAACATCGGCACAAGGTAGAGCGAGCGGACGACCTGCGGAATCCACCCCGTCCCGAACCGGACATAGAGCGCCAGCACGTAACTGATGACGAGCGCGATGACGACCGACAGCACGACGACGGATGCGGTCAGGGCGAAATCATCGCGAAAGAATTTGCTGCTCAGGAGGTTCCGGTAGACTGCGAGCGTCGGGCGAGAACTCGTGACCAGGTGCTGGCCGGTGCTATAGGTGATGTTCCCCTGCGGCACGATGCCGAGCGAAAATCGGAGGGCGTCAAGCGCGGGCAGGATGATGAGCGCGACGAGCACCACGATTGGCGGCGCGGCGAGCAGCAACCCGAACGCCGCCTCCCGCGTGCGCGCCCCGTTCCACGTCTCGCGCCGCCGCGACACTGCTATCGGAGGCGGCAGCACCTCGCTTACCTGTTCAGCCATCTCCGCACACCCTGTCTATGGTGTCTTGGTCGGCGCAGGCGTGCCGGCCACCTTCTCGTACCACTGCTGGTTCTTGTCGTTGTTGAACTTCTGGCTGAAGTTGAAACTGTAGTTCTTGGCGATATCCGCGTACTTCTGCTGCACGTCGGGCGGCATGAACTGCCAGTCCAGCCCCGGATAGCCATTGATCTGGTTGACAATCAGCGTCTGCGGCTCCGGTGTGAGCAGCCAGTTGAGGAACGCGTAGACCTCTGGCTTGTGCTGGCTGTCCGCGATGACACCGACGTACGCCGCGCCACCGGAGAAGGGCGGATCAATCTGCTGCAGTTTGACTTCCGGCGGCAACAGTTTCTGCGAGAGGTAACTGAGTCCCTGATCGGACCAGACGGGCGCGAGCGAGATCTCCCCCTTGCCGAGCGTTTGCAGCACGGGGACGTTGCCCTTCGGGTAGAAACCCTTTTGATAGATGGAAGGCCCAAGCCCCTTGAGAATGCCCCAGCCCATCTCCCACTGCGCCTCTTTGCTCTGGTCATAACTGGTCTGGAAGAATTGCTCCTCCTCGGGTTTGATCCCCTTCTTGAGGACGCGCGTCACGAATGCGTCGCCTGAGCCGCCCGTGTCTGGCGGGTTGTACGTGAACTTGCCGGGGTTTGCCTTGATCCAATCGAGGATCGTGTCAATCGTCTTCGGCGGGTTCGGCACGTCCTTGCTGTTATATGCGAGGACGACGGAACTGGCGCGGTACGGCACGCCGTAGCCACCTATCTGGCCGATGGCATCCGGTGAGACTTTGGCCAGGTTGGCAATCTCCGCCGGGCTGAGCTTCTGGATAATCCCCGCTTCCCCACCTGGCCGCAGCAGGGCCCCGGTCTCCCAAATATCAACGCCGGATGGCTTGTTCGCCTGCTTCGCGGCGGCGATGCGGTCGAAGGTGCCCTGATCGCCGATGCCGTGCTCCGAGAAGACAAAGTCGAATGAGACGTTCGGCGCGACTTTCTTGTACATCGGGAGGAGGTTCTTGGTCCAGAGGTCCTGGATGTTGACATCACCGCCGAGATAAAAGGCCAGTTTGACGGGTCCACCCGTGCTCGCGGCCACGCTCGGCGCGGTCGTCGCGCTCGTGCCGGTCGTGGCGGCGGCAGGCACCGTGGTCCCGGCGGGCACACTCGTTGCCACGCTCTTCGCGGCGGTCGGCGCAACGGGTGGAGTATTCGTCGCGCTGCTACCGCCGCACGCCGTGAGGATGGCCGCGCCGGCCGCGCCAGCAGCGCCGAGAAGAAAGCGACGACGCGAAACGGAGGAGTCGAGATGCTTCATGTTCTGTCACCCTTTCGCCAATATTACGCGGAGTCACGCCGCACGCCACGGCGAAGTGTAACCAGGGAAGGTGAACGATTGATGCGCGCGATATGAGGGGTGCATAAAGCAATCCTCGAACCCACGATGAGCGTTCACCCACTCGAAACGATGCGCGATTCCGTCGCACATGATCCGCACGGAGCGACCCCCAACGTAATCATGTGCATCACAATTGCATGCGTATCTGTATGATGCAACGTACCACATCATCAGCCAGGGCAAACGCATCTTATTGAGCGAGCACCCTGAGCAGATACTGCTCATCCCACCCCGCCTTGAGTCGCTTCGCCTTGATCCCGACCTTCGCC
>JAABUO010005963.1_pt1 | contig 14086 bp, 14 predicted proteins | sample 5559291 | NCBI WGS metagenome assembly JAABUO01 (sample SAMN10711878, study PRJNA513372) | rock metagenome | isolation source: Antarctica rocks | place: Antarctica: Victoria Land, Finger Mt sud | reverse complement strand
AGCCCGCCCGGCCCCACGGCGTGCTCGAACGCCTCCTGCTGGTCCGGCCGCAGCTCACGCCCAGCCAGGGCCGCCTCCCGCGCCGCCGCCGGCACCGCCCCATGGTGCCCGGCCTGCAGCACCGCCGCCGCGTCAGCCAGCGCCGCACCCTCCTGCGCCCGCACCGTCCGCGTGGTGTATCGCCCCGCCGCCGCCCCGCTCTCCCGCTCATGCAGGGCCAGCAGCTCCGGGTGGCCTAGCACCGCAGCCGCCGCAGCGGCCCGCGCCGCCTCGCCGTCCAGGTGCTTGCCCAGGTAGCGATCCAGCTCGCCCTGGGTGAACGTCGCGTTGTTGCGCGTCAGTGCCGCCAGCACCTGCAGCGGGTCGCGTGCCGCATCCTCGTTGGCCGCCCGCAAGGCCGCCGCCCGCTCGGACACCGCCGACCCCGGCGCCCGCATCCGCACCGGCCCGATGTGCCCCCCCGGCACCGCCGCCGTCGCATCCACCCGCACGCCCAACCCGTGCTCCAGGAACCAGCGGTCCTGGTGCGCCTGCCACAGCTCGCCCCAGGCTTCGCCCTCGGCCACCTGGTTGCGGCCGCCGAACCGCCGCACCACCGGGTCCAGGTCCCGCGCCTTGCGGTTGGCGAACCCCAATCCCTCCACCCGCCGCGTCGTCACCAGCAGGTGCGCGTGCGGGTTCGCGCCCTCGCCCGACGCCTGCTCCTCGCCGGGATCAGCGTGCGGCGCATGGATGTCGAGCTGCACCGCCACGCCCTTGGACACGAAATGCTCAGCTACGAACGACTGCGTTAGCTCGATCCAGTCCTCTAGGGTGACGCCGGCATTTGCCGCAAGGGCCAGCACCAGCTCGCGTGCGACCTGCGCGTCCTTGCGCCGCTCGGCTGTTTCGGCAGCATTCCATAGAGCAGCACTTTCGCCCAGGGCCGGGTCCGCCCCCTCGGGCAGCATCACCTCATGGTGCTCCAGGTCGCCGCGGTGCTGGAAAGTGAATACACGGTTGGCGCCATGAGCCTCGATCTCGGCACGCCCGTTGTAGGCGGCCGAACGCACGGCGTTGCCGCCGGAACTCCGGGATACGTAGCGGGCGCGGGCAAACGCGATGGCCATGCCAGAGAGCGTAAGGCCGGCCAGGGCCAGGCCGCAAGCGCCGTTGCACCGCAACGCATATTGCGTATGAACCCTCACGCTCGCTCCGCTCCCGGGTTCATCACCTGCCGGCAGCTCGCACCTCTCCCACTCAGCACTAGCTCGACCCAGGCCAGCCTGCTTAGATCGACCACACAGCTGGTCGTTGCAAGGACCGGTACACCAGGACCCGGAGGCAACCATGGCTCGCTCGCTGGCAGAACGGCTCCAGGCCCATGAAGCGGAAAAGACCCGCCTGGCCCAGAAGGGCGCCACCCTGGAGGCCAGCAAGCGCAAGGCCCGCAACCGCAAGCTCTTCGAGGCCGGCGGCCTCGTGGACAAAGCCGGACTGCTCGACCTCGAATCCAACGCGCTCTATGGCGCCCTGCTCTCCCTCAAGGAAGGGGCAAGCGGGAAAGAACAGGTCGCCCAGTGGGCCGCCCTCGGCGGGCGGGCCTTCTCGCGCGAGGCCCGCCTGCGCGACGAAGGCAAGGAACCCGTCGTGCTCACCTATCCCAACCCCCTGCCCAAGGACGCAACCAAGGCCCTGCGTGCCGCCGGCTTCCGATACAGCATCGTGCTCCAGCACTGGGAAGGCATGGCAAAGCCCGACGACGCCGAAGCGCTCGCCACGACACACTGCGGGATCATGCGCAGGATCAATGCTCCTCCTGCAGCCCAACCGCAGCCGGAGCAAGACGGGCAGGCGGAGGAGGAAACACTGGCCGCCAACGGCAGCGAAGACCTCCTCTCACGCACGGAAGCCTAGACGCCAGACCAGCAGAACGGGATCATCGTGCATCATCGTGGAAAACCCGTCGCACCCTGCCCGGCACGCCCAACAGCGTTGCGACGAAACGGGTGCAAAGGCGTGCAGGCAATCCGGCTTGGCCGGCCGCGTGACACGCGATCACTGGCTCAGCCTCGGTCTGCTGGAGAACACCCTGCCAGTCTTCGAGGCCGGCGGACTCCCGCCCCAGTCTAACCAATGTGCGCCGGAAACCGCCCTTGATTGCGCGTCGGGGCGTATATCATTGCGCGCCGTTACACCTAATGGAGCTGGAGGCCGTCGGGATCACCAGCGCGATGCACTTCCTACGGGTGGGCCGGGGCGTGTTGGCACTGCCCGTCCATGATAGCTTGATCGTCCCTGTCCGGGCGGTCACCATGACGCGGGACGCATTCGGGCACGCTTTCCACGCTCATACGCGGGCGCTGGTGCGAACGAAGGTGCAGTGACGCCCTAGTCCGTTCCAGCCCGGCCCCGATAATGCCCATGACGCTCCCTCCACGCCTCGCTAAGCTGACCCAACGGCAGACAGGAGGGGCAGCATGGACGGTGGCACGGATGATGCCGGGGATGGCACACGCTGGATGACTTACGCCGAGCTTGCAGCGGCCCGCGAAATTACAAAGGCATCGGCCACACGTCTCGCCTTTCGCAAGGGCTGGCCGCGGCAGACGGGCAACGATGGTCAGGCACGGGTGGCGGTCCCGCCGGCAGGTCAAGAACCATTCCCTGATAGCATCCCTGATAGCACCCCTGATGCCACCCACGGCGACACGGATGCCAATAGGGATGCTGTCTTTCCGTGGGTCGAGCAGTTGGAGAGGGTCGCTACACTGCTGCGGGACCAGGTCGAATTGACTGCCCGGCTGTCTGCCGAGTTAATCGAGGCCCGGCGCCTACAGAGCGTGGCGGAAAGGGAGTGGGCGGACACTGAAAGGCGGCTCGGAGACCTAGCACGGGAGCTTGAAGCCGCCCGTGTGCCTGGCCCTGGTGGGCTGTCGGGGGCTGCTGCCAGCAGCGGGCCTGATCGAGGGGGCATTGTGGCGGGGATCACGGGGCCGACCCTGCGGGGGGTGTTGGCCGAGTGGCTTGCGCGGCGGAAGGCTGGCCCATGCCCTCCGGTCACAGTCCCCCGAGGTCAACCTTGAGATGTCCCTAGCCGACTTTGTACGACGCCTGAGGCTGGATGACGGGGGCGGACCATGAGCCTAGTCCGCGACCAGCTCGCCCGATTGGCCGCCGCGGAGCTGCGCCTTGGCGTGCCGACCACCCCGACCACCGCCACCGAGCGGCGCGGCAGGCCGGCACGCCCGCAGTGCGCTATCGCAAGCCAAAGGACCGGCGTAGCAGCCCGCAGCGGTGGAAGGATGCCGCGATCGAGCTGATCGAGTTGCAAGTCAGCTACCAGGACTGGCTAGATAGCTCGCCCGAAAACCTCCAGGACGGCGCGACTGCCGAGGCCCTTGCGGCGGTGTGCGGCCTTGACCTGTCCGAGCTGGAGGGGGTGATCCCGCCGCGTGGGTTTGGGCGCGATTGCCCGGCCCATCCATGGTCCGCCCATAGAGGCCCAAGGAAGCCCGCTGACGGCCCTGTAGCCCCTTGGACAGGTAGACCTGCCTCCCACCCCTTTGGACCGCCCTGGTACGCCTTCCTTGCAGCTTTACGGTCCATCCCTAGCGGCAGGGTGCGAGGGGGAGCCGTCCGGTCCCATCCAGCCCCCTTCCCTGTCAGCCCTTTGTTCGACCCTGGCTGGAGGCCGGGGTTGATGGGTCGGGACGCTCTTCGTCCCGACGCCGCCCGACGGCCGCGGCGCGCAGCGGAGGGCAAGGGCGGCGCCACTTGGCGCCGGGACCGGACCCGCCCGTAGCCACGCGCAGCCGCCCCATGGCGGCGAGCATGGCGAGCACGGGGAGGACCCATCCCTTGCCCATAGCGAGCACCGTGGCACCCTATTGCGACGGGCAGGCGGAGTTATCCACAGCGCAAAAGTTCAATTACTTCTTAAGTTCAATTTAGAGCCTTTCAAGCCATTGATATTGCTTGTAAAAATAGGGTCAGATCAGACCAAACGGGCGGTTAGATCAGACCAAACGGGCGGTTAGATCAGACCAAACGGGCGGTTAGATCAGACCAAACGGGCGTACATTCTGTGCGTCATGAGACGAGCTAAATGGGGTAAGCCAGTGAGCAGAGCCTAAGTAGGTCAGCCAATTTTCAGACCATACCTATGCAGCAAGTATGGTCTGTTTTATGTTAGGGGCATGTCTTCGACCATGCAGCAGGTCACCAATGCTGTCGGCTTTCCGAAGCCGGCCGAGCTGATCGAGATCACCGGCGCCAGCGCCCTTGAAGCGCAGGATCGGGCGATCATGAACGTCCTCTACCAGCACGCCCACGACAGCGGCCGGCTGCACGACGTGAACGCGGACTGGACCCTGCCGATGACCGCCCTGCGCGTCTCCCGGCACGAGAGCAATGACAGGCTGCACGCCGCCCTGGACCGCCTGATGCGCATCGTTGTCACCGTGCCCGTGCTGTCGGCCAAGACCGGCGAGCCGCGGCTGATCAAGACGCACCTGTTTGACTTCTTCGACCTGTCCGCGAACGCCCATGCCGCCGGCGCCACCATCCGGTTCGGGCTACCCAAGCAGCTTCAGCCGGTGCTGGTCGCCTCGGGACGTTGGGGCCGTATCAAGGCCGAAACCGTCTGCGCCATGACCAGCAAGTACGCCATCGCGCTCTACGAAATGGTCCAGCTTCGCGGCGGCTTGGACCGCTGCGTCGAGACGTTCCCCATCGAGCGATTCCGCGACCTCATGGGCGTACCAAAAGGAGCATACCAGCAAGGTCCAGACTTCATTCGGAAATGCTTGGATGCAGCCGCTTTAGAGGTCAACGGCCTTTCGGATTACAGCGTCGAGTTCCAGGTCGTGCGCCGGCATTCCCGCGCCCCGATCACCGACGTGACCCTGGCCTGGTGGCGCAAGGAGGGTGACGCCTTCCGAGCCACCCGCGCCGAGCAGCAGCAGCCCAAGCAGGGGCGCACGGCCCGGCTGCGGCGCATGGCCCAGCCGGAACCGCCCAGCACCCCCACGGGCCGCAAGACGCCGCGCGGCAAACCGGCCAAGATGGGGCAGGCCAAGGCGCCCGCCACGCCGGCCCAGCAGCTCGACCTGGTGGACGCCTTGGCCGCGCAGCAGGCCGGCGGCGGACCACAGGGGGCGAAGTAGGAGGACGCCATGCCGGATGGCTTGTACGAGCACGACGCCCTGGCCTGGGCCGAGCAGCAGGCCACCCTGCTGCGCCGCCTGGCGGCGGGCGAGCGGGTCAACGACGCCGTGGACTGGCCCAACGTGATCGAGGAGCTGCAGGACGTGGGACTGTCGGAGCTGCGGTCCTGCCAGAGCCTGCTGCTGCAAGCGATGACCCACCTGCTCAAGCTGCACGCCTGGCCCGGCAGCCAGTCCGCCGCGCACTGGCGCGGGGAGGCGGGAGTGTTCCTGGACGACGCCGGGCAGCGGTTCACGCCGTCCATGCGGCAGCGGATCGGGCTGGAGGGGCTGTACGCCAAGGCGCTGCGCCGGGCGAGGGAGGCCACGGACGACGCCGGCACCCTGCGGCCCCTGCCCGATACGTGCCCCTTCACGCTGGATGAGCTGCTAGCTGGGGACCTGGCGGAGCTGATTCCGACGGCTTCCGGGCGCACGAGCTGAACCGGGTGCGGGAGCTGGTGGCCGAGCACCGCACCGAGTTTCGGAGGAAATGGGATGAGCACCTCAGCAGCCAGGCCGGTCCGGGTTGACCCGGACCCCACCGCCGTCGAGGTCGAGGTGTCCGACGCGGCGCTGCGGATCGTGCTGTCGGACGGGCGGGAGCTGTCCGTGCCCCTGGCCTGGTTCCCCCGGCTGCGCGACGCGACCCCGGCACAGCGGCGCAACTGGGAGCCGATCGGCCGCGGCCACGGCCTGCACTGGCCGGACGTGGACGAGGACATCTCGGTGCGGGCCTTAATGGGCCGGCCGACATGACCGTCGACGCACCGTGACCGTTGACCAGTCCGACCCCAACCGGGGCCGCGTTGACCCGAGCCGCGTGGGCAAGCCGAACCCGGCCGACACAGAGCCATACCCGGCGACAAGCCCCGAGGCTGCGGAGGCCACGCCACCTGCGCCGAGCTGGCCGAGCTGCGCCGTCGGAGGGCCTGTCCGCCCAGGGAAGACATGACGGAGAACCTGATCGCCGCTATGGAGGAGACAGTGTGGATTATCGCTGGGGAGCAGCCGCCCGCGCGGGTCCACGCGGCCGCGGAGCTTGCCGCCAGGGCGGACGCGCGGGCGCCGAAGCAGGAGTAGGAGAGCGCCATGCCGGACGGTTCACGCGACGCCCACATCCCGCTATCAGACGAGGCCCTGGACGAGGCCGAGCGCCGGGCGCTGATTGCCGCGGTGGCCGAAGCCCTAGCCGACCCGCGACCGGATATCCCGCATGAGGAAGTCCGTGCCGAGATCATGGCCGACATCGAGGCCCTGGAGCGTCAGATCGCCGCGTCACTGGCGGCGTGAGGGTTGCCTGGACGGCGGCGGCGCGCGACGACCGGCGTCATATCACGGCCTGGCTTGCTGAGCGCAACAAGGCCGTGGCGGTGCGGGTTGCCCGTGCCCTGGCCGCCGCGGTCGACGGCCTGGCCGCCCTGCCCGCCAAGGGCCGGCCCGGCCGGGTGCCCGACACCCGCGAGCTGTCCGCCGTGCCACCCTACGTCATCGTCTACCGGGTGGACGAGGTGGCCGGCGTGGTCCGCATCCTCCGCGTCTGGCACACGGCTCAGGATCGATAACGCAACGATATTGGCAAGTCCTCGTACCTCGTTGGTGACCTCCTGGCGACCCCGAATACTGCCCCCGGCCAAGTCCCCGCGCCGCCCGGTCCGCCGCGCCCCTCCGCGACTGCCGCGCTGCTTCCCACCGACTACACCACTCTTTCCATAATGCATATTCTGCGAGTTTGTAAGGTGACGCATCTCGCTCATGCGTCAGAGATTTCAGGGGCGTCGATCTCATCATCGCACATGCACCAACACCTTCCAAGAGCCGGCTTGGTACCACCTCGACAGAAACCGGCCCAGCCATGACCTTGGCGTATTGAAGGCAGAGGCAACAACTCAAGCGTTAGTCAATATACCTAATGCTTCGAATTATATTAATTAAATATTACACTGTGATTTTTCTGCAACGCTCAAACTTCTTGTCCTTCGTAGTTCAGAATTGGCTATGCCCTGCGAGAATGCCCCACTAGAGGTTCGTGCGCTGGGTCACCCATTCGCGTGGTGCTTCCACTGGGCTGCATGGACGCAGTTATAGCATGAAAGGGTTATCATGAGTACGTTGCGAAGGACATTGTTGGTAGCAACAACCCTTACCGGCATAGCTATAATGCGGCCGGCATTTGCACAAGACGCGAAGCGGATCGACTCGATCGAGGCGCAAATCATGCAGCTTCAGCAAGAGCTGCGACGTATGCGTAACGAACTCGCGACGCGCGATAACCAGATCCGTGCAGCGCAGAGCGACGCGGCCCGTGCTCGTGCCCAATCCGCTGCCCGGCCCCAACCAAATGCGGAGCAGACCCAGCCAGGACAAAGTCTCTCTGCACAGGGACAGCCTCTTCCAAGCGGTGCTCCTGGCCCGGAGCGGGCGAGCTCCGCAGCCGGGCAGGCGGCCGGGACCACCGGCCCGAATGGCTCATTCCGTCTTGGCGGCGTGACCGTAACGCTTGGGGGATTCCTTGCGGCCGAAGGTGTTTACCGCACCCGCAACATCACTGCCGACATTGGTTCCAACTACAGCAACATCCCGACGGCAAGCTCGGGAAATTATCATACTGGTGAATTCCGGGGCAGCGCGCGCCAGAGCCGTCTCTCCCTGCTGGTTGAAGGAGAGATCACAAAAGACCAGAGAGTTGCTGGATACTTCGAGTCGGACTTCCTCGGCGTCGGCACGACATCCAACTCCAACGAGAGCAACAGCTACGTTCCACGCCTGCGGCAAGCCTACTTGACCTATGACAATGATTCCTGGGGAGCACACGCCCTGGCCGGCCAAGCGTGGAGCCTCTTGACGCTGAACCGGATCGGGATCACGCCGCGGCAGGAGAACATCCCGCTCACAATCGACGCGCAGTATGTCCCCGGCTTCAACTGGAAGCGCCAGTGGCAGCTTCGCGTGGACAAGGACATGCTTGACCACCGTCTCTGGCTGGGCGCCTCGCTCGAGGAGCCGCAGTCGGTTTACTACACCGGACCAAACGGGCTGGGCGTGACTTCAGCTTCCGGCTCTGCATTGATAACAAACCCTGGCGGCTCCCTGCTGAACTCCGGGGCCAACTACTCAAACGACATAGCGCCAGACCTGATCGTCAAAGCTGCGTTTGACCCAGGATGGGGCCATTACGAAGCCTTCGGCCTCGGCAAGCTGCTGCACGACCGCGTCAACCTCCCGAATGACAGCCATAACAACACCACGGTGGGCGGTGGCGTCGGTGGGGGCGCTATCCTGCCACTCATTCCCAAGAAATTGGACTTCCAGATCAGCGGCATGGCCGGCTATGGCATCGGCGGCTATGGTTCGGGCCAGTTGCCGGATGCAATTGTAACCTCCACCGGCTCGCCGAAGCCGCTTGGCGAGTACACCCTGCTTGCCGGCTTGACGGCTCATCCAACACCTCTGATCGACTTATATTCTTATGTGGGCACCGAACAGATTTCCCGCACGTCGTTTAACCTGGGCGGTAAGCCCTTCGGTTACGGCAATCCACTCTATGCAAATGGCGGCTGCAACATCGAACTTTCTGCAGCCTCGGCCTGCATCGGCAATACATCGGGCTTTACGCAAGGCACGCTCGGCGGCTGGTGGCGGTTCCTCAAGGGAAGTTTCGGCACCCTCCAGGCTGGGGCGCAGTTTTCCTACACCAAACGGGACATTTTCCCTGGGGCAGGTACAGTGGCCGGCACACGGGCTCCTTCTGCATCAACAGACGACAGCATGGTCTACTTCAGCTTTCGCTACCTGCCATTTCAGTAACAGCTATTCATAATGCAACTTGAGCAGTAAGATGCCTGTCCTGCTATGGCGGGACAGGAACACCAGCAACTCTGAGCCCTGAACTTGTGTTATGATCGAATGCTCAACAAGGAGCGTGAGCTGCCATATCCAATAAACAACTAGCGGGAGCTATCTAGCATGACGCATCATGATCTTCACCGCAAAGCTAGGTTAGCGCAAAAGCGTCTTGATAGGTCTATAAGAAGGCTTCAACTACGCCTTGCAGAAACACAAAGAGTTATCTTGATTAATCCAGATGGTCTTGGTAATGATGAATTGACAAAGTACATCATTCAACTGCGTATGATTAGGAATGAAATGGTACAGCTCGGTATTCCATTTGAAGACAAGGGATAATCTTGCCCTTAGACGCAGTTTTCAGAATTCCTTGGTGAGCCTGGGTGCAACCAGGAAGACGCATGCAGCCTGGAGCAGGCTTTCGATGATGAGGCCGAGCCGGTCGTAGCGCAAGCCGAGGCGCTTGTTCTCCAGCAGTCAGGCGTTGGCGCGCTCTACAGGCCAGCGGCGCGTGCCCAGGCCCGATCCGTGCTGCTACCTGCCCTTGCTAGTGCTGCCAATGCGAGGCTCTGCGCCGAGCTTGCAGCATAGGTCACGGTTGGACCTTGGCCCTGTGGTCTTGTTGGCGAATACTGTCCCTACCGAGGCCATTGTCGTAGAAGCAGTCCGGAATAGGTGCCCAAATAGGAGGATGTCAGGAATGTTGGCAAGCGTTGCCACGCAGGCAACCCGGCACGACGCCCAGCCCCCCTGTAACTACATACCGCTGCATAGTTTCCAGTTGCAGCCCACCTCGGCCGCAATCCTGCGAGTGTTTTAACCCATTTAGCCACAATGTTGTCGCTACCTCGGCCGGCGTCCTCATCCCTTGTCTCCACCCATCAATAACGAGTATTAGCATACCTAACTAGTTACTCGATTCGCCGCTCTCTGCTACTTAATGATAAACAAGTTTGCCATGTCGTTTGATAACATGGAAACCCCCATCATACTTATCACGCGTATGTGAAGCACTATCGCTTGAGATATTGCTAGGGTTAGTAGGGTCAGTTCGTGAGACATGAAAATGTTAAAGGCAGCACCGTTACTACAGATGAAGGCTTTGATGTTGGTGCTGGCTCTGACGGCATGCTCTGCCTCTCCTGTAGCTATGCCGCAATCCTCGGCGCTTTACACAACGTGGGGTGTGCGGCCCTATGATCTTCGCCCGGATGGGCTGTTGATCAATGGGCTGACTCCAGTGGACCCAATGGAACATTTCTAAGATGTGATTTCACTACTAGGGCCTAACCCAATGTTGATACTGCTGGCGAATTCAGCGGCTCCGACATCACCGGTCATTCAGATGGCCGCCAAGGGGCCAAGAACGGCCACAAAAGCGAGGTCACCGGCCTCCAGCGCCCGTGAAGAAATAGCCAACTCTGAATTCGCCAGCAGTGTCAATGTTCGCGCTGTGAGCCGCAGAATAGCAGTATCTTGCTGAGGTGCATCTGAGGCATCAAGTGAACGGTTCTAAAACCTGCCGAGATGGGTCTTGCCCCTGCAACTCTCTAGACTCACGGCGCAGCAGCCCATTTGGCGAGCCGTCCCATGCTACTTTGCGGCTTACAGCAGCGATGTTGGGTTAGGCTCAATCAAGGGCGGTTTAGTGCAATACCAACCGTCGCTTGCTGTGACCGTTTCCGCCAGCGTAGCCCAGGGCGAACCACGGCCACAGGAACGGTCAGAGCAAAGGACGGTTGGTATAAGCTTGAACACTCACTCCTGCAGCGGACGGCAGAGATGAAGGATGACGGGCATGGCTGACCTCCTCGGGACCTTCGCTCTTGTCCTTGGCACCTGCATCATAACCCTGTTCGTCCTCTGGATCGTGTTCCGGCCGTCCAGCGGCAAGCCCGATCCAAGTCATAGCCCGGACCTCGTGCCGGTTCTGCGCTGGCACGCCGGCGGCTCCGTTCAGCGCAGCTCCGCACTTCTACTGGTGGGCTTCGCCGCCTGGTCGGCTTCGGCCTGGGCGCAGCCATCACGGGGTCCCGCGGACCCGACGCCTATGCCGTCCAAACCTGCAACCGCACCGTTACGACCCTGCTCACCACCCGGGACGCAGTGGAGCTGGAACGCTCGCACTACCTGGTCGGCGAACTCGGGTGCAGCATTCGCGCGAGCCTGCCCGGACCTGGCGCAGCACAGGAAGCTGTCGCGAGCCTGCCAGGCTCGGACGCGGCCCGGCCCATGCTCAGCGCAGCGGACTTCCTGCTGAACGCGCTCATGGTCACCGTGATCTTCGTCGGTGGCACCTTTGGCTTCCTCGGATTGTTCAACTTGATCACCGGCCGCTCGTAGGCGTCCAGCCTGGCCGGACGCCTGTTGCCGGGCGAGACCACATGTTCGGGGACCGGCACGGGATTGGACGCCAGGCCAGGGCACCTCCCTTCCCCACCGCCTGGCATAACAACCCTCACCCGGCCTGGACGCTCCGCGTCACGGCGGCCTCGATCCTGGCCGGCAGGTCCTGCAGCGCCACCACCAGCGTCGCCAGCAGGTTGTGCAGCTCTTGCCCCTCGCCCGGCTCCTTGGCCACCGTCCCTACCAGGTGCTCCAGCAGCAGGGTGTTGCGCGCCTGCACCTCCGTCAGGCTGCCCACCGCCTCCGTCAGCGCCGCAAGCCCCGCCACCACCTCCCGCAGCTCCGGGCTGCTCCCCGCCTCGATCACGCCCGGTCCCCTATCTGCATTCCCGCCTGCATCACCCTGCCTCCTACATACCCGGGCTGTAGCCGGGGCTGGGCCTGGCGCGGGCGATGGCGCTCTCCGCCTCCCGCCGCCGCTGCACATCCTCCGCCTGCCGCCGGCGGGCCTCGCCGATCACCACCAACTCGGCCGCAGGCACCAGGTCGATGGCCGCCCGCAGGCGCTCCCGCTCCGCGGCCAGCGCCGCCTCATACGCCGCCATGCTGCCCGGCCACGGCCGGTCCTGGCGCCACGCCGCGCTGCCCTCCTCCAGCAGCAGCGCCTTGACCTGCTTCGCCTCGAACGCCACCAGGCGCTCATGCGGCAGGGCATGCACCTCCGCCTCCAGCTGCGCGGCCACCGCGGGCGGCATCCCGTCCTTGATCTCCGGCCACCGCTTCCCGACCCACCACGCCTTCCGGCGCTCCTCCAGCACCCGCGTCCTGGCCCCGGCCACCCAGCGCCCGCGCTCCGCCTCCTGCTCGCGCGCCAGCGCCTGGTCGCGCGCCCGCACCTCCCGACCCGGCAGCCCGTCCACCTGCTGCCTCAGCCTCAGCCACACGACGGGCGGCATCACGCCGCGGTCCCGGGCCGTCTGATACGGGTTCTGCTCCCGCCACCACCCTTCGTGGGCCGCCACGAACAGCCGCGCCCGCATCTCCTGCAGCTCCGCCCGCTCGACGGCACGCTGCCGCCGCACCACCCCCGCCACCTGCTCCGGCAGGGCTGCCAGGGTCCGCCCCAGCCCGGCCAGCCGCGGCGCCAGCGCCGGCAAGGCCGTGTCCACCTCCCGTGCCGTCCGGCGCTGCACCACCGCGCGCCGCAGCGACGAGGGGCTGAACAGGTCCCAGGTGTTCCGGTTCTCCAGCTCCGTCCAGGCCTGGACGCCCCGCACCGCCGCCTCGCGCGCCGCCCTGGCGCCCGCAGCGACCGCCTCGGCCGCCCGGCGCAGCCGCGCCGCCGCCTCGGCCTGCGCCAGCCGCTGCTGCACCGCCTTCGCCACCTGCCCGGGCAGGCCCGCCAGCGTCCGCTCCAGCGCGACCAGCCGCGGCCCCAGGTCCGGCAGCGCCCCGGACAGCGCCTGCACCGTCCGGCGCTCGCCGGCCGACCGGCGCAGCGATGGCGGCTCCTGCCCGGCCACGTGATGCCGCCAGGCCTGCTCCACCACCGCCTGCACGCCCAGCGCGGCCGCCTGGCGCACCACCCCGGCCCGCGCCGCCGCAGCCTCCGCCAGCCGCCGCGGCGACACCGCCAGCTCGGCCGCCGTCACCCACGCCACCGACGCCGCCCGCACCTCGCCCCGCGCCATCTGCCGCGCCAGCTGCCCCACGTCCCGCGCCACCTCGCGTGACACGAACACCCGCGCCCCGTGCCGCTGCCGCGTCAGCGCCACGTAGCTGGACGCCGCCCGCCAGTGCCGCCCGTGCAGCAGGTAGGTGTGGTCCAGCGTCCGACCCTGCCCCTTGTAGATCGTCCCCGCGTAGCCGTGCCGCACCCCGTCGAACACCGACGCCTGCCACGACACCTGCCGCCCGCCGTCCAGCCGCGCCGCCACCACCCCCGTCGCCGCGTCCAGCCCGGTGATCACGCCCGCGTTGCCGTTGAACAGACCCAGCCGCTTCGCCGTCGCCGTGAACTGCACCCGGTCGCCCACCGCAAAGCTCGCCGGGCCGTGCCGGGTGTCCAGCCGAACGTCAGGACCCAGCGCCCCCCGGCCCCGCAGCACCTCGCGCAGCCCGGCGTTCAGCGCGTCCGCCTCCTGGTTCGTGTAGGCGAACACGAACCGCGTCGCCTGCGGGTCCGCCAGGGTGTCCGCCTGCCACCGCCGCACCAGCGCCTGCAGGTTGGCCCCGTCGTCCGCCGACCAGGTCACAGCACCGTGCCGGTCGAACGCCTGCACCGCCCGCGCGAACCGTCCCTCGGACAGGTCCTGCGCCGCCTCCCGCTGCCACGGCACCCGCTGCCGCTCCACCTGCCGGATCACCGCCGACCCGTGCCGCCCCCGCAGCTCCGTGAACAGCCCGCCCCGCTCGATGGAGGCAAGCTGCCGGTCGTCCCCGGCCAGCACCACCTTGGCCCCCGACGCCCGCGCCGCCGCCAGCAGCTCGCCCATCACGGGGCTGTCCAGCATCGCCGCCTCGTCCACCAGCACCACCGTCCGCCGGTCCCACGACGCCCGCCCAGTCTTCAGGGCGAACAGCGCCGCGTGCACCGTGCCCGCCTCCCGGAACCCGTCCCGCCCCAGGTCCTGCGCCACCGCGTTCGTCGGCGCCAGCCCCACCACCCGGTGCCCGGCCCGCTCATGCGCGTCCCGCACCGCCCCCAG
>JAABUO010005962.1_pt1 | contig 14086 bp, 20 predicted proteins | sample 5559291 | NCBI WGS metagenome assembly JAABUO01 (sample SAMN10711878, study PRJNA513372) | rock metagenome | isolation source: Antarctica rocks | place: Antarctica: Victoria Land, Finger Mt sud | reverse complement strand
GCTGCACAAGCAGTCTCACGCCACGCCCACGCTCCCGGCTCGCCGGCTCAGCCCCATGCGCACGGGGCAGGCCACACAAAACCCGGCCCGTGGCCCGGCAGCCGCTGCCCGCTCCTCGCCTCGCCTTGTCACGCCCCGTCGCCGGTCCGGCAACCCCCTGATCGCTTTTAACCAGCTGGCGAAGCTGCTGGGCCCAGTGTCTCAGCCCCACAAGAGTCGGGGCTCGCGCTGCTCCTGTCAAGCCTGTCAAGACAAACAGTCGGTCAGCAGGAAACAGTAGCTGACGCGTGTGGACGCGACACGCCCTCTTTGGAAGCTTTGCTGCTGCGCAGATTGCTTCTGCCAGCCCTAGAGAGGCTTTAGCAAGAGGCCTGCCTCACGGAGCGGAAAAGGAAATCAAAGGCCAAAGGCAAAAAAAGAAGGGGGGTGGGGCAAGCCATGAATCCGCTCACGCAGATCAAGAACACGCAGAAGGCGACGCAACGCGAGGTCGCCGCAGGCTTCTCCGAGTCCGCGTCCTGGCACGCCAAGTTCCGCCACTCTGCCTACATCTTCGTCGGCGGGCTGACCTACACGCTCACCGAGGGCGACCTGCTGGCCGTCTTCTCCCAGTATGGCGAGGTGGTGGACGTCAACCTGGTCAGGCGAGCGCGTACAGCGCTCTCTTACCGCCTGTGAACTGTACCACCGACCACAGGCTGTGGTGCTTGGCGCTGCTCTGTTTGGCGCCACAGACAGGCAGCCGCCACAGTGTGGCGGGGTAAAGAGCACAAGCAACAAAGCTGCCACTTGCGCTGCACATGCAGAACGCCATGCTGTGCAGAGGTAACGAGAGCGGGACACAGCAGCGGTCTGGTGTGGACCAGCGAAGGACGCTGCTGGTCTGTGCAAGCCCGAGCTGCGCGGCCGCTGCTCGGCTCGCCCCTCCTTCCTTCTGGATCTCAAAGCGCTGGCTGCGCAGGGACAAGGAGACGGGCAAGCAGCGCGGCTTTGCCTTCCTGGCGTACGAGGACCAGCGCAGCACGGTGCTGGCCGTCGACAACCTGAGCGGCGCGCGCGTCGCCGGGCGCATCGTCAAGGTGGACCACGTCGACAACTACAAGGTCAAGTGCGCCGAGGTGGGTCACTCCCTTGTCGGGCGCCGCACACAAGCGCCCGCTAGGAGCGCCTCCACGAAGCAGACGACTACGTCTTGGAGCTCGTGTCTGCGCCGACCCTGTGCCGTCCTTGTATGGTTGCGCACCAGTGCGAGTGTCCTCACAGAGCAGCGGCGCTTGTGTCTTTGCTGCTGAAAAGGGATCGGCTGGGGTCCCTGCTGGGCGCAAGTGCGGCTGCGGTCGCCGCAGGTGGAGGGGCGAGCGGTGTCCGAGTCCGACGACGAGGACGGCGCCGGAGCCGCAGAGGCCGCGGCGCAGGCGGCGGCCGTCGCAGCGGCTCAGGCGGACGGCGCCAACGTCGTCGTGGAGAGCGCCAGCCGGCCTAGCGCAGGTGCGGCGCGCTTCAGGCGTGGCGTGCAGGCTCATGTCCTTGCACTGCGCAGACTGAGAGCGTGTGCCCGAGGCGTCAACCTTGCTATGTGCGCGACAGCCCGCCCACCTGCCCCATCCCGCAGCCTACCCCCTTCCAGTGCGGCGCGTCATGCACGCCAGCTTGCAGGCACACGCGCCAAACCCCGGAGTGTCCAAGACGGATCCAGAGACTCCCTGTGTCAGCGTGCCGGCTTGACGAGGGGCGGCTCGGCGCCGGCCAGGCGCGCCGGGCGGAGGGGCTGCGGGCGGCGACGCGCCATGGGCCAGCAAGTCCTCCGTGTTCGCGCTGCTGCGGGAGGAGGTGCCGGCTCGGGCGCAACCCAAGGGACCCCCCCGACCGGGCGCGCCGCCGCTGCCCGGGCCGCCGCCGCTGCCTGGCGCGCCGGCCGCGCGCGCGGCAGCCAAGGAGCCCAAGGGTGAGGCGAGGGTGAAGGACAAAAAGGCCAAAAAGGAAAAGAAGGAGAAGAAGGTGCGTCGCCGCTTGAGGCAGGCCTGACGCCCCGCTCACGTTCATATGGTACATCAGGGCGGCTGCATGTGGCTGCCGTGTCATGGATGACAGTGCTGTTGTGAAAGAGGCGGGGCAGGATGGCCACTTTGTCCGTTTTGACGTTGCGCGCTGGCGCCAGCTGTTCGTGTCAGCGCCTGGTGCGCGTGAGGCTCGGGCTCTGCGCAGGAGAAGAAGAAGAGGAGGAAGCTGGATGGTGCGGCGGCCGCGCCGGCCAGCGACACCGACCCGGACGCGGACGCGGATGCGCCCTCCAGAGGGGACCTGGGCCCGGGGGCCGCGCGAGCTGGGCCAGGCCATGGCGGCGGCGCGGCGGGCGCGCGGCCGCAGCACCACGCCAGCGAAGGGGCCGCGGCCGCGCGCGCGGGGCACGCAGTGTGGCGGCCCGAGGCCGCGGGCCCGGCAGGCAGGCAGGGCCCGGACCGGGCGAGCGCGGGGCAGGCCGGCGCGCAGAGGGCAGGCTCCGGCGGTTGGGAGGGCGGCCGCGGCCGCGGCGACGAGGGCGCCTCAGAGCCGAGCGGTCGGCGCCCCCACGGCGGCGAGCATGGCCGGGAGGTGAGGCACAGGGATACGGACAGGGACAAGGGACCGGGCCCGGACCAGGCGCCTGCACGTAGGCACGGCGGAGCGCATGGTCGGGATGACGAGCGCCGGGGCTCGCCGAGACGCGAGGGGCGGCATGAGCCCGGGTACAGGGACGAGGGCGGCCGCGAGCGGCGCGGCGCTGGCAGGACGGGCGGCGAGCGCGGGGCCACAGAGCGGCGCAGCAACGGGCGGCTGGGCAGGGATGGGGAGGCAGCAGACGAGCGCGGCGACAGGCAGCCCAAGAGGTGATGGCTTGCGTGGCAGCCATGGCCGCAGGCCGTGAGCTGCATGCTACTCCAGTGCGCCTGGTGCTACACGCTGGTCGTGCTGTGTGTAAGCGACAAAGCAGGCAGGCAAGGCGCCGGACTGGCACCGCGCGGCAAGAGTTGCATGCGGGACGCGCTGGTCATGTCCACAGACACAGTCTGTTATAGGGCTTGCTAAAACGCACATAGGTCTCAGGTAGAACCTTGGCACCTGAAGCATCCGGCACACTGAGGACGCCCCACCGTATCTTTTACATATACAGAGCGTCAGCGGGGCCTTTCCTCCGTTGGCGCTCAACTCACAGCCAAAACCACTGCATGCACAAGCAAATACTACATACGGTCGACGCTCGGCGGTGACAGGCCTGGCGCTGCTGGACCCCGGCCCCCCCCTGCCCCGCTCAGTGGCGCGCGCGCTTGGTCAGCCGGCTCAGCGGCCGCGGCGGCGCGCCCGCGGGCGGGCTGTGCACGTCGTCCTCCACATCTGCCTGCGCCCCACTCCGCGTGCTGCGCCCCCCCGCCTCGCCCTCCGCGCCCGCCGGGCGGCCCGCCTTGCGGCTCGCCTTCCGCGCGGCTGCGGCCGCGGGCGCGGGCGCGGCCTCGGAGTCGGGCTCGGGGCCCTGCGCCTGCTGCTGCTGCGCGGCCAGCTGCGCGTCCAGCGCCGCCAGCTGCGCCTGCAGCTCCTCCAGCTGCTCGCGGCTCTCCGCCTCGGTCGCCTCCGCCGCCTGCGGCCCCAGCCGCCATGTTGCTGTGCAGCGGGTGGGCAGCAACTCACGGTGGCAGCCGCCACACCAGCCACTGCCCGTCCTTGACTCATACCAGCCTCCCCTCATGATGTGCGCAACACAGCCATAAAACTATATTGTCATGTGCGGAGAAGGGCGCCTCATGCAGGCTGCGATGCTGGGCAACTGCGCGGCGACTGCTTGGGCTGAGCGGCGGCCCCGGCCAGCAGGGCCAGCAGGCGCTCGCTCAGCACTGGAACCTGAGGGAGTCTTTGCGTTCATTGACTGCACCGCGCGCGCGGCGGCCTGGCCCCGGCAGTATGACCCCTTTCAAACCCCAGCCCCAGCTCCTCGCATCCGGGGCCGCACCGCGCGCGCGGCGGCCTGGCGCTCGGCGGCGGCCTCGGCCGCGGCCAGCGCGGCGGCCAGACCGTCCAGCGCCTCGGCCTGCGCGGCCGCCTGCGCGTCGGCGCCGCTGTCGCCGGGCGGCGCCGCGCCAAAGCGGTGGCTCAGCTGCGCGAGCGGCGGCGGCGCGAAGCTGCTGCCGGAGACGATGCCCTTGGACGTGATGCGCCGCAGGTCCAGCGTCAGGCAGTCCGACATGCCCGCGCGCAGCCGCTGCGCGCGCGCAGGCGCAGCCGCTCGGCCTGCTGCATGCTTGATTGAGGAGCCCTTGACAAAAGGTGCGCCGCAGGTTCAGCGTCAGGCAGTCCGACATGCCTGCGCGCAGCCGCTGCGCGCGCGCGCGCGCTCGCTCGGCCTGCTGCATATCAGAAGTGCTGAAACTCGTGATGAAGGGTCGTTCGGCCCCGCTTCACGTGCGCGGCTGCTGGGGCTGCTTCCGTGCATGATGCGCTCATGGCGACCATGCCTAGCAGGTCCAGCGTCAGGCGGCTTAACAGCCCTGCGTAGGGCCTGCTTTCTCCGCGCGCGCGTGCCGCCCCCACCGCCTCTTATGCAGACCGCCAGCTTCTCGGGCATGGGCTGGGCGACGCCAGATCTCTGCGATACTTGCTAACAAAGTGTGCTGTGACCTGGCTGCGCCCTGACGGCCACGACCAGATGGGTGCGCAGCAGCTCGAGCTGGGGCGCGCGCCTGGGTGCAGAACTCGCGGTAGGCCGAAGCATCATCCAGCGTCTCAAACACCTGCCGCACAGGCCCGGGACCTTCAGCAGCCGGTGCAACGTGCGTGAGTGCGGACAAAGGCATCCGCACGCAGCCTGCCCCTCCTCATCTATGCACAGTAGGCTGGGTCAGCTGGCGCGCTGGCAAGGAGCTGCGGTGCGGGAAGCGGCCACGAGCGTGTTTCCAGCCTGCGCGCGCACAGCGCAAGAGTTCAGACACGGGGTGTGGCGCGCCAAGGACAGGGCGCGGGGACAAAGGGGGCCGCGCGGCGGGCGCGCCAGCACGGAACCGAGCAGCGGGAAGAGCACGGCCGCGCGCAGGCCCGGGCGCGTCGGCCGCACCAGGTTGACCGCGTACCCGCAGCACCCGGGCGGCCAGTCGTCCGGGCCCAGCTCGCCGTCCGGGGCGCCTGCGAGGTTGCGGCCCAGGGTTAGGGGCCCAGGGTTGGAACCCAGGGTTTGGGCCCAATGCACCCATGGCTCAGCACGTGCTGCAGCTGCACGCTTGGGTGTTTGCGCCCTGCAGCTGCCCGCCCCAGCGCCCGCAACCAGCTTGCCCTTGCGCGCCCGGCAGCTCGGCCTGACGCGCTGCTGCCCGCAGCAGCGCGCACCGCGTATGCAGCATCTCGCGCGCCTCGACATGGGGGGCAGCAGCGCAGACCGCCATGCCTGCTCAGGGCACGAGCAGGCGCGTTGCCCGTACATCATGTATGATTGGCAAACCGCGTCCCCACGCGCGGCTGCCTGTGGCTGGAAGCCCTGCCTGCTGCCCCGCCCGCCGGGCACCTAGCCGCTGGGGCCTAGAGCGCTGCGCCCGTGTCGCCCTGGACCCCCAGCACCTAAACCCGACACGGCGGGCAGCGCGCACCGCGGCGCGAGCGCTGCAGCGCGCGGCTGTGCGGCAGCGGCAGCGGCAGCGCCGGGTCCGTGCCCGCGCACGCGGCCGCGACCAGCCGGTGCGCGGCCGCGCCCGCGCCCGCCCAGCCGGGCGCCTCGCCGGCGGCCGCGCCCGCGTACGCCAGCGCGGCGCTCAGCGGCAGCATGTCCGGCTGCGGCAGGCCCAAGCGCTCCAGGTCCGCCTGCAGGCGCCGCCGCGCCTTGGCGTCCCTGCACCCGCGCCGCACGGAGGTTACGGGAGGGTCAGGGTCGGTTCAATCCCAACTGCGACCGGCCTGGCGCCGCCGTGCGCCCGCACGGACGGTGCCCTTTGCGGGCTTGGCCGGCAGCACGTCCGCCTGCGGAGGAATTTTGTCCCCATCGCAGAGGGACGGTGCCCCAGCACGGCCGCGCGCCTGCGCATATCCTGCAGGCCAGGTCATGGGGCGCCGGGCGACGAGCCACCTGAGCATGCGGCAGGAGGCGCCGCCCGTGCACAGCAGGCACGGCGTGTACATCGCCACGCTGTGCTCCAGCATGCACACCATGCCCCCGTTGTCTGACTGCGGCCGCGCAGCTGGGCGGGACAGGGCGAGGGAAGGGTAGGGTTAGGGCACCGGATGACGAGCACGTCCAGCATGCCGCGGAAGGCGGTGGACAGCAGGCGCGCGAGCGGCTCGTCGTCCACCGTGGCCAGGCCCGCCAGCACGCCGACCACGCCCGGGTCGCCGCCGCCCAGGCAGCGCGCCAGCGCGCGCACGGTGCGGCTGGCGGGCGGGCCGTACCGCGCGTCCACCTGTGCGCGCTCGCTGGTAAAGCCCGGAAGAAAAGGTGAGAGGAAGTGGAAGGCCGTGGTGGCAGTGCCTGGGCTCGAGCGGCAGCGGCGAGGTTGGCGCCACGTGGGGCGCACGCGCTCAGCTGGGCGGACACGGCGGCTGTGCATGCCCACACGCGCCCAGGCAGGCCTGTTCACGGACACGTCGCGACCGCCGCTGCAAGCTGGCCGCAGAGCATGGTTAGCCGCGTCCCACAGGCCTGACCAAGGCCGCCATGCAACCGGACACAGCGGGCCGCGCGGCAGACGCGCACCGCGGGCGCGGCGCCGGTGCGCCCCGCGCCATCGTCGGCGCGCAGCCGCTGCGCGGCCGCCGCCGCGGCCGCCGAGTTGACGGGCGGCTCCCCGCGCACGCGCGTGCGGTTTTCAGTCACGCGCTTCTGGGCGCAGCGCAGCTCCTTCGCTGCGGCCTGGCGCGCACGGGCGCGACAGACGTGAGGGCGCAGCCGTGCGGCAACCACGAGCGCGCGCGGCGCCGCTGCCGCCCCTGCATAGGCTGCTCTTTGCGCACGCGGGCGGAGCACTGATCGCGCCTCCTGGGCGCCGCACAACCCGCTGTGCGACGGCATGCATGCACGCGCGCACAGTGGTCCTTCCTCCTTGCGTGTTGTGAGTACGGGCTAGCGCATGGCGAAGCAGATGCCGACGGAGGAGCGCTTGGCGCACAGCAAGCCTGGGGGTGTGCCCGCAGGCGCCAGGGTGCGCACCCCGGCGGCCTTGCCGGTGCCCGCCAGACGCTCCGCGAGCGCGTCGCGCCGCGCGGCGAGCGCGGTCTGCCGCTCCGAGAGCGCCCGGATGGCCTCGAGGCGCCCGGTGTTGTCCGAGAAGAGCGCGGCGCAGGTCCACGCGGCAACCCAGCGCCTGCGGGGCGGGGACGGCGTGCGGAACGCGCTGCGGACGGCCTCGAGCGCGCGGCTGACGGCGCCTCCGAGCGCCGGGAGCGTCCTGAGGCGGATCGAGCGCGGGTGCAAGGCACGGACAGTGGATCGTGCGAAAGGCAATGCGTACGCCCACCACAAGCTCGATGCGATGCATGGGTGAACTGCACATGAATCGGATCCCGAGCTAAGCGGGCCCGCACGCGTCGCCGCCCAGCCCGGAGGCCTCTGCGAAGAGCTCCACCACGAGCGCGCCGGGCGGCGCGTCGGCGGGCGCGTCGGCGCCGGCGCCCACGCGCCCGGACCGCTCGGCGAGCGCGACATCGCCGAGGAAGACGCGCCCGGCGTCGTCGGTTGCCTGCTCGGCGGCCGCCTCCGGCGCAAGCTCCAGCACGGGCAGCTCGCTGCCCGGCGGGCCTGCCGCAGCCGCTGACAGGGTTTTGCATGAAATGGGCTAGGGTGGGGGTAGGGTATGGTACCCCTACACCCTATCGCATGGCAGGCATGGCGACCCCCAAGGAACCACCATGGGGAGGGAAGTATGCTCACGCAGTGGGTACGCGCTCGCCATGTCACGTCATAGGTAGGACCGCTGTGTGCGCGGCGAACAGCTCGGAGGCCACAGAAACGACGAGGGGCCTCGCCTTCGCCGCCGCCCGGCCAGCGCAAGCCCAGGCGCACGCGCACGCCGCGCGCGGCAGTCGCATTGCCGAACGCGTCGCGCAGCTGCAGCGCGGCGGCGCGCAGCAGCCGCCGCCCGCCCGCGTCCGCGCCGTTGGTGGCTGCCGGGCGCGCGCGCGGCGGCGGCGGATCCAGCGCCAGCGCCACCGGCGGGCCCGCCGTCACCTGCATGCATTTTCCCAGGCGTGTCATTGCACACGCACGACGCACGCGTATACGCTCGCACAAGTGTGCAAGCGGGACAGCATGCGCGGAGATCTTGCAAGCTCCTGGACGGTCACTGCTGAGCTGTGCGGTAAAAGCGCCGGATACAAAGTACAGGCGAGCAGCCTCACACTGCAACCTTCTGGGCACTGCACGTGCCTGAAAAGCATCCGCCCAGGCCAGGGCAGCAAAGTGAAGCAGGGGAAAGGGCGGAGCGCGCGCCTGGAACGTCATCGCGGGGCTGCGCAGCGAGGCGTCGCGCTTGGCGAGCGCGCGCGCGAGCGCCGGCCGGCCCTCCTCCCATTCGGCGGTGGCGGTGTACTCGCCCGCCGCGCGCAGCTCGTCGCTCGCAAACTCAAACTTGCGCATGCCCTCGGCCAGCGCTGCGGGGCGCACGCTCTCGGGCTCAACTTTTCTAAACCCCCCACGACATGCACAGCAGGCTCATCAGTGCCAGCTTGCATGTTTCCTGGCGGGCCATGGTGATAAGGGTGACACAACAGGTCACTGACGCCTGCACATTGTGGCGCACCAGCTTCGTCCAGGCGCAGGAGCTCCGACTCGGCGCGATTCCCGCTGGGCGGCACCAGCCGCACGGCCAGGTGCGCAGCCGCGGCCGCCGCCGGCAGCGGCGCGCCGTCCTCGGTGTCGACGGCCACGGCGAGCGCGGCGGGCGAGCCCGCGGGCAGGGCCAGGCCCGCGGCGCCCGCGGCCGGCGCGGCCGGCCGCAGCGCCAGGCCGGTCACCGCGTTGCTGGGCGCCAGCTCCAGCGTCAGCGTCGCGTCGCCCGCCACCTGCCGCGCGCGGCTTGGGTCGCCCGCCACCTGCCGCGCATCCCTACTCTATCCTATATCCTTGACATGGTCAGCTCAGCCAGTAGGCTTGCCCTCACCAAGCGGGGGAGATGTCTACCCGCATGTTCCCCAGCACAAGCGAGTTGCTTTGCATCATGCCACGCGTGCGGCGCTCGCCGGCGCGGCCTGTTGCATGCAAGCAGGAGCTGGGAAGAGGCGAGCCCAGGGCGGGGGCGCGCCGTCTGCCCTTCACTGCAGCAGCATCTCATCGCCTGACGCATGACCTCTGACGACATCTCCCGGTGTGGGACTGGGATTATTGCTGTCCAACCCTGTACTCCAAGCCTGGCCCACAGTGCTGCGGCGCGCGCGCCTTGCGGCTGGCAGTCTTGGCGGCGAGCGTAAACGTTCCTGGGCGCTCGGCGACGATGCGCACGTCCTTGAACAGCGCGACGCCGTCGCGCACGCGCGCGCGGTTGCCGCCCGGCACGCCAGTCGCCGCGGCCGCGCCGCTGCCGTCCGCGGCCACCGCGCTCGGCGCCAATTGCACCTGCACATGGCATGCATGCAGGCCTCGGCACAGTCCCCACCGGAATGCTTGGAGTTCAATGAATGAAGAGGCAGCGGAGGCACGCCCGTCGTTGCTGCCAACATCCTTCGGCTGCCGGCCATGCGCGCTGGGTGCCGGGTGCGCCACAAGCTGCCGAGGCGGGAGAACTCCCAAATGCAAGTGGTTGGCTTTCCAGTGGTGCACGCATGCACTCCTTCGAGCGTGACCCGCGCGCGTTTGGTCCTGAAGTTAAAACTGCACACATGGCACGCTCCAGACGCCACAGAACACCAGAACCAACCTCCCTCAAACGCGAGCGCGCCTCCAGGCCCGTCACGCCGGCGGGCAGGGTCGCGGTGGGGTTGCCGCACTCGTCCACGCAGAGCACACGCAGCCGCGGCAGCACCGCGCGCGTGCCCGCCGCCAGCTTGGGCTCTCCGAAGGCCAGGCCCTGGCCAGACCGCACAGGCGCGCAAGGGTGCGGAGGGTGTGTGATGTCATGGGATGAGGGCACTGTGTAATGAGTGCTGAGGTGACCGAGCAGGATACCGCAGGCAGGGCTGGCGCGCGCCCCGGCACTGCGAGGCCCAGCACACTGGGTCAGGGGCATAGGCAGCTTGGTGTACAGGCAGGGACGCCCCGCAGCGAGCATGCTTCAGGACCAGTGCAGACCTGCCCGCAATTTGGACCCACACAACCACACTGCCAGGGTGAACACAGCCCAAGCACGGTGGCGCGATGCGGAGCGTCTGCAAAGTGCTGTGCCGCCCGCCGCCGCGCGGCCGCGCGCACCGCCATGGGCCCGGCGGCCAGGTTCAGCTCCAGGGTGTCGGGCGCAAGCGCGGGGCCGCTGCCGCCGCCGCCCGGCCCGTCCGCCAGGTGCAGCGCGACGCGGCCCGGGCGGCCGCGCAGGACCACATCGGCCACCTCCAGCACCTCGCCGCCGCCCTCCTGCCACCGCGCGCCCGTCCCGCTGAGTCATAGGCGGTTAGGGTCAGGGTCTGTCTCAAAGTGGAGAGCCCAAAGCCATGTGCCTGCTGTCACCTCGGCGACCAGGCTCCAGCATGTATGTGGCATGCACGCCTCAGGGCCTCTCAGCGAGCTCGTGCGCGTCGTTACCTGCGCATCACTACCATAACCCTACCTCTAAGACACCACTGCCCTATCATTTGACGCAGGCGTGACCGGTGGAGGCGCAGGATGGCCTCAGTTTGCAGTCCTGGGCGCGTGCGCAGGCCGGAGGGGCGCGCCATCGGCCGCCACGCGCGCCGCCAGGCCGCGGGCTTGCACTCCAGCGTCTGGTCGGCCTGCACGGTGAGCTGCGGCTCCAGCAGCGCGCCGGCCGCTCCGCCCGGGCACCTGCGCCAGGCGCAGGCGCGCGCGCTCGTGCCTCCTTGTGACTCGCGGCGCGCAAGCAGCTCAGCCAGGCAGGCACACATACCCTGACGTGCAGGTGGGGGTAGGTACCTGGCCCGCATGCACCCTCGCGAAGGCATGCAAAGCTGCGGCGCCGCGGGCGCGGGCGCGGGCCCAGGGCAGCGGGCGCGCGGCGGGCGCACCGGTTGTTGAAGCGGTCGCGCGCCTCCGCCTCCAGCAAGAAGGGCACGCCAATAACCACATCCGCGCCGCCCTCGTCGCGCTGGCTGGCGGCCGGCTCCGCCAGGGTCAGCTGCCAGGTGGCTGGCGCGGCCGCCACCTGGTGCCCGGCGGGGTAGGGTAGGGTTACGCAGCTTGGCGACGGCCACCACCTGCTGCCCGGCCGCGCATCCCAGCACCGCACCATTGGCGCATGGCAGCTGGCATGCGGACAGAGGCCGCAGTGCCGGCGTGGACACGTGTGTGCTTCACGCAGCTGCCTTGTGCCGGTCACGCGGTGGCCGAACGCCGTGTTTGGCAAACGCCGACCGTGGTGGGTCTGACTCCTCGGAACACCTCCTTCAGGCTGTGCAGGCGTTGAGAGCCCCCTGGATGCCACACACATGCCGCCGTAGTGCACCCACACTTGTCATGTTCACGAACGTCTGACCAGCCAAATGCGACCAGGAGAGTGAAATGATCGAGCCTCGCTGTACCAACTGCGCTTGCTGACGCGGCTGCAAATTCCATTTTCTTCTCTTCTTTTCCTTCGTACCTTGTCGAGCACGAGCTGCGCCTCGAGCACGGCGCTGTGGCCGGAGCGCTTGAAGCTCACTTTGTGCAGCTCGGGCTCCACGCCCTCCTTGGCCTGCGCAGCGGACGGGAGACACGTCAGCCGGCATACACCACGGCGCCCAAGAGCCCCTGCTCGCGGGCCTGTCAGGGCAGAAGCGGGTGCCCGCTGAGGCACTTCCAGCATGTGTCAGCATCACACGCTTGGGAGCTGCTCTGTGCCACAGTACATGCGCCACGGCACAGTACACATATTGATACCTGATGCAGCGCGAGAGGGATGAGGGCGCATGTTTATGTGACAGCAGCATGCTGCTACAGCTTCGAGGCAGGCACGCTCAGTGCTGGCTCGGACGCGGCGCGCTGACTAGGCAAGGTCAACGCGCGCGCGCCTTGAGCGACAGCAGCTCGACAACGCTGTCGCCAGCCAGCTTGACGCGCTTGTTGCCGGAGATCCAGCTGGCCTTGACGCGGCCCTCGGCCGGGACCGACACCGGCGCGCCTGCGCCGTCCAGCAGCTCCACCGCCAGGCCCGCCACGGCCGCGCCCGCCTCCACGCCGCCCAGCACATACTGCACCTCCGGCTCCTCGCCCTCCTCGGCCTCCTGCGCTGAGCACCGCCGGCCGCTGGTCATGGCAGATTTAGGGTTTGTGCATAGGGTTTGCAAGTAGGGTGTTAACATGTGGACATTGCATGCGCCACGGCGCGCGCGCGCCCTGCGGCAGCTACGCTGCAGCCTGCTCTGACCCTGTGCATCGTGGCGAGCGGGGCGCGCCAGCAGGCGCGTGGGCAGCGGCTGGCCGCCGCGCAGCACCCGCAGCGACATGGGCTCGCCGCTGGGCGCGACTGCCACGCCCAGTTCCAGCGTCTCGCTGCCGCCGCCGGCCGCCACGGCCGCCTCGGCGCCCGGCCCGGCCGGCTGGCACCGCACAGACAGGCTGCACGCCGCCGCCGCCGCGCTCACGATGCCGGCTGCCGCGCGCAGGCCTGCACGCAGCGGCAGGTCCCCCTCTCTGTTCCATTAGCATCCTCTCCGCAATGGCACGCGTCAGGAGCTGGCGCACTTGGCGCCAAGCGCTCCGGGCCGCTCCAACCATGCGCGATGCACATGCAGCATAGCGTTAGGGTTAGGACTAGGTAGGGCGCACCCTGCACACGGGCCACGCCCGCGGCGGAGAACGGCACGGCGAGGCTGGCCGGCTCCAGCGCGGCGCACTCCAGCACCAGGTCGCAGGTCAGCGCGGGCGCGGGCGCGGACGCGTTGCCCCAGGCGTCCCGCGCGCACGCCGTGAACGCCGGCAGCTCCGCGCCGGCGGTCAGCGTGGCCACGGCCGCCGGGCGGCCGGACGGCAGCTGCGTCAGCGACTCTGCTGCCGCCCGCATCTGCGCCGCAGGCAGGCGGCCCCCCTTGAAAATTGTAGGGACTTCCTATGATAAAATAGGAGATAGGACAGCGTCATGCGGACTGCGGGCGCAGTGACAGCCGCGCAGAGGAGCAGGCCATGTGGGCCCAAGCGAGCAAGCTCCGGACTGTCCCAGCACTTGGCGCGCCTGCGAACTGCGCAACCAGGGCAGCTTGGCCGCCGCAAGCCCAGCACGCTGTCGTGGCTGCGCGGGGCCGTGGCAGACTCTGCTCTGGCCCCGACCAGGCGGAGGGCGTGCAGGCGCGCACAGCAGCCTATGCATGCATGGCAGGCCTGCCCAAATGGAGCGAGCCGCGCAGCCGCGCAGGGAGCGGCGCGCGCCTGCGCCTCCCAGGGGTGCCCGTCCAGGAGCGTGAACGTGTGCGGCGCGCCCGCGCGCAGCCGCAGCGGCAGCTCCTGCGCCTCGAAGCCGTCCACGGCCACGCGCAGCGCCGCGTCCACCGTCGGCGGCGCCGCCGTGGGCTGAGGGCGCCCGAGAAGCTGTCATTGCATGCAGATTACGGGATGAGCAGCCCATTTTTTTTTTAATTTTTTAACTCGCGGGGTCATGCACGCGCCGCGACCAGCCGGGGTCATGCATTGCCATGCCGCACATGCCGCACACGCTAAGCGTTACAGGCAGGAAGCCAGGCTGATGCGTGACGCCGTTGGGTCCAAGCAGGGCTGACCTGGGCCTGCATAAACAGGCGGAGCTTCAACTCTGTGGCCCGCAAGGGTGCCGGGCCGGCGCACCTGGCTGCTCGCCTGTGCGAGCTGCACGTCGGAGCCTGCGGCGTCCCTGGCGGCAATCTCCCGGGCCATGTCTTTCAAGCACATCGTGCCGCCGGAGATGTCTGACGAGTTTACGCCCAGGACCTGGACGCCGGTCAGCCGCACGCCCGCGCCGCCGTCCAGACCCTGGCGCGCGCCGCAGCAGCGCGGGCATGAGCGGGGAGGCCGGCCAGCACGGCGGCTGCC
>JAABUO010005960.1_pt1 | contig 14091 bp, 10 predicted proteins | sample 5559291 | NCBI WGS metagenome assembly JAABUO01 (sample SAMN10711878, study PRJNA513372) | rock metagenome | isolation source: Antarctica rocks | place: Antarctica: Victoria Land, Finger Mt sud | reverse complement strand
CCGGTCCCGAGGGTGTCGGTTCAGAACTAGGCAGCGAGAGCGACCCGCACCGGCGGCCTCAAGGGAGACACCGGAACGGGTGCAAGCGGCGGACCATGCCGGGTTGCGCCCCCGACGTTGGGCAGTATGGCGAACGTCAGCGGGGGCAAAATCTCGGCCCGCGAAGGGGTGGGGAACTCGGTGCTTCCGGTGTCGACAGCGCGACGGCGGCGCTCCAGGCGGCGGTGATCACGAGTGATGCGGGCAGCGGCCTCGTCGGTCTCCGCGATGGCCTGCCGCGCCACCTCGACGAGACGGGCGATCTCATCGACGACCTGGGCGTACTCACGCCGGTCAGGTTCGTCGTCCTCGAAGTACTCGGCGAGCCGGGCCGAGGTGGACTCGCCCGCCAGAAGTGCGCTGATCAGCTCGTTGGCTAGCGAAGGGGGTAGTTCGGTAAGGAGTCTGTCGATGGCAACCCGGCAGGCGGCCTCAGCCTCAGAAAGCAGGTAGCCGAGCCGGCGACGGTTCCGACGAAGTCGCTGTTCGGCCTCTCGTCTAAAATCGTCGAAGAGTCCTCCGCACAGTCCGAGCGGCGAACTAGAGAAAGCGTCTGCGAGCAGATTGCCTCCAGCGCCGAGCGCATCGGTCAGCCACGGCTTCGGGAGCACGCCGAAGGCCTCAAAGGGCTCGACGGCGCCGACAATCACGGCTCCACTATTACCACGCCTGACCGTGGAAAGTTGGACGTCGCCGCGCGTGTCCCTCGTTGACGCTCCATAGTCCACACAGGCAACGTTCTGTCGTTTCTGTCCCCGTTCCAGGTCACCGGACACCCGCCCCATCGCCCATCGCCGGAACGGTGACCTGAGCGGTCACGAGCGCCACCCCGAGACCCGACGCCAAGCGCACCCTAGGAGGCGCTTCTTACCCAACGGGTGTCCCTCCGAAGACGATCTCCGCGTGCCACCGGCGTGCCACTAACAGTGGCACGGGACGGTCTCCAGCGGTTACGCCGGGTCGAGGCGACACCTAGCCTGAGCTTCGCAAATAGCTATTCGAGCAGGTCAGCGAAGTGGACAGCAGCAACCTTCAAAACCGTTGTGGCCGAGGATCTCGGTCAGGGAGGTTCGATTCCTCTCCGCCTCCGCCACCTCCTCTGACACCCGGTACCGATCCGGCCCGCTCAGGACGTGCGCGTCCACCCACGGCCCGCGTCGGGGGGCACGTCCGGCTCGCCCGACAGCCAGTGCGCCGCGTGCTGGTAGAACTCGGCGAGACGTTCAGCCGGGATGGTGACCGAGACAGTCCCGTAGTCCCCAGCCGCGGCAGCCGGGACGGCGCTCGCCCCAGTCGGGGCATCCTCGGGTTGGCCGGCTGCCGGTGCGCCCTGCGCCTTCGCCATTGTGAGCCTCCCTGCCCGTCGTTGGTGACAGTCCAGCACATGATCGACGCCGACGCACGCAGTTCCCCGCGTCCCGGAGGCGCAGCCGCCGGCGGTCGTAGTCTGCCGCCGTGACCAGTGCTCCGAGCTCGACGTGCGCGCGGTGCGGGGAGGACAACCCCGCGCACGCGCGCTTCTGCCTCGGGTGCGGCACGCCGGTCATCGCTGCTCGCGGGGAGGGCGAGAGCCGCCGGACAGTCACCGTGGTGTTCGTCGACGTCGTCGGCTCGACGGCCCTTGGAGAGTCGACCGACGCCGAGACCGTCCGCGAGATGCTGCTGGGCTACTTCGCCGTCGCCCGGCAGGCACTCGTCGCCCATGGGGGCACGGTCGAGAAGTTCATCGGAGACGCGGTGATGGCCGTGTTCGGCGTGCCGGTCCTGCACGAGGACGATGCGCTGCGCGCCGTACGCGCGGCTGTCGAGATCCGAGATGCGGTACGCGGGCTCGACGGCGAGCTGCGCGAGCGGTACGGACGCGGCCTGCTGGTGCGCATCGGAGTGGCGACCGGGGAGGTGACGACCGGCGACCGGTCGACGCCCACGCTGGTGACGGGCGATGTCGCCAACCTCGCAGCCCGCCTCGAGCAGGCGGCGGGCCCGGCGCAGGTGTTGATCGCGCCCGCCACGTACACACTCGTCCAGCGCGCGGTCGACGCGCGGCAGGCTGATGCACTCTCGCTGAAGGGCAAGGCGGAACGGGTGGTTCCGTGGGCCGTCGGCAGCGTGCTGCCCGTCGAGACCGGCCGGCCTCGGCGCTTCGCACCAGCGTTCGTCGGCCGCGCCACCGAGCGGGCCGTGCTCGACGAGGCACTGAAGCAGGCCCGGGCGGGGCGCCCCCAGCTGGTCACCCTCATCGGGGAGCCGGGCGCCGGCAAGAGCGCTCTGGTGCGCGACGCCGCCGGGCGGTGGGCGGATGAGGTCGCATGCTGGTCGATGCGCTGCCAGGCCTACGGCGAGAGCAGCGGGTTCGAGCCGGTCGCTCGCCTGGTGCGGACGCTTGCCGCTGCCGACGGTGCAGAGCCGACGGCGGCGCTCCGCGGGCTGCTGCCCGCCGGCCCCGACCGCGAGGCAGTCGTGGCCGGCGTGGTCGCGCTGGCCGGCCTCGCACCCCCTAACCCGACAGCCCCGAACGGAGCCTGGGCGGTGGAGTGGTTGCTGCGCTCGGTGGCCAGGCAGCTGCCGCTCGTCATCGCCGTCGACGACGTGCAGTGGGCCAGTGACCCCATGCTCGACCTCATCGCCGGCGCTGTGACGAGCGAGGAGAGGCTCCCGCTGCTCGTGCTGGCAACGGCCCGTCCAGAGTTCGTCACCCGCCAGCCGGGCTGGGCAGCGCCGGGTGACGGGCGCGCCCCGCTGCGGCTCGGTCCGCTGCCTGAGCCGGATGCGAACGAGCTGCTGAGCCACCTGCTGGGCGGCCCGGCACTGCCGGACCGGGCGCGCGGCCGGCTGCTGGCGGCGGCGCACGGCAATCCGCTGTTCCTCGAGGAGACCCTGGGGATGCTGGCCGACGACGGCCTGCTCGCTGGGGGCTCCGGCAGCTGGGAGCTCACCGGTGAGCTCACCGACGTCCCCCTTCCGCAGAGCGTCGCGGCCCTCGTGGCCGCCCGCCTGGACCTGCTCGCCCCCGCGGACCGGGAGGTGCTCCAGCACGCCTCCGTCCTCGGGGTCCGCTGTGAACGCGCCGCGCTCGTGGCACTCCTGCCCCCCGCTCGGCGCCAGGAGGTTGAGGCGTGCCTGGCCCGGCTCGACGAGGCCGACCTGCTGCACGCCGAGCTCGTCGGCCCGGGCGAAGCGGCCGAGCCTGTCCTTTCCTTCCACCACCAGGTGGTGCGCGACGTCGTCTACGCAGCGGTGACCAAGCGTCGGCGCATCGAGATGCATGCAGCCGCGGCAGACGTTCTGGCCCGCAACGGAGCCGGAGTCGAACGCGGGAGCGCTGCAAGCGGGCTGATGCCGGGGGTGGTCGAGGCACAGCAGGCACAAGCCGCCCATCACCTCGAGCAGTCAGTCCTGCTGGCGACCGAGCTCGGCCCGCTTCGCGCCACGGACCGCGCTAGGGCCGGCGACGCTGTTCACCTGTTGGTCGGGCTGTCACGGCAGGTGGGAGCCCGCGGCGAGACCGCTGCCACCGCCGACCTGCTGCGGCGTGCCTCTCGGCTGCTGCCGACCGGCGATGCGCAGCTGCCACGGGTGCTGGCCGAGCTGGGCAGCAGCCTGGTCGATGCGGGCCAGTACGACGCCGCGGCGGGCGTGCTCACCGAGGCCCAGGGGAGCGCCCAGGACCGGCAGGACCACACGGCTGCGGCGACGGCGGAGCTGGCGGGGCTCTGGCTGGCCGCCGCCCGCGACCCGTCCGGCTGGGCACTGCGCGCGGAGCCTGCGGCTCACACCGCGCTGTCCGCTTTCAGTCGTGCCGGGGACGACGGCGGCAGAGCCCGTGCTTGGGCGGTCCTTGCCGAAGTCGCCTTCTTGCAGTGCCGCATCGCCGACTGCGAGCAGGCGGTGCGGCGTGCCTCGCGCTTCGCCCGCCGGGCGGGCAACGTGCGGGAAGAGGCGCAGAACGCAGGAGTGCTCGCCCTGACGGCCTTGGTCGGCCCCCTCCCGACCGAGGCCGCCCTGCGCAGATGCCGCCGCCTGCTCACCACCTACCGGGACAACCCGTTCGTGCAGGGCAGGGTCCTGACCGTGCTCGGCGTGCTGCTGGCGACTACGGGCGACAGCGCAGCCGCTCGGGCCGCCTTGGCCAGCAGCATCGAGCGGCTTGAGTCCCTCGGTCAGCCCGTGCTGACAGCGCTCGCCTGGGAGGCACTGGGGCACGCCGAGGACCTGCTGGGCGATGCCCCGGCAGCGACCCGCGCCCTGCGCCGGTCGCTGCATGACCTCGACGCCGTCGGCGAGGTCCAGCAGGCCGGCGCGGTGGCAGGCCGGCTGGGCTCGCTGCTCGGTCCGGCCGACGCCGGCGAGGCGGCCGAGCTCGTCACCCGCGCCCGGGTTGCCGCGCCAATGGAGGACTGCTATGCCCAGGCACGCTGGCGGCTGTCGGACGCGCGTGCAGCGCTTCCGGGGACGCCCGGTACCGCCGCTCGGCGCGCCGAGCAGGTACTGGCATTGCTGGGGTACAGCGACGCCCTGACCCTCGCCGGGGAGGCCTGGCTGATGCTCGCGCAAGCACGCCGGCAGCAGGGCAGCCCGCCCGGCAGCAGAGCGGCTGCCCGGCGGGCGCTCGCGCTGTTCGGCGAGAAGGGGCACGGGGTCGGAGCGCACGCCGCGCGCGCCCTCATCGCCTAGCCAGATTCGGGCGCCTGCCGGCAGCCAGGCGAGAGCGGTACGAGGTCAGCTTGAGCGTGCCTCGTCCTCCCGCCGGTGGCCGGTGCTGATCTCGGTGAGTATCGCTGGGTCGATGTCGGCCGCGGGCACCACTGCCACCTTGCATCGCGTGACTGCAGTCAGGGTGGAGGTGCGGTGGCCGCCCTCGAGCAGCGCTCGCTCACCGAGAATGGCACCCGGCCCGACCTCCGCGAGCGGCTCACCATCGACACTGACCGTGAGCACGCCGTCGAGCAGCAGGAACAGCTCGTTCCCGGCGTCGTGCTGCTGCACCAGGACCTCTCCCACCCGCAGCTTGCGGATGGCCGGCTTGCCGCGGCCGCGCATGAGGCTTCGCGACAGCTCCCGCTCCAGCGCCGACTCGGCTGCACTCATCAACGCGGAGCTGTCCTGACCCCCCCCAGGGAGTGCTCTCGGCCGAGCCGCGGCGCGCCCAGGCGATGAAGTCGATGGCGGCGCTCTTGTGCGTCAGGTGGCCGTCGTCGTCATAGACCCAGTGTCGCGGGAAGGTGCTGGCTCCGCAGAGCTCACGCTCGGTTCGGCCGTCTGCGTGAATCGTGACGGCCACTGTGGTCCAGGCGAAGGGAGGGACGAGGCGGACGTGTGGCGGCTCGTCGACCGGGCGGGGGAAGGGCAGACCGGCCCGGCCCCCGGCCGTCTGCGTGAAACGCACGGACGTCGCCGTCACCTCGGGCTCCGGGCAGAGGTCGGGCAGGGGATAGGCGGTGAACACCAGGTCACGCCGGGCGAGCCGGACCGTGGTGGAGCCGATCAGGCCCCCGCCCGCTCGCCCGTGGCTGACGATCCTGCCGTCCTCGACCTCGGCCCACACCGACAACCTGTTGGCGAACCGGAAGCGGTCGGCCTGCCGCAGCGCGTCAAGGTCCTCGATCCGGTCAGGGGGCGGGGCATCGTAGTGCGTGACCCCCCAGTCGAAGGGCAGGCGCATCCCGCTGGGCAGGGCCTCCGACGGGATCCACGACAGCGCAGTCACCGACGTCTCGACCCGCATGCCCCCACCTCCGTGTCAGCGCGACGACGCTGGGGGCTGGAGCAGGGCCCGCGTCCGCCCATCAATAAGGCATGACCGAGCCTGCAGGTCAAGCCGCATGGGCCGCAGCAGTGGGCGGCCTCACCCGTCCGCGTGCGTCAAGGGCTCCCGCGACGGGCAGGTCGCACGGGACGACAGCTCGACGCTGCCCGCCGGGTAGCGGCCCGGCCGGTAACGTCTGGGGCCGTCCATCGACCAGGAGGCATGCGTGCCCTCGATCCGCCCCGGCCGCTCGGTCCTCGGCGTCCGCAGATGTCGGGTGCGTCTGGCAGCGCTGCTGCTCGTCGCCCCGCTCGTCGCGGGCGGCTGCAGCGTCAGCACATCCAGCGACGCCAACAGAACCGACACCACCACGGGCGGGGGCACGACCGGCAGCGCCGTCGGGGCCGGCACCTGCAGCACCGGGCTCGCCCGAGACCTCGACAGCGCCCTCGCCATCCTGACCGACCCGCCCGGGTGCGCAGGCTCGCTCAACAGCTACTGGCGCCAGCAGCTGGGCAGCCGCTGGACGCCAGTGCGCTTCATCGGCTACGAGGACGGCGATGTTCCCTCCGACGCATGCGGCGCGCAGGTGCGCGACCCCCGCGAGCTGGCCGACAACGCCTTCTACTGCCCCCAGGACGACACGATCGCCTACAGCAAGAACCTGCTCTCCCAGCTGTACGAGACCGGCGGGCCCTACCTGCCCGTCGTCGTGCTCGAGCACGAGCTGGGGCACCGGGCCAACGCGCTGGCCGATGTCGTCGGCGTCGTCCCGCGGGCCGAGGAGAACCAGGCCGACTGCGACGCGGGGGTGACGACGAAGTACGCGCGCAAGGCCGGCCGGCTGCCCTTCAGCGACGTCGTCTCCTCGGCCCAGCTGCTCTACAAGCTCGGGGACAGGCGACGCTTCGGCCAGGAGCAGGCCAGCGACCCGTCGGCGCACGGCACACCGGGGCAGCGGCTCGTCGCGTTCACCAAGGGCTACACCTTCGGGCTCGGCTCGTGCCGCAAGCTCGGGCGGCGGGAGGACGGCAAGACCCTCTAGCTGTCACTTCCCGGCGGCGCCCCTGGGCGTCCTCGCCGTCGGGGAGCTGACCCGGGGGCGACGACGGTCGTTCCCTGGCGCCCGAGCAGGAGATCGGCGCCGTGCCGGTCGAAACTGCAGTCATCCTCCGCGTCTCGGCTCGGGTCACCTGCGCTTTGACACCCGAAGGCGCGCTGCTGACTCCAGGATGACTGCAGTTCCGACGGACGGCCGCCGGGACGCGATGTGCTACGGACCGGCTGGGGCAGCGCACTGCCTATCGTGAAGCCGTGGACGCCCGCCGCTCGGTGCCGCGCACCGATGCGGTGCTCGCCGACCCCCGCTTGCAGCCGACGCTCGCCCGGCTCGACCGCGCCACGGTGAAGGCTGCGGTGCTGGCCGCACAGGAGGAGGCGCGCAGCGGCCGGCTCGCACCGGAGGATGTCGTGGGCGATGCCGTGGCTCGCCTGCCCGCGGCCGCCACCTCGCTGCATCGGGTCCTCAACGCGACCGGCGTCGTGCTGCACACCAACCTCGGCCGGGCGGCTCTCGCGCCGGAGGCCTTCGAGGCGCTGGTCGCCGCGGTCGGGTTCGTCGACGTGGAGTTCGACCTCGCCTCCGGCACCAGAGCCAAGCGGGGGAGGGGGACCCTAGCGGCGCTGAGCACCGCGGTCCCCGACGCGGGCGACGTGCACCTGACCAACAACGGAGCCGCCGCCCTGCTGCTGGCAGTGACAGCCGTCGCCGCTGGCCGCGAGGTGGTCATCAGCCGCGGGGAGCTCGTCGAGATCGGGGACGGTTTCCGGCTACCTGACCTGCTTGTTGCCACAAGCGCGCGGCTGCGTGAGGTCGGCACCACCAACCGGACGAGCCTCGCGGACTACGAGCAGGCGCTCGGGCCGCAGACCGGGTGCGTTCTGAAGGTGCACCCGTCCAACTTCCAGATCACCGGCTTCACCTCCTCGGTCTCGACGCGTGAGCTCGCCGAGCTGGGCGCCGGGGCAGGGGTGCCGGTCGTCGTCGACATCGGTAGCGGGCTGCTGGCGCCCGAGCCCTTGCTGCCCGGCGAGCCCGATGCCGCCTCGGCGCTGCAGGCCGGCGCGTCGCTCGTCACCGCCAGCGGCGACAAGCTGCTCGGCGGCCCCCAGGCCGGCCTGCTGCTCGGCGACGCTGCGCTTGTCGAGCGCTGCCGCCGGCTGCCGCTCGCGCGCTCGATGCGGGTCGACAAGCTCACCCTCGCGGCGATGGAAGCGACGCTGCTGGCTCGCCAGACCCCGACCCGCGCCGCGCTGCACGCTGACCCGACCGTGCTGTACGAGCGGGCGCAGCGGCTCGCGGCGGCGACGGGAGGCCGCGTGCTGCCCAGCGCTGGCTGGGTCGGCGGCGGGGGTGCGCCCGGAGTGGAGCTGCCCGGCTGGGCCGTCGCCTACCCCGAGCCCTATGCGGCGCTGCTGCGCCGCGGCGACCCGGCCGTGGTGGGGCGGGTCAGCGAGGGGCGTTGCTTGGTCGACCTGCGGTGCATCCCGGCGGATGCGGACGGCGCCCTGACCGCTGCCGTCTGCGTTGCCGCGGCCAGCGCGGGCTCGGCTAGCGGGGGCTGAGCGCGTGCACGTGATCGCCACTGCCGGGCACGTCGACCACGGCAAGTCCACCCTCGTCCGCGCGCTCACCGGGATGGAACCCGACCGGTGGGCCGAGGAGCGCCGGCGCGGGATGACGATCGACCTCGGCTTCGCGTGGACCCAGGTGCCGACCGGGCAGGCGAGCGCCGAGACTGTCGCCTTCGTCGACGTCCCCGGTCACCAACGCTTCCTCGCCAACATGCTCGCCGGCGTCGGGCCGGTGCCCGCCGTGCTGCTCGTCGTCGCGGCAGACGAGGGCTGGGCGCGTCAGACGGCCGAGCACGTCGCCGCGCTCGACGCGCTCGGCGTAGCGCACGGGGTCCTCGCCGTGACCCGCAGCGACCTCGCCGATCCTTGGGACGCCACCAGGCAGGTGCTCGATCGGCTGGCCGGCACATCGCTCGCCGGCCTTCCGGCGGTCTCGGTCTCCGGCGCGACCGGCCAGGGGCTCGAGGAGCTGCGGACCGCGCTCGGCGAGCTCGTCCGGTCGCTGCCCGAGCCCACGACGGGCGGGCGGGTGCGGCTGTGGGTCGACCGCACGTTCACTGTGAAGGGGGCCGGCTGCGTTGTGACCGCGACCCTGGGAGCCGGCACGGTGCACGTCGGCGACCAGCTGCAGCTGCTGCCGAGCGGGCGTTCCGTTGGTGTGCGCGGGCTGCAGAGCCTGGGGGAGCCGGCCGGCAGCGTGTCCGCTGTCGCTCGCGTGGCCGTGAACCTGCGCGGGGTGAGTGCCGACGAGGTCGCGCGCGGCGATGCCCTCGAGACCCCAGGCGCGGAGGTGTTGACCACCGTCGTCGACGCCACGCTCCGGAGGCCGGCCGCGGAGCGCCCCCTGGACGAGCTGCCGCAGACGTGCGTGCTGCACGTCGGGTCGGCGGCCGTGTCCGTCCACGTCCGCCTGCTGGGCCCCCACTCGCTGAGGCTGACGCTCGAGCGCCCCCTGCCGCTGCGCCGCGGGGAGGCCGCTGTCCTGCGCGACCCTGGGCAGCAGCGGGTCGCGGCCGGGCTGGTCATCGCTGACGTCGACCCCCCGGGGCTGCACCGCCGCGGCGCCGCTGCCGCCCGCGCCCAGGCGCTGGCGGCGGGGGTCGGCGTGCTGGACGAGGTCCGCCGCCGCGGTGCCCCCGGGCTGGAGCAGCTCGAGCGTGTCGGGGTGCTGCAGCCGGGCCAGCCGCTGCCGTCCGGGCTGCTCGCAGTCGGCGGCGCCTGGGTGGTCACCGAACAGGACTGGGCAGGCTGGGGTGAGCGGCTGTCAGCAGCCGTGCGGCAGGCCGCAGCCGACGACCCGCTGTCCGCCGGGCTGTCCGCCGACGCCGCGCGCCGGGCCGCACGCATCCCGCCGGGCGTGCCGATGAACGCCCTGGCAGCAGCGCGCGGTCTGCTCGTTGCCGACGGTCGCCTGCAGCTGCCCGCCGCCGGCTCCGTTCTGCCGGCGCCGGCGAGGGCCGCGCTCGACCGGCTCGCCGAGCACCTGGACGGCACACCGTTCGCCGCTCCCGAGGCCGACGACCTGCCGCGCCTCGGCCTCACGCCCGCGGTCGTCGCGGCAGCCGCCCGGGCGGGTCTGCTGCTGCGCATCGGCTCACCGCCCGTGCTCCTGCTGCCTACAGCGGAGGACGAGGCCGTACGACGCCTCGCGGCACTGCCCCAGCCGTTCACCGCCTCGCAGGCCCGGCAGGCGCTGGGGACGACGCGCCGGGTCGCCATCCCGCTGCTTGAGCACCTCGACAGCCGGCGCCGGACCCGGCGCGACCCGGCCGGGGCCCGCACGGTGGTGCGCTGACGCGACCCCCGAGCGGCGGCAGGGGCGTCAGCCGGCGTCGACGACCAGCTGCGCGATGCGCTCGCGATGCTCCACGCCCGAGCCGAACGCGTACTCCAGCCGCTTGGCGCGCTTGAAGAAGAAGTGCGCGTCGTGCTCCCACGTGTAGCCGATGCCGCCGTGGTACTGGATCATCGCCGCGGTCACGTCGCGGGCGGTGTCCGATGCCTTCGCCTTGGCGACGCTGACGGCGAGCTTGGCATCGGGGCGCTGCTCGTCGATGGCAAAGGCGGCATAGATGACGCCGTGCTCGGCCATCGTGGTGGAGGTGTGCAGGTCGGCGAGGTGGTGCTTGAGCGCCTGGAACGAGCCGACCGGGCGGCCGAACTGCACGCGTTCCTTGTCGTACTGCACGGTGCGCATCAGCGCCTCGCGGGCAAGGCCGCTGAGGTCGGCGGCGGCCAGCACAGCGCCGCGGTCGAGCAGCGCCGGCACGACCGACGCGTCGAGCGAGACGCCTGTACCCGTCGGGGTGACCCGTGAGAGCCGGGTGGTGCGATCGAGCACGGCGACCCGCTCAACCCGGTAGTCCGCAGGTTCGAGCAGGCGCAGGTTCGTCCCGTCGGCGACGACGACGGCGTCAGCGATGTGCCCGTACTCAACCGGCAGTGCGGGGTCGGGGCTGAACGCCAGCACCACCTCACCCGCGGACACGCGGGGCAGCCAGGCCTTCTGGACCTCGGTGTCGCCGCCGAGCCGGATGGCCTCGGCGGCGAGCGTGGTCCCGAGCCACGGGCCGGGTGCGCAGCCGGCACCGAGCGCGCGGGCCACGACAGCTGCGTCGAGCAGGCCGAGGCCCAGCCCGTCGAACTCCTCGGGCACCATCACCGCCAGCAGGCCCTGCTCGCCGAAGGCGCTCCACAGGCTCTCGGGGTTGCCGTCGCTGTCGGGGTCGTCGTAGACCTCGCGGACCTTGTCGAGCCCGAACCTGTCGGTCAGATAGTCACGCACGGTCTCCTGCAGAGCCCGCTGCTCGTCGGTGAGCGCGAAGTACACCTGGTTCCCCTACCTCGGCAGGCCGAGCACGCGCTCGGCGACGATGTTGCGCTGCACCTGCGACGAGCCGCCCCAGATCGTCTCCGACCGCGACCACAGGAACATCTCCTGCAGCGGGTCGAGGTCGCGGGTCGGGCTGCCCGGCACCTCCTGGCCGGCGTAGCCGAGCACGTCCATGTAGACCTCCCCGAGGTCCTGGTGCGCCTCCGACCACTGCAGCTTGGTCATCGAGGACTCGAAGCCCAGCTGCTGACCGGCCTCAACCTTGGTCAAGATGTGGAACGAGTGCAGGCGCAGCAGCTCGAGCTCGGTCAGCACCGAGGCGAGCCGCTGGCGCAGCATCGGGTCGGCCGAGCGCCCCCGCTCGCGCGCGACTGCGGCGACCTCGTCGAGCTCGGCGCGGAACCGGGTGTACTGCCCGATCGCCGACGAGCCGCGCTCGAAGGACAGCAGCAGCATCGCGACGTCCCATCCGGAGCCGACCTCACCGAGCACCTGGTCCTGCGGCACGCGCACATCGGTCAGGAAGACCTCGCCGAACTCCTCGTTGCCCGTCATCTGCTTGAGTGGGCGGGCCTCGACGCCCTCGGCCTTCATGTCGACGAGCAGCATCGAGATACCGCGGTGGCGCGAGGACTCCTGAGAGGTGCGCACCAGGCAGAACATGCGGTCGGCGTGCATCGCGTGCGTGGTCCAGACCTTCTGGCCGTTGAGCACGTAGGCGTCGCCGTCGAGCTCGGCGCGGGTCGACAGCGCCGCGAGGTCGGAGCCGGCGCCGGGCTCGGAGAACCCCTGGCACCAGATGACCTCGTTGAACAGCAGCGGCTTGATGATGTCGCGCTTCTGCTGCTCGGTCCCGATGGCCATCACGGTGGGGGCGAGGAAGGTGAGCCCGAGCGTGTTGACGGTGACCGGCGCGTTGGCGCGGGCCATCTCCTCGTCGTAGATGGCCTTCTGGCCGGGCGTGCCACCGCGGCCGCCGAACTCCTTGGGCCAGGAGATCCCGGCGAACCCGCCCCTGGCCTTGTCGGCCTCCCACTGGCGGCGCAGCTGGAAGGACTCCTCGGCGTCCTTCGTGGTCCAGAACTCCTCCTGCCGCCACTCCTGGGGCAGGTTGGCCTGGAGCCAGCTCCGGAACTCGGCGCGGAAGGCCTCGTCGGCCTCGTTGTATGTCAGGTCCACGAGCCGATCGTAGCCACGCCGGGTGACCGGCCGGCGCTCAGGTCGGGGCCAGCTCCCGGTACAGGGCGGCCGTCTGCTCGGCCACGGCCGACCAGGAGAAGTATTCCACCGCCCGTCGCCGGCCGGCGGTACCCATCGCGCGCGCGGCGGCGGGGTCGGCGAGCACGCGGCCCAGCGCCTCGGCGAGGGCGGCGGGGTCGTCCGGCGGCACCAGCAGCCCGGTCATGCCGTCGTCGACGACCTCGGGGATGCCGCCGACAGCGGAGGCGACGACGGGGATCCCGCAGGCCATCGCCTCGAGGTTGACGATCCCGAGCGGCTCGTACACCGACGGGCAGACGAACACGCTGGATGCGCCCAGCACCCGGGCGACGTCCGGGCGCGGCAGCATCTCCTGGACCCAGACCACCCCCGTCCGCACGGCGCGCAGGCCCCCGACGAGCGCGACGACCTCGGCCGCCAGCTCGGGGGTGTCAGCCGCGCCCGCCAGCAGCACCAGCTGCACGTCGGGCGGTAGCGAGGCAGCTGCGCGCAGCAGGACGGGCACCCCCTTCTGGCGCGTGATGCGGCCGACGAACAGGACCGCTGGACGAGACGGGTCGACGCCGAGCCGGTCGAGCAGCGCGAGCGTCGCGGCATCGTGGGGCCCCTGCGCGGGGGTGTAGTCAGCCGGGTCGATGCCGTTGTGGATGACCCGCACGCGCTCCGGGTCGACGACCGGGTAGGCCGCGAGCACGTCATCGCGCATCCCCGCCGACACCGCGACGACCCGCGCGGCGGACTCGATCGCCACCCGTTCGCACCACGACGACAGGGCGTAGCCGCCGCCGAGCTGCTCGGCCTTCCACGGACGCAGCGGCTCGAGCGAGTGCACCGTGACCACGTGCGGGATCCCGTGCAGCAGCGACGCGACGTGCCCCGCGAGGTTGGCGTACCAGGTGTGGCTGTGCACCAGGTCCGCGCCGGGGCGCCCGTCACCGGGGCCGACGGCAGCGGCCATGGCGAGGTCGACCCCCATCGTCTGCAGCGCCGCGTTGGCCCCGGCGAGGGTGGTCGGCGACTGATGCGCGACGACCCCCGGCTCGTCCCGGTCGGCGCCGAAGCACTGCACCGTCACATCGACCAGCGGACGCAGGCTGCGGGCGAGGTACTCGACGTGGACGCCGGCCCCGCCGTAGACCTCGGGCGGGTACTCACGGGTCAGCAGGGCGACGCGCACGGGCGGACAGTAGCGCCCGGCCGGGGGCCGGACGCAAGCGCCGAGCCCTGGTCTACGGTGGCGCGGTGGCTGTGACCCCGCGGGCGCTCGTGACGACCCCGCGGGTGCTCGGTATCGTCCTCGCCGGCGGTGAGGGCAAGCGCCTGGCCCCGCTGACGCTCGACCGCGCCAAGCCGGCCGTCCCCTTCGGCGGCCGGTACCGGCTGGTCGATTTCGTGCTCTCGAACCTCGTCAACGGCGACTACCTGCGGATCTGCGTCCTGACGCAGTACAAGAGCCACAGCCTCGACCGGCACATCACCACCACATGGCGCATGTCGACGCTGCTTGGCAACTACATCACCCCGGTCCCGGCCCAGCAGCGGCTCGGCCCGCGCTGGTATGCGGGATCGGCCGACGCCATCTACCAGTCACTGAACCTGGTGTACGACGACGAGCCCG
>JAABUO010005959.1_pt1 | contig 14094 bp, 13 predicted proteins | sample 5559291 | NCBI WGS metagenome assembly JAABUO01 (sample SAMN10711878, study PRJNA513372) | rock metagenome | isolation source: Antarctica rocks | place: Antarctica: Victoria Land, Finger Mt sud | reverse complement strand
TCTCCTTATCTGTGCTGCCCATCTCATTGGCACCACCAAGATGCCCAAGTAACCATGCTTCTTTCAGTGATCTTGTTACGTTCAACAGTTCGTCAGCTGCTGTAACTACAGCCGCAGCATGTGATTCGATCCTTGCCGCCTCCACTGCGGTGGTACTCTTGCTTTTATTCCCAACCTGGTAATCAATATAATGCTTCTCCTGCTATCTTACCGGTGCCAACTCCACGATCTCAGAAAATCTGCGAAGGATAATTCGTGACGCATCGTTGACCCTCTCAGACAGTTGAACTGTGTTCTTCTTTGCCATGGCCGACAATGATTTAGAGGGATTTGAGAAGTGGCGACGTTCTCTGTGTTATTGGACTGGACTAGGATTGACGGATGGTGAAAAAACAAGGTATGAAGACAATCAAAGGAAGAGGAAGATTGAGATGCAATGCAAGAAATGCATCGATTCAAAAGATCGTCTACTTGCCTACAGTCCAATTGTGCGTTTCATGAAAGAAAATGTGGAATTGGTCAAAGGGAATATGGACGAGACCTCGATAGTCTGTAGGCATTGCGACAAACACCAAAGTGGAGGGTTTCATCCCAATCTCGGCATTGTACTCTGCTTTAATAGGCTAAGGAATGAAAAACAGGTGGAGGATACACTTGCACATGAAATGGTCCATGCGTATGACCACTGCAGATTTGAAGTCGATTGGGCCAATCTCAGACATCACGCGTGCTCTGAGATTCGAGCCGCTAGTTTGAGTGGAGAGTGTCGATGGACACGAGAGATCGGGCGTTCTTACTTTACATTCATCAATCATCATCAAGAGTGTGTACGCAGAAGGGCAACACTTTCCGTTGCGGCACATCCAAATTGTAAAGATGATGCAGAAGCAGCACGGATAGTGAACCAGGTATTCGAAACGTGCTTTGCAGATACTAGGCCGTTCGCGGAAATATATCGATAGTGGATTTGCATCCAAAACATCGGAAACACAATGCGTGTTTTCATGTGGCAGAAGTCCGTTTAGGCGTCTGGTATTTGAGGATCCATGGGTGGGTGGCAACCTGTTCAAGCTGGAGTCTTTTTTCAGGCTGATAGACAAGGAGCTAAAGTCAGCCTGATGTTCATAAAAGTCTAACCTTTCGAATCAAATCAGCTGCGTCAGGGCTAACGAACGACGGTATCTTGAGATCCACCTTCACGATTTTCTTATAGGTAGCTTGATGTCCCTCCGTTTCGAACGGTGGTGATCCCATAAGAAATTCATAAGTTAGGACCCCCAGTGCCCATAGATCCACTCGTTCGTTGTGTTCTTTTGCCTCGACCATTTCCGGTGGCAAGTAGTCTAATGTTCCACACATTGTCGTCCTTCGAGAACTTGGTGAATGCACACTCCACCCAAAATCCGCAATTTTTACTTCGCCACTAAGTCCGACTAGGATATTTTCCGGTTTTATGTCTCTGTGAATGACATGTTTCTTATGCAGGTATGCAAGGGCATCGGCCATCTGCCTGATATACTGCGAAGCTCTCGCTTCAGAAAACCTGCCTTTTTCTCTTAACATCTTGTAAAGCTCTCCTTGACCCGCATACTCCAATATTAGAAAGACCCTTGTGGAATCGTGAAAGTGTCCGTACAGGCGTAGAACATTCGGATGGCGAAGATTGGATTGGATCTCAATCTCTCTCCTTACTTGCCTTTCAATTTTGCTGTGCTCCAATTCCGACTTCTTTAGCATCTTCAATGCGCATATAAACCCCGAAGAACGTTCTCTGACCAAATACACTCTGCCAAATTTTCCCTTGCCTAAAGGTTTTCCCACATCAAACATTCCTAAGTGAAACTCTTTCCGAGGCATACTTGGCTGATTGTTTAACAAATTTGACTTTCTTTCTAGGTCCTTAAGAACCATCTCCGCATGTGACGACATGACCGCTGCTGAGTTTTTCTGCATTGAAGGGGAAAGGGCAGGCAGTAGCATCGTGTTTGATCGGTATTTGTCGGTGATGGATACTGCTCCTGTCGTATGCATGACATTGTTCTTCACACCAGCGGCCGACGTGGCTGCTGACGCAGTCTGTTGATTGTGAACCGCTAACTTTAATAATGGGTGACGGGGAGGGGCTGAAGGTCCATTTTGAGTAGAAAGTCGTATAGACGTTTTCGATTGCTTTGACCTATTTTGTTGATGCGTTGTTTGAAACGCTTCATCACCCATGGTCATGGAAGATAGACCATTTTCCAGTTTGCGTATAGCATTTGCGTTGTTTGCAGTCATTTTACAGGAGGCGCTGACAGATTCACGCAATATATCGTCGGGTTGGAGTTTTAAATCCTTTAAGAAAACACGACCTGTTGCGACAGCAACCTAAATCCAAATTAAGGTTGTCGGAACTTTGCGATACAGAATTTACGATAAAACTCGACGACTGAATTGATCACTGTGATGTGGTTTCGGCAAGAGCAATGATTCTAATTTTACTAGATACACTGATCCTAAAACAGAGGACTTAGATCTGAGAATTCCGGACTTTGGTTCAAGTGAATCGAGTAAAATTAGGAGGTTTCGACATACCCTTTCGGGAAAGAACTAATGTAGAAGTGTGCTGCTGGGTTCCGAATCAACTCTATAGTGGACCGACAATTAGGAGAAGAAGTTTCCTGAGCTGTTCCTTTAGATTGGACTAAATCATGTATCATTTGTGTATTGGTGTGGCGGATGAAGTTAGCTGACTAGTGAGATTAGGTGGCGGCAAAGCTAAGGCACTGGTATCCATTTTCGCCACATTCGGTACCTGGTGCTGTTGGACCGGTCTCACAGTACCCCCTTCAAGTTGAAAAGGAATGACTTGACCAAGTATGCCCCCTGAACCGGTCGATATATGTGAAGCTCGTGTCCCAAGTGCACCCGAGAGCATTTCTCGCACACGGAAAAACCGATTCTTAAGCTTCACTGGCATGATAATGTGTCGCTCAAGCGGACGAAGGTGATTGCGAGTGACAGCATCCATCATAAGAGACACTTCCTCATCGGAATCTATTGGTTGAGAGTTTTCTTTTAGCTCTTCCGCCGTAGCGGCAGCAGCAGCATGCATGGCTTCTAAAGCAATTAGTAAAGCTTTTGACCAAATCATTTACTCGTTGCCTGCTTTGCCTGGTTTTTCTTTTGGTATGCGGAAAGTAATATATCATAAGATTGAGACCTGCCAGGGACGGAGCGTTTAGCACCCATGGAATGAGACTTGCAGGTCAGAGAACGTGCGCAAAAGCCACCGTTGAGTAAAGGAACTCCGCATTGCTTTTCAATATCAACTGGCCCTTGCCTTTAGCTTGTACGATAAATTAATTACCTCTGGGTTTTGTCACAGGAGGCTTCTTGGTCTTCTTTAACTTTTTATTGCTCTCTGTATCGGCGTCTATGATAAGTATAGATCTCAGAAACCGTACGTTCATCGCCAGCCTTACGCTTCTTTTCGCTCTTAGGAATGAGATTGGGAGCCCCAGCCTCAGTATTTGTCGGGCTTTCTACCGTGGCTCCATTCTGTTTTGGTACGACATCATGCGACTTCGATGAGACGTCCATTTTGACCGATTCCAGCTTCTCTTCAGGTTCTTTCGCACACTCTTTAAGATGTGAAGCAAATGATTGGCGCAAAAATGGTTTTCTACAATGACCACAAATCACATGGTCAAGAGGTTCTGAAAGTGGATTCGAGGTGTTGAATGTAGCCTTCAAATCCTTATCTAAGGAGTGCACTAGAGGTGAGTTAGAAGTACTTCTCGAGAGCCCAGTAGTTTCACCCCTAACGGTTGCTCGCTCGGCGTCCACGTCTAGAGACTTCACCTGCTCTTGCCAACTACGAGGGGAAGGGTAGCTTGATGTAACAGCAGCTTCTCTATCGTCCTCTGAAACGCGCGTGCCTTTGAGTGTGACAGACTCTAAAAAATCGCTGCGTGATTTAAAGATGTCCTCTAGGCCAGTAAGCTCTCCATTCATAACCTAGTTGAAGTGACAGCAATAAGAGCAGCGAATGCCGTGGGGGTGGCGAGAGTGAATGCTTTTGCCCTTTAATGCTAGTGTTTCTCGGCGCGCTCTTGATTAGAAGCCCAATATGATCTGAAGGTGCTGTCCGCTGGCCAGGGTTGTTGGTCTACCCCGCGGCAAGAGTGTGGGTGGATACAACATTGGCTCTACGACCACTACACAACGACTCAAAAGCACGCGGGCTTCATTGCAAGCACTGTGTGTTCCGCATGATATGCAGAGTCAGGGACTGAAACTCACTTAGCCACTTAGCCACCATGGCTGCCGTAGAATCGACCTCCTCGAGAACTGACTTTGGTACCCAGCAACACACTTCTATGGTCAACAGTGCTTGCTTAGATCTTCTTCTAATGGAAATTGTGCACGCCGCCCAATACGCTGCTAAAAACGATCTGGATGACGAGCGTGATGCGTTGTTCTACAGGCTTGATTCACTTGGTTTCAGGGTCGGGCAAGGACTAACAGAGAGGCTATCTAAAGATAGGCCAAGATTCGCAGACGCACTAGATGTCATAAAGTTTATCTGCAAGGAGTTCTGGACTGTTCTCTTCCACAAACAGATCGATAACCTCAAAACAAATCACAGAGTATGTTGCGACATAGCAATATCATTCTCATATTTAGGGAGTATACGTGTTGAGTGACCACAACTTTCGACCGCTTTCAAAGATGTCTGTGGCATCTAGAAGCCAAAATACTATCAATAGAGCACAACCAGTAAGTCCTCCATTTCTTTCGCGCTAACGAGAAGTATCTTTGGTTTCCGTGCGGTGTGCTGCGAGGAGCTTTGTCCAATCTAGGAATCAATGCGTCCGTCTTAGCAGAAAGCAAAGGGTTGCCCGGAGTCGTATTTCAAATAAAAACCGATCAGCCGTGATTTGTTGACTAGATATAAGACACTTGCAAAGCCATACCTATCGTCGTCGCAATTCGTTTCCCTACTTTTCGCGTGCTGCTTAAGACTCCATCCCTTGCTCTTCTTGAGACAGTCAACATTAAAAAGAGCAGCATAAGAGCAATGTTACGGAACGCTTCCCGCCGTCCGAAGTATCGAGAGAGAAAGGCCAGCCAGCTCGGCCAAGGAAGAGCAAGGGGTATGCTTTTGTTGGGTTCCACAGTTCGTTTTTCAGTCGAAGGTAATAATTTGTCTGGGGTGACGGCTTTCATCGGTATTGTTCCGTTCGACGGATCAAGGCCAACTTCATTTGATGGAGAATCCTGTGCATCGAATTCAGATATCTGCAGGCGTCCCTGCTGATCTTCGATACTTTTCTGGCGAAGATGAGAAAGTAATCTCCTGTAATTGGACTTTTTATCTTCGGTCAAGAGGCTATTGAACTGTAAAAACTCCTCATCATCTTCATTAGTCCTTGTGAGGCCCGAATCTGCCAAGAAGCCTTCACAGACTTCTTGAGTAAAGGACGGATTGGACACATAGCGGAGCTGTAGAAGAATCAGGGAACTTGCGACATCTAGATTGACAGGATCTGGGGCGTAGCTCTTCATTAAGGAAGTCCAGATCTCTTTAGATCCAAGGTACTCCAGAAGTCTACTGATAACTTTGCGACCTAGCTCTTCATTCGCTTTATTCCCATCCAGACGAAAAACAGCATCGACAAGCGCGAAGTAGAGGCTCCAGGAATTGTTTCGTGTCGTTGCTGACAGTCCAGTCTGGTCAATTACCTTTGTGAGAGTTTGCAGGGCTTCTTTGAATTGTTTGTGCAAAAAGAAGTGGAGAGCAGAACGGTAGACAGTTCTGCCATGTTCGCTACTATTCATTGTGTCGAGTTTCGACTTTTTGTCAAAAGCAGAGGCTTCAAGCGTCTGCTGCTCATGTGTGACGCACGAAATGAGATGAGACTCGAATTTCGCGTAACCATGAACCCCACAATCAAATTACAGAGTGTGTGCTACTTTTTTATCCATCAATAAACACGAACACTTCTTCTACGACAGACCATTCTATATATTTATAGTATCGAATTCATTGACGCCTCACTCAGGCCCTGCCAGCAAGCACTCACACTTGCATCGATTGCCACTTCACCAGCTACAAGCGTCATAGTCTCCTGTCTGTCCCACGTGTCCACTCGCTTCAAGTCAAGTAGCTTGGCTAAAACACAAAGATGCATTAGTCCCACCAAATCCAAAACTATTGCAGAGTGCTGCTCTTACCGGAAGCATTTGAGCAGTGTTCGCGATATAATTACAATCAAAGCCACTCGGCTCTAAATCATGTAGATTAATAGTCGGAGGTAGCATTCCCTTTGTGAGCTATTAGCTTAAAATTGCAGTTCTTACGTTGTATAAGCTCAAAACTGTAAACAAGGCTTCCACTGCACCAGCTGCTCCAAGGAGATGACCAGTAGCTCCTTTGGTACTTGAAATATTTAACTGATCTGCAGAAGACTTGCCACCAGGTCCTAGCAGGACTCTTTTTATGGCGTCATTCTCGACTCGATCTCCGAGTCTTGTTGAGGTAGCATGAGCATTTACGTAATCGATTTCCGCAGGGCTAAGTCGTGCGTCATTTATCGCTCGGGTCATGGAAAGAAAAGCTCCTTCCCCTTGAGGATGTGGTGCAATAAGATGAGATGCATCGGATGACAAGCCGTAGCCTCGAACCTCTGCATACACCCGAGCATCCCTTCTCAAGGCATGTTCACGCTCTTCCAAGACCATGATTCCTGCACCTTCTGCAATCACAAACCCATCCCGAGCAGCGTCAAAAGGCCGCGAGGCTTGCGTTGGCTCCTCGTTAAAGCTAGTTGACAGTGATCGGGACCGAGCGAACCCGGCCAATGCCAATGGATGAATGCAACTCTCTGATGCTCCTGCAACCATGACATTTGCGTCACCATGAGATATGAACCTTGATGCATCACCTATTGCGTGAGCACCCGTGGTACAAGCCGTTGAGACCGTATGGCTTGGTCCTTGAAATCCAAAATGTATGGACATGTGGCCCGCAGCCATATTTGTTAACAGTCTTGGAATGAATAACGGGGAGACTTTGTGGTAGCCTTGTTGATGAAATTTTATGGAAGTATCATATGCATCCTCGAAAGAACCAATCCCTGAACCAATGCACACTCCAGTGCTTTCCTTGAGAGCTGCCGACTGCAAAGACATACCAGAATCCGTGAGAGCCTCTTCTGCAGCAGCTAATGCGAGTTGCGTAAATCTTGCCATGCGTCTGGCATCAATGGAAACGTACGCAGAGGGCTTGAAGCCCGGCACTAAACCAGCGATCTTGCTTGGAATCCCATTGAAACGGTCATCGTCTAGATGTGACTGGATGTTCACTATTCCGCAATCTCCAGCGATAAGCCGTTTCCACGTATCTTTGACGCATATCCCTAGAGGTGTTACTGCACCAAGTCCAGTCACGACGACTCTTCGCATTCGAGATCAGCCAAATTTATGAATGGTTATGTTGTACCGCCGCTGCGGTTCGCTACCGTACACGACCGGCCTGGCTTGTATCGTGGCGCATACCCCAGGAAGATAAATTTAACATTCTTTGAGCGTTTGAAGTTGAGATGCGTCCTTTCGGTCACACCCGAGCCCCTCGAGCCCGAGGTCGCCACCTGGTTCGATGGACAAGGAATTGAACGTATACACATCAAATGTCAGAAGGCATCAAAGAAAGGAATTTTTAGTCATGATCTGATTGTCACCGTACTCGGTCTAATGATACAGCAAGAGAAGGCACCAATGTACGTACACTGCATTAACGGCGAGGAAATCACCAGCATAATTATTGGATGCCTACGAAAGATTGATTATTGGAGCCTTCCTGACCTCATTTCAGAGATTTCTCGGTTTATAGACGGGACCCCGCCATCGTCAACAATAACCTTCTTAGAGAAATTCACTTGTGAGATTAATATACCACATAACGTCGTCAATTGGCTCTGGAGAGGTGTATCGGAACCTGGCGCTGTCATAGCAAAGCATCCGTTTGTCAGCGTTACCTATGCAGATGAGAAGAAGCAACGCAGGTCTCAAGAGCTTTGTTTGAGATCAGAATTGGCGCCCACATAGAGTCTAGCGTGGCTGCTGCACAGGCTGACCGTCTGTGGTTTCTTCTTAAGTTTGACCCGAGGACTTGTTATGAAATCCATCGAAACGATTCAGCAAATCACGTCACAGTGTCCAAATCAACATCGATCATTTGGTCTGACTGCGCATTAACCTCCAATAACCTCCATACGTCTTTTTTAGTAAGCAGCCCATCCAGTCTGCCTTTGGAACTAAACAAAACATACCGCAATCCTAGTTTCTGCAACAGATCCACCGCGAGAAAAAGACGAGACCTTGGTGATACAGTAGTGGGTGTGCCATCCATCCAAGGGCGCATGTCGATAGCATCCTTCAAATCGGGAAACTCTACAGAGCAGAAATAACACTCGCTTTCGCTTCTCAATCCTCGCTTAAGTCGGCCTTGCTGTAATGCAAAACGTAATTCAGAACGGGAAATATACCCCAGCAACGTTCCTTCCATTCGGTTTGAGATTACAGGAAACCCACGAAAGTCTTCAGTTTCCAAAAGATTCTCGAGTGACTCAATGGTATGTCCAGTGGCAGTTATAGCAGAGATATCATCCAATCGAGTCATGACCTTAGAAACCGGGATGTCAGGAACTTGATACTCACGCCCAATGTATGGATAACCATTGAATTGAATCCAGCTCTCGTAGATTCCTTGCAGTAAGGAAACGTCTCCTACCCATTTAGCAATCATAAGCGCAATCATAATTGGCAAAACGTATGTTAGAGCGCCAGTTAATTCGAACATGATTACTACGATCGAAACTGTCATTCGCGTGATGCCACCAAGGGCTGAGGCAGCACCTATGATAGCGTATACTCCAGGGATAACGCATTCGACATCTGGTTCACAAGCTGAAAATATCAAGCTTGAAGAAAATCGATGTTGCAGAGCTTGCATTGCAATGCCGAGTGCGCGTCCATAAAGCGCCCCAACTGTCATTGTAGGAAGAATTATCCCTGCGGGTATGTCAAGGCCAAAGGTAATTGTGCTGAAAAAAGCACCGACCATTGCCGCCAATAAAAGCAACACAACTGCCGAACCAGACCGATGACAAAGACCAAACATTGATTCATTGCCATCGCATTCAGCAAAAAGCTCAGCGAGGACTTCAGACGACTGAAAACGAGTGAACAAGTTGGGAAAGTTCACGAACGCACTTGCCAATGCTACTATCGCCACTTGCATTTGAGGCCGAGCCGAAAGAAAAGCCGATTGTTTTCTAAATTCAGAAACAAATCGATTGGCCTTGATAAACAGTCCTCCGTAAATGCCACCAATTACCCCAAGCAAACAATATGGCGCAATTTCAAAAGCATGCCACCCACGTGTATAGGTTACATCAAATAACACCAATTTTTCGGTACGAAAAGGATTCATTGCATGAAGAGTGACCGCTGCAACCATTGCACAAACAAAGCTTTGCCACATTGTCTTGTCTGGAAAGTAGAAAGAAACCTGTTCCAAACTAAAGAGCACACCACCTATTGGTGCACCAAACGCGACTGAAATCCCTGCTGCAGCGGCAGCGGAGAGAATTTCACGTTTTCGAGCTTCATTAGAGAATTTGGGAAATATTTTCATGAACAAATTAGCGCAACAGCATGCCACGTGTACTAGGGGACCTTCCTTTCCCAGCCAAAGGCCTGACCCAACTGCCAGCGCAAGTCCCAATGACTTAATTAAAAGGACCGAAGCGTCGAGGAAGTGATGTATCACGAAACCTCCAAGGACAGTTTTGACCTCGGCTATTCCACTCTGTCGAGCGTAAGGAGCATATCTCGTTACCAAATAGGACGCTAGAGTTGCAAAAAGGACAGCAAGGCCCAAGTAAATTGCATATCCTATTAGATAACCCCAGAAAGAGGAGGCAGATAAACTTTGCCAGTCCAACCAAAATTCACAGCGTTCGGTCTTATCCTCACCCCAGCAGCAGAACTCTCTATTGAGGTAAAGTGTACTCCTGCACCAACCTAGTTTGAGATCCGCAAGCCAATCTGCCGTAACATCAATTGCAGCTGCAATTATGCCCGAAGCAATCCCAGTCCAAATCAAGACCAGCCAAACTTGACAGGCGTCGAAAAGTTTAGCGATCCAGCTTCCCTCCGTGCGTAACTTTTTAAACCTGGTACGATCTTTGGCATACTCAAAGACCCAGTCAATGGCTGTCATGTCCTCATAAGCCACCCTTTCACTGAACACATTCCCACCTAACCATGAGCCTTTGCCATTGTCTTCACTGGCAAGTTCACCGATGGCCAATGGCTCGAGAAGGTCGGCCGCATTCTCATTGATCCCTTGCCCTACATTCACCGATGCGTGCTCTTGACCTCCTACCAACAAACCGGTTTCATTTTCGCCATCGTACGCCATGCATTGTGGATATCGTGAACCCCAGAACTTGTCGCCTGACAATCGACCCCGGAAAACACAACATCGATTCTTTCAGACCAGTGCGCAGAAAAAACCTCGAGTAAAACAAATGAAGCTGAGAAATATCTTATGAGTCTCCTGCATGACCCCAATTTTACCCTGTATAAGCTGAGGTCGAGCTATTTACGAAATGTGAATGATGGCGGCATCGGGGAGAGAACGATCTCGATTGATCATGGCTTCGTCAATAATGCAAACGCATTCAAAGCTGCGGGATTGCGCCCTCTTGAGCTGAAACGCTCGTACTCGCCTCCCATAGCAGCGGGAAGGTCACTTGCGTCTGGTTTACGAGCCAGACCTCCTCCTAATAGTGAAAGTCAGGAGTCTGTGGATATGAATTCAAGGTCAAGAAGAAGAGACTCTTTGCCGCAGTTGATCCGTGAGCTTGAACAAGAAGATGACTCTACAGACCTTAGTGGTCAGGATAGTGGCTCTGAAGAAGAACTCTCGAGCGCCACTCAGCATATTCATTTTTCCAAGATTCCTATTCAGTCATCTCCCCGCGCACAGATCACAACTCTGGGTACGAATGGTGGTGTTCCAAAGGAGTTGATTGGCCGTTCAGATCCGTACAAACGGAACGTAAAAGGAGCCGAATCAGTCGTCGATTCAGAATTCGAAAGTGGCAGTATTTTCTCAGACACACCACTCGTCTTACCACAACCAGGCTTCAACAACTCGGCGACACCGCTCTCTTTTACGAAGGGACGTTACTTTGATGGCAGCGATGAGAGTCAAATTTCTAGTGATTTTTTCGCTGACATCGGCTCTCTCAATCTGGCAGCAAGCCTCGGACCTATTAATTCAAATACGCGTAAGCGTGCACAGAGTATTCCAAAATCATTACCGCCGCCGCAACCCATCACACGAATACCATTCGAATCAGCACTCACATCCCAGATTCGTACTAAAGATGCTACCTTGGAGGACCCTCTTGCTTCCTATGCTGCTTTTACAGGCAAAGGAGAATTGGAACCGCTCTCGGCAAGAATTTACAGGCCTTCGGGTCTCGAACCTAAGAAGCCATTTGCAATTATAGTCAAAAGAGATATTACTGTTGCCGATGCGATAGGCTATGCACTTTATTACTACAAGACCAAGGGAATAAGACCACCTTTGACTAATGAAGAAAAAAATCCCGATCGGTGGACACTCAAAATTGTTGAGGACGATGGAGAACCTGACCTGGACTTCCCAGCCCTAGAAAGATCCCGGACTCTGCAAAAGTACGGATTTGACGAATTTGCCTTGGTGGAAGCAGCAGCGGCTAGTGTAGAAATGGAGCAATCATCTGCTTTAAACAACACTATGTCTAAAACAAGCACCGACGTGATTGAAGCAATTGGTGCGTCATCATTGAAATTAGATTCCATCGGAGCGGATGTGAATATGTCGACTTCCAAACCTTCAATGCGCCTAGGTCCTGAGAGCGGAATAAGCTGTCTTATCAAAGTGAAAATGTCGATTGGTGGCGAACACCCTCGCGGCATCACCGTAAGCTGTACCACAGAGACGTATATTGGCGAAATTTTGGAAAGAATTTGCAAAAAGAGCAACCTCGACAAGAGCCAGTATTCCCTTCGGGATACTTATACATCCGTTCTTATCCCTCCTGATCGGACGGTGGGGACTTTGCAGAATCACTTGCAATTGGAGCTTGTAAAACGACGGTTGTACGCTGACGAGGTAGCCACGACACTTTCCAATTCTTCTACTCTTTACTCACCGCTGGTTTTCGGAACCCCAAAGACGCGTAGAAGAAGTGTGCTGCAAGCTGCACAAAGTGGCTCTGACATTCTTACCAGCGCAACCTACCAGCGCTATTTTGTTTGGAGGAGAATACCCATGAGCTTCATGAGCCGACATGAGCGGATATTGTCCATTGATGGAGAATACGTCCACATCATGCCTTCTGAACAGAAAGGAATATTTGAAACCCCAAAAACTGTGAGTTTGATTTGACGTTAAGTTCTCATGATAGTCAAGCGCACATCTAAGTCAAATAGTATTGTGTAAGCAGTCTCGTCGAGTACCGGCAAACTTCAAATTTCTTGTCTCACGCATTCGTGAGACCAAGCAGTATGACTTAGAGGCTGTGAATTCTGAGCAAGCGGCGGAGATCGTGGCAAACATCAAACGGATGGTTAATGCATATAAACTGAATCACGGCAGCTGATGACGTTTTACGGAGATTGGGTAGGTGAATTTTTGCATGTACTTAAGTCGTTTACCCCATATTTATATGACGATATACGAGTACTGTAACTAGATGGATGTCGAAGACGAACAGAATCCATATGAATTAAATAGTAACCCTGACGGCGTAAAAAGTATCAGTATTAAAGGATGGACTGTCAGCTGTTTAAAGAAGCCAATCTTCAATACAGAAGAGATTGACTCTGCTTCACACCAGCTTGATATTCCTCTTCCTGAGATGATATTTGGTCATAATCAGGTGTCAATATCCCATGAGAGTGACTGGACAATCACATTCTCCACACTAGATGCTCTAGATTTAGTCGATAAGCACGATCGTGGCAACTTGCTGAAGGTGGCTTATTCTGAAAGTTGGCAAAAGCAACGGTACGTCGACTGTTTGAATGTTTAATAAAGGGAGGAGTACCAAAAGGACATCAAAGAAGTCATAAGACCCTATGATTGGACTTATTCTACATCCTACCGTGGCACTGAATCTTCAACACGGCTAAAGCCATCAAGGAATGATCAAATTCGCATACCGTTCGACAAACTACGACAACCTGATCCGATACTATTCTTTGATGAGACTACACTTTTTGAAGATGAATTGGGCGACAACGGCATTGTGACTTTCAGCGTCAAAACGCGTGTAATGCCTTCACGCATGCTTCTGCTTTGCCGACTTTTCCTTCGTCTCGATAATGTCATATTCCGCATTCGAGACACTAGAGTCTACGTCGACTTTCTATTGGGCATTCTCATTCGTGAATATACTGAAAAAGAGGCACCATATGTGGAAGTAGTTTCGGTAATATCTATTTTCCCTAACAATACTTACATATTAGAAGCTCCCGACAAGTCAAAAAGATTCGGGTCAGTATTTGAGGGATCCGAACTGGGTAGCCGAGTATTTACCGAAGGCTGAGGTGAAAGTTGACACGATGTCGGTTGCGTAACTCAGGATGACTGGAAGTACAGTTCCATATACAGCGTTTGTGGAGTTTATTATGATGCGCGCAACCCCCATCTGCGCGACTGTCCGAGTAGTGGAAGGTCGAATTTAGCGGAACGCGTTATCTAAGAGCAATTCTCTCATGCCCAGCAACGGATAAGGGTCACAGCAACGGACAATGTCTGCCAGAACAGGCTGTTTTGTATAGTATAGTATGAACCTCGGAAAAACGGCAGGAAGCTTTTTGAGACAGACTATCGACTATCGGAATGGCAGATATAGGCCGTTATTAGGCGCTTAGTAAGTTAGTATCAAGCCAGTTGGCCTTTTGAGAAGCTTTCATCCCACAGTAAAGATATCATGGGCATTGCATCCGTTGATGGCCATACTAGCCCAATCATTTTGGGCAAGA